>Ga0182030_10012318_pt1 | contig 17147 bp, 11 predicted proteins | sample 812S3MmetaG_FD_121299 | JGI IMG/M metagenome (GOLD analysis project Ga0182030, IMG submission 121299) | Permafrost microbial communities from Stordalen Mire, Sweden - 812S3M metaG (Illumina Assembly) | ecosystem: Environmental > Terrestrial > Soil > Wetlands > Permafrost | place: Sweden...
CGAATGATTCACGCCGACGTCTACAACGATTTCTTAGAAAAGGTGCTCGCGGTACCGACTTTTCTCGGCATCAAGCCCGCGAGCGAACGCTTTCCCGGCGCGATCAACTCCATGACCGCCGAAGGCGTCATGCGAGACGGTAAAGCCTTGCAGTTCGTAACGAGTCATGAATTCGGTCAGAATTTCGCCCGGGCCTTCGACATTTTCTTTCAGAACGAGCAGGGTCAGGCCGAGTTGTGTTACACGACGTCGTGGGGTTCATCGACCCGTATTGTCGGCGGGCTCATCATGGCCCACGGCGACGACGGTGGTTTGGTGTTGCCGCCCATGGTGGCGCCCACACAGGCGGTTGTCATCGCCGTGCGCGACGAGGGGGAAGTCAACACCGCGTGTGCCCGCGTGACGAGTGACCTTAAGGCTGCTGGTGTGCGCGCGGTTGTTGATCACGGTCGCGGTAGTTTCGGGCGACGAATCACTGATTGGGAAATCAAGGGTGTGCCGCTGCGTATTGAGGTAGGACCGCGAGACCTCGCTCAGGGTGTGGTGAGCGTCGTGCGTCGCGACAATGGTGAAAAGTTCACCTGGCCCGTCGAGGCCTTGAGCCAAAATTCCTCCGCGTTGCTCGAAACCATGCAACACGACATGTTTGAGGCCGCCCTCAAGTTCCGTGACGGTTCCACGACCGACGTCAAAACCGTCGAGGAGGCGATCGAGGCATCCCAAACCGGCTTCGCGCGCCTGGCCTGGGACGCGGTGGGCGTCGAGGGCGAGGCCGCACTGAAAAAGGACTCCATTACGGTGCGATGCCTTCAGCGCCCCGACGGTTCAATGCCCGACGCGGACACCGAAAAAGACCTGGTCTGCATAGTTGCGAAGTCGTACTAGTCCGGGCTAGATTCCTTGGCAAATCCAGAAAATGGGCGCACCGGGATATTCAACGCCCAATTGTGGATAATCGCCGAAAATGCTACAATTGTTCCCGACAGTCCGCCTAGGACGTTTGGACTCGTTTAAGCGCGGGCCTCTGGCCCGCGCTTTCTTATTGTCTGACGTCCGGTGACACAGAGAGGAGTGATGGCCATGGATTTGGAGACACCACTGCGCTCGCTCCTATCACCGCTGGGGCTGAATCTCTACGACGTGGAACTGGCTGCGGGCACGCTCAACGTCACCGTCAACAAGGACGGGGGAGTGGATTTAGAGGCGCTCACCAAAGCCAATCGTGTCATTTCCGAATGGTTGGACATCAACGATCCCATTGCCGGTCGCTTCACGCTCGACGTCTCGAGCCCTGGATTAGAGCGCCGTCTGCGTACGCCGGATCATTTTCGATCAACGGTTGGAGAAGTGGTGACGCTGCGTGAGCTGCGTGAGGGTCAGTCAACCCGTCGTCTCGAAGGAGCCGTGCTCGAAGCCGACGACACATCTGTGACATTGAACGATGAAGAGCAAGGCCGCGTCGTCGTGCTACTCAGCAACGTGGAACGAGCCCGAACGGTTTTCAAGTGGGGTGCGCAAGCCAAACCTTCGCCCTCACGCGCAAAGAAGTCTCCATCGACGAGCAAGAAAGGCTAATCATGGCGAACTTTGAATTTCTTGAGGCTCTCGGCCAAATCGCCCGGGACCAAAACATTGACGAGGGTGAGCTCTTAATAGCGCTCGCCAACGCCCTGTTGGCGGCGTACAAGCGCCGTCCCGATTCGGCCGAGGACGCCGAAGTCGAGATCAACCCCGAGACCGGCGAGATAAAGGTGTGGGGATTGGAGCTGGACCTGGAGGGCAACGTCACCAAAGAGTGGGACGCTACGCCCGACGACTTCGGCCGCATCGCCGCCCAGACCGCCAAACAGGTGCTCATGCAACTCATCCGCGACATCCAACGTCGCCAGATGTACGAAGAGTTCGCCAACCGCGAGGGTGACATCGTCTCGGGCACGGTCCAACAGAACGACAATCGCTACACCTTGCTCGACCTTGGACGGGTGGAGGCGTTGTTGCCCCAGGCCGAACAAATCGCGTTCGAGCGCTACGAGCACGGCGCGCGGATCAAGGTCTACATCGTTGAAGTGCGCAAGACCAACAAGGGCCCCCAGATCGTGGTGAGTCGCACCCACCCGGCACTGGTCGCGAAACTGTTCGAGATCGAAGTGCCCGAAATCGCCAACGGCATCGTCGAGATCAAGGCGCTCGCGCGCGAACCGGGCCACCGCAGCAAGATCGCGGTCGCGTCCAATGACGGGCAGGTCGACCCCGTGGGAGCGTGCGTGGGCGCTCGCGGGTCACGGGTTCGCAACATCACCAATGAACTGCGCAGCGAGCGCATTGACGTCGTGCCCTACAGCGATGATCCGATCGAGTTCATCCAAGCGGCCCTGCAGCCGGCACGAGTTCGCGAAGTGCGACTCGACGAGGTCGAGGGCATCGCCACGGTGATCGTGCACGATCAACAACTGTCGCTCGCGATTGGCAAAGAGGGTCAGAACGCGCGCCTGGCCGCTCGTTTGACGGGCTGGCGCATCGACATCCGCTCGGAGAACGAGAGCAACGAGGACGAAGTCGTCGAAGAGGTCTGGACCGAGGGCGGTGTCGTCGTCGACGAAAAGGTGATTGTCGTCGACGGTGAGGCCGGCGAGAGCGACGTCATTGTCGACACGGTGATTGAAAGCGCCGACGAGGTCGTCGAAGTGATCGAAGTGATTGAGGCCGATGACGTGACCGGAGAAGCAGTCGTAGTGGAGGACGAGGCATAGCCCCGCAACGAACCTGCGTCGTCTGTCGTGCCCGACGAGACGACAGCTTGATGGTTCGCGTGGGTCGCCGCAGCGACGGTACGTGGTACGTCGGGCGGGGAAGTGGCCGAGGAATTTGGTGGTGCCGGGAGTCGACGTGCGAGGCGTCGCTGCACGTTGGTCACCTCGCTCGAGCCCTTCGCAGTTCGGTTGGTCCGGGTGACTTGGAAGTTCTGCTCGCGACGTACGATCTCGGGCGGTTAAAGGCAGTATCGGCAGTTGTGGAAGAATAGATAACTGTGTTCGCAGGTAGTGCGAGCACGTGAATTAAGGGAACGTTTTGGCGCAGAAGAAGATTCGAGTACACGAGCTCTCCAAAGAACTCGGTCTAACGAGCAAAGAGTTACTCGGTCTCGCCCAAAAACTAGGCATCGGCGCGTCGAGCCCCTCGGCGTCCATTGAAGATGCGCAGGCCGACCGTATTCGACGTCGGGCCGACGCGGACGGGTTGCGCCGTGACGTCCAACCCGACGTGGCCGCGAAGGCCGCTAAAGCGACCAAGGCCGTAAAGGCCGCGGGCGCGACCAAGGCCGCCTCGACCAAGGCCGTCGCGCCGGCCGTTGACGCGGCGCCCGAGCCAGCGACCCGCACGACTCGGGTGACCAAGGTCGCCGCCCCTGCGGTTGACGCTCCGGTTGCCGCCAGCGCGAGCGTGGCTGCGCCGCGTACGCCCGCGCCACCTGCGCCACCCGAGGCGCCCGCGCCCAAGGTCGTGCGTAGCAGCGTGGTTGCCCCCAAGCCAGTTCCTACTCGGAGCGCGTCACCAGATGGTCCCGTGACGATGCGCCCCACGCACCGCACCGTGGGTGAGGGCAGCAACGAGGGCGGATCGCCATCGACTCGTCCTCCCATGAGTGCCTCGGGTCGGCCCATACCGCCGCCGCCGGGTCGCCCAATGAGCGCGACCGGTCGGCCCATACCGCCACCGCCGGGCGCTCGTCGTCCGATGCCTACGGCCGCTGGACGGCCTTCTGGTCCCGGTGGACCCCGACCCATGAGTTCTCGCCCCATGACTGGCGCGCCACGCACCGGCGGACCGTCGCGTCCCGGTGGGCCAAGCAGCACCGGCGGCGGGTTCGGCGGACCACGCACCGGAGGACCCACGACGGGCGCACCGACGGCGCCCGGTCGCGGAGGGCCGCCCAGTCGCGGCACCGGCGGACCGCGAGGATCGCAGCGCAAGGTCACTCGCCGTCGCCGTCGCAACGTTGAAGAGTTAGAGCCGACCCAGATGACCACGTGGCAGCCGAGCAGCGCACCGGTGCCCGACGGAGAGATCATTGTCGAGCGCGGTTCGACCGCCAAGGATGTTGGTCCCAAGCTCAACCGCAGTGCCGCGGACATCATTCGCTTCCTTTTCCTGCAGGGTGAAATCGTCACGGCGGTCCAGGGACTCACTGATGACATGATCGAGCTCTACGCCGCCGAAGTCGGTGCCGTGGTGCACCTGGTCGACCCAGGTGAGCAACAAGAGGCCGCATTGCTCGCCAAGTTCTTTGACGAAGACGATCAGCAAGAAGAGATTCCGGCCGTCGCCCGACCGCCCATTGTTACCGTGATGGGCCACGTGGACCACGGCAAAACCAAACTGCTCGACAAGATTCGCAAGACCGACGTCGCGGCCGATGAGGCCGGTGGCATCACCCAACACATCGGGGCGTACCAGGTGCAGTGGAAGGGCAAGGCCATCACCTTCATCGACACGCCGGGTCACGAGGCTTTCACAGCGATGCGCGCGCGCGGCGCCAAAGTCACGGACGTCGTCATACTGGTGGTCGCCGCTGACGACGGCGTGATGCCCCAGACAGTCGAAGCGATCAACCACGCCAAGCTCGCCGAGGTGCCCGTCATCGTCGCGATCAACAAGATTGACAAGGCCGACGCCAATCCCGACCGCGTGCTCCAGCAGGTGAGCGAGTACGGACTGGTTCCCGAAAAGTGGGGCGGCGACACGATCTGCGTGGAAATCTCTGCGCTCCAGGGCACCGGCATCGATGAGCTGCTCGAACAGGTGCTGCTGGTCGCAGAACTGGCCGAACTGACCGCACGGCCCACCGGTCGCGCTGAGGGCACGGTACTCGAGGCCAACCTCGAAGTTGGTCGCGGTCCGGTCGCCACCGTGATGGTCCAACAGGGGCTGCTGTCGGTGGGTGACGCGGTCGTCGCGGGCGCCGCCTACGGCAAGGTCAAGGCCCTCATCAACGACAAGGGCAAGCAGATCAAGACGGCCGGTCCGTCAACCCCGGTGCAGATTCTCGGCTTCAGCGAGCCGCCATTTGCCGGCGACGAGATGCGCGTCGCCCACGACCTGGGCCACGCCCGTTCACTCGCCGAGGCCCGCGCCCATCGCGCCCGTCTCATTGGTCACCAGCCCGTCGCTTCAACCAGCGGGGCACGACTCGAAGACCTCTTCGAACAGATCCAGCGCGGCGAGACGGCGACGCTCAATGTTGTGCTCAAGGCCGACGTGCAGGGCTCTCTGGAAGCCTGCACGGAATCGTTGCGCAAACTTGAACGAGAAGACGTGAAACTCGTCATTGTCCATCGCGGCGTGGGCGGTATCACCGAGAATGACGTGCAGCTGGCCAAGGCGTCGAACGCGACGATCATCGGTTTTAACGTTCGCCCCGATCGGCGCAGCCGCGAACTGGCCGAGACCGAGGGCGTCGAGATTCGCACCTACGAGATCATCTACAAGTTGATCGAAGAGATTCAGGCCGCCATGCTCGGTCTCTTGTCGCCCGTCTTCGAAGAAGTGGTCACCGGCGAGGCCGAGGTGCGCGAAGTATTCCGCGTGCCACGCATCGGCGCGATCGCCGGTTGCTTCGTCCAGAACGGCGTTATCACCCGCGGTTCCAAGGTCCGCTTCCTACGCGAAGGCACCATCATCTGGAAGGGCACGATTACCTCGTTGCGCCGCTTCAAGGATGACGCGCGCGAGGTGCAGGCGGGCTTCGAATGCGGCATAGGCCTATCGGACTACCAGGACTTGAAGGACGGTGACATCATCGAAACCTTCGAAGAGCGCGAGATCCCTCGCACGGCGTAACATGGCGCACTCCTCAGGAAGCCGCCACCCGTACCCGCGCACCGCGCGCGTCAACCAGATCTTGCGCGAGATCATTTCCGAAGAGTTAGTGCGCCTCTCGGACATCGATGAACGTTTAGGTCTTCTGACGGTAACCGGGGTTGACACCACGGCCGACCTCAGTCAGGCCATGGTCTTTTTCGATTCCCTCAGCGATGAGGCGCGTCTCGCGTTGGACGAACGACGGGCCCAAATTCAGTCGTCGGTGAACGTCCAGACTCGACTGAAGCGCACGCCACGACTAGCGTTCATGGCCGACCCCGCGATAGCGAGCGGTGCGGCGGTTGAGGAGATTCTGCGTCGCCACACCCATGACGACGAGTAACGGCCTCCTCCTTCTCGATAAGCCCGCTGGACTGACCAGTCACGACGTGGTGGCCCAGGTGCGCAAGATCATCAACGAACAACGAGTGGGTCACGCGGGCACCCTGGACCCCATGGCGACCGGCCTCTTGGTGCTCGGTATCGGACCATCGACGCGTCTCCTGCGCTTCGCCCAGAGCGAGGTGAAACGCTACCGCGGCACCGTGCGTTTGGGCGTAGCGACGGACTCGCTCGACGCGCAGGGAGCCACCACTGGTGAAGCTCCGGTGCCCGCACTTTCTGACGAGGAGATGAATGCCTTCGCCGGGTCAATGCTCGGCCCACAGTCTCAGGTTCCGCCGATGGTGTCGGCCATCAAGGTCGGCGGACGGCGACTGCACGAGATGGCGCGACAGGGGCTCGAAGTACTCCGCGAGCCGCGCGAGATCACCGTGAGCGAATTCACTCTCGTCTCGCGCGAGGACGCCGCGTCGTGGGATTTCGAGGTCGAGTGCACCGTGGGCACCTACGTGAGGGTGTTGCTGAGCGACCTCGCCCAGAAGGTCGGAACGGTGGGCCACCTCACTGCCCTGCGAAGAATTTCGAGCGGTCGCCACCACGTCGATCAGGCACTGACGTTAGACGGGTTTGCCCACGAATTCGAATTTGGCCCGTCCCCGCTGCGTCCGCCGATGGATTTCGTCACGCAGTTAGAAAGCGTTGTCGTGAGTGAGGACCAGGAGCGCCGACTACGAATGGGCCAGCGCGTGCACTTCGATGTCGCTTTCACGACTCTTGAGATCGCGGCCCTCAATGAGCGCGGGGCGTTGGTGGGCATTCTGCACCCACGAGGTGAGCAGTGGAAGCCCGAACTGGTGTTGCCGTCGGACGAACCCGAGCGAGAGGATTAGGTTAGCCACGATGATTGTTCTTCGTGACGGCGAGACGTCGCCCGCGAGCCAGGCGAGTGTCACCACGATTGGTGTTTTTGACGGATTGCACCTCGGTCATCAACAGGTGCTCGGCGAAGTGAAGGCCCTGGCGCTCGATTGCGGCGCGCTGTCGACGGTGGTCACCTTTGATCCCCATCCCGCCCTGTTATTCGCGCCCGAGAGCGCGCCGCTGCAGTTGGGGACGCTTGATCAACGCCTGGAAGGCTTCGCCGCGTTGGGGATCGACCAGGTGAGAATCCTCAAGTTTGACGCCGTCCTGGCCCAAGAGTCGGCGCGTTCGTTCGTCGAGCGAGTGTTGGTCAGTGAGTTGCGAGTCAGTGATGTGGTGGTGGGCGAAGACTTCCATTTCGGTCACGACCGCGAGGGCAATGTCGCGATGTTACGGCGCGAGGGCTTGACGCACGGCTTCAGCGTGCACCCGGCGCCAATCTACGGCGGCAGCCAACGCTGGAGTTCGACCGCGGTACGCAACGCCCTGGGCAGCGGCGACCTCTTTACGGCGAATGCCCTGCTGGGCCGTCCGTTCACCCTGCGCGGCACCGTGGTCCGCGGCGACGCCCGGGGTGGTGAGTTGGGATACCGGACCGCGAATATGGCCCTCGAATCGCGTCAACAGCTACCCGAGCTCGGCATCTACGCCGGCGCGGCGCGAACGGTCGACGCAGCGTGGTGGCCGGCCGCGATCTCGGTCGGCACGCGGCCGCAGTTCTACGATGATGGCGCGGTATTGGTCGAGGTGCACGTGCCGGGCTTTGACGGTGACCTCTATCACGCCCGCCTTGACGTTGCGTTCATGTCGCGACTTCGCGGCGAAAAGGTCTTTAGCACGACGGATGAATTGGTGGTCCAGATCGACCATGACGTCGCGCAAACATTGGAGATTTTCAAGAGTTTTATTCCCGAGTCCTCGGCGCTGCTAGGCTAGACCTCGGTCAGCGACGCTGATCACGTGGGTCGTCAAGTGGGCGGCTCGCTACGGGACACCCGATTCATAAGGCACTACACGTTATGGCTGAGAAGCAGCAAATCATTAAGGACTATCAGGCTCACGTGACGGACACCGGCTCGTCCGAAGTCCAAATCGCAATTCTGACAGACCGGATTTCTCATCTCACCGAGCACCTCAAGGTACACAAGGGTGATCATCACACCCGCCGTGGACTAATGAAGCTCATTGGTCAACGTCGCCGTCTGCTCGATTACGTGCAGCGCGGCAATGTCGAGCGCTACCGCGCTTTGATCGGTCGACTCGGCATTCGTCGCTAGCCGACATATCGCGTCGACGCCGTCGACGTTCAACATATCCGAGGCCTCGGAGGCCAGTGGAGAACAGTCGCATCACGCGAAGGTTGCCCACTGGGATCCGGGCGGAGTGTTGCTAACTGCATAAGGAGCAATTCCATGACTGACGCCATTCGCGTAAGTAGCCCAATCACGGGCACCGACAAGACCATGACCTTTGAAGCGGGTCACCTCGCCCAACTCGCCGACGGAGCCGTACTGGCTCGCATCGGTGACACGATGCTGCTGGCCACCGTGGCCGCCGCACGCAGTGCACGCGAGGGCATTGACTTCTTTCCGCTCACGGTGGACATCGAAGAGCGCGCGTACGCCGCGGGCAAGATACCCGGAGCCTTCTTCCGTCGCGAGGGAAAACTCTCCGACCAGGCCATCCTGATCTGCCGTCTCATCGACCGACCGCTGCGTCCTTCGTTCCCTAAGGGCTTTCGCAATGAAGTCCAAGTGGTCGGCACCATATTCAGCGCCGACCAAGAGAATCCGCACGACATCCTGGCCATCAACGCCTCGTCGGCGGCCCTCATGCTGTCGGGCATTCCGTTCGACGGCCCCATCGGCGCCGTGCGCATGGCGTACACCACCGACGGCGAGTGGGCCCCGCACCCCACCTTCGCCGAAGGCGACGCCGCGACGTTCGAACTCGTTGTCGCCGGACGGGCGCTCAGTGACTCCGTGGAGACCGACATCGCCATCATGATGGTCGAAGCCGGTGGCACCGAAGGATCATTCGTCAAGTACGAAGACGGCGCGCCCAAGGTGAGCGAAGACGTGCTCGCCGAGGGCCTCGAACAGTCCAAACTCTGGATTCGCGAAGCCATCAACCTCCAGCGCGATCTCGTCAAGGCCTTCGTGGCTGAGCGTGGTCCGATCGAGCCCATTGCCTACCAGACCTTCGCGGACTACGAAGACGACGTCTACGCGCGCGTCGAGTCGCTAGGCGAAGGTGCCCTGAGCGAGGCCAACAAGTTGAGCGAGAAGCAGCCGCGGGCCGAGGCGCTCGCCGCCGCGACCGCGTCAATCATGGAACAGCTCTCGGGTGAGTTCCCCGATCGCTCGAGCGAAGTGAAGGCGGCGGTGAAGTCCATGACCAAGAAATTGGTCCGCCGACGCATCGTCGACGAGGGCCTGCGTATCGACGGGCGGAGCGTCAACGAGATTCGTCCTCTCTCGGCCGAGCTCGACCTCTTTCCCATGACCCACGGCTCCGCGCTCTTCCAGCGTGGCGAGACCCAAGTGGTCAACGTCACGACGTTGGGCATGCCGCGCATGCGTCAGCAGATTGACTCGATCACGCCCGACGAATTCCGTCGCTACATGCACCACTACAACTTCCCGCCGTACTCCACCGGCGAGACCGGGCGTGTGGGCGCTCCCAAGCGCCGTGAAGTGGGCCACGGCATGTTGGCCGAGCGCGCGCTCATTCCCGTTCTGCCCAGCGAACAGGAATTTGCCTATACCTTGCGCGTGGTGTCCGACGTCATGCAGTCCAATGGTTCGACGTCAATGGCGTCGGTCTGTGGATCAACGCTGTCGCTCATGGCCGCGGGTGTGCCGATCAAGGCCCCCGTTGCCGGTATTGCCATGGGGCTGGTCTACGACGGCGGCAAGTACGTCACGTTGACCGACATCCTGGGCGCCGAAGACGCGTTCGGGGACATGGACTTCAAGGTCGCCGGCACCGCCGACGCGGTCACGGCGCTGCAACTGGACACCAAGATTGACGGCCTGCCCGCCGACGTGTTGTCCAAGGCGTTGCACCAAGCGAAGGAAGCCCGTCTGACCATCCTCAAGGTCATTACCGACACGATTCCCGAGCCGCGCAGCCAGGTTGCTGAAGTGGCGCCCAAGATCGTGTCGATGGAGATTCCCATCGACAAGATCGGCGAGGTCATCGGTCCCAAGGGCAAGGTCATCAACACCCTGCAACAAGAGACCGGTGCGGACATTGCCGTCGACGATGACGGCGTGGTGGGCACCGTAACGATTGGTGCCAAGGACGGCCGAGCCGTTGAAGAGGCCCGACGCCGCATCGCCTTGATTCTGGACCCGCCCACGGCCGAAGTCGGCGCGATCTACCAGGGCCGCGTCGTGAACATCGCCAAGTTCGGTGCCTTCATCTCGATCATGCCGGGCCGTGATGGCCTGCTGCACATCTCGAAGATGGCCCCGCTCAACGATGGCAAGCGAATCGGCCAGGTCGAAGACGTCGTTGAATTGGGCCAGGCCCTCGAAGTGCGGGTCGACGACATTGATCCCCAAGGTAAGGTGTCGCTGTCATTGGCGGGCGAGTTCGCGGGTGCCGAAGGTGGCGCTAATGACTCACCTCGTCCGGCGCGCGCGCCGCGCGAAAACAGTGACCGTGGCGGCCGAGATGATCGCGGTCCGCGTGCAGAACGTGGCGACCGCGCCGGAAGCGACCGACCGGTCCGCGACCACGCGCCATCCCCGGCGAAGCCGTCGGCATTCGAAGCCGCATTCGAAGCGGAGTTGGCGGGCGAATTTGGCGACTTGGGTCCCGAGGGTCCCGCGTTCAGCGCTGACGAGGGTGGTGGACGTCGCCCTCCTCGTCCCCGTCGCCGTTAACTAATAGCGTCCGTGCGGCCCAGTCCTCGTGACTGTGTCGCGCGGCGCCGCTCAATTTTCGTAGCGTGGAGCCAATGAGTACCGCGACTCTCTCATTGCCCACACGGTGGTGGCGCCCGCTTGGCCGGTCCGATCGCTGGGCCCTGTGGTGGATCGTGGCGACTCCCGTTGTCCTCTTTGTGGTGCCGGCGCTGTTTGGCCACCCGGCGATTCAAGCGGACAACCTCATTCAAAACTTTCCGCTGCGTGTATTGACCGGACGCCAGATTGATAGTGGCCACCTGCCGCTGCTCAATCCCTACTCAAACTCCGGCACGCCCTTGCTGGGCGGGCTCAACGCCGGCTCCGCGTATCCGCTCACCCTGATTTTTGCGTTCATCCCGGCCATCGCCGCTTGGATTGTCAATCTCATCGCCATCTACGTCACTGCGGCCCTGGGCATGTTCTGCCTGCTTCGCTGGCACGGTCTGCGGACCCTGTCGTCACTGGCCGCCGCGATGAGCTTCACCTACACGGGGGCCATGATTGGCCAAATCGTGCACCTGGGCGTGGTCCAGGGATTTTCGTTCATGCCCTGGACGCTGCTGATTCTGCTGTCACTGTCGCGGCGCTTGCGGTCCATTGAACCCAACGCGACCTGGCGCGAGTGCGCACGCGTGGCCTGGCGGCCAACAGTGTGGTTCGCGCTGCTGTGGGCACTCACGTTCCTCACGGGAGAACCACGGGCCATTGCGGTCATTGAACTGCTGTGCCTCGTGTGCGTGCCGATGCTGCTGTTAGTGCGCACGTCGTATTTCTTGAACTCGTGGCGCACGCGAGTTGCCTACGTCGTGAGCCTGGCCGTAGGCCTCGCGTGGGGAGTGGGAATTGGTTTGGTGCAGTTGCTGCCCGGCGAGTCCTTCATTGGCTTCTCGGAACGTTCGTCAATTTCCTACAACTACTTTGGCGCGGGATCGTTGTCGGTTCGTTGGTCGACGCTGCTGTTTGTCCAGGACATGTTCGGCGGCAACGGCACCATCGGCACGCGCTTCTTCGCCCATTACAACCTGGCCGAAGTGACTGGCTACGCCGGTCTGCTGGCTCTGGTCGCGACGTTCGCGTTCATTACACGATGCACTCGTCGCGGATGGATCGGTGCCCAACGAGATTACGTGCTCTACTTCGTGCTGTTCGTGGTCGGCCTCTTCGCCGCCTGGGGCTCATTTACTCCGGTCGGCCATCTCTTTCATCACATTCCGCTCTTTGGCAGCACCCGGCTCCAAAGTCGAAACATCATCGTGGCCGACTTCTCCGCGTCGGTGCTACTGGGCTGGTGGCTCGACCGAATGCAGGCGCGCGATACGTCAAGCGCCGGCCTCGAGGGCCGCGCACGCTGGATGAGTCTCTTTCCAGTGTTCGTAACCGTGGCGATCTGCGTCGCCATGCTGGGCTGGGGACCTTCGCTTGTCATGCACTTCGGGGTGACCTCAGCGCTGGCGTCGTACGCCAAGAGTTTGTCCGTGTCGCTGGTGCTGCACCTCGTCATCGCCTTCGCCATAATCGGGGCGCTGTGGTGGCGACGTCGCTCCGTGAAGATAATGCGCTGGCTGCTCGTCATTTTGGGTGCCGACGTGATCGTGTTCCTGCTCTTTTGTTCGTCGGGCCTGATTGGCCTTGACGGACCGACCGAGCCGTCGCCGGCGAGCGCGATTGCGCTGCTCGGCACTCAGGGCCGCACCGCCTTCGTTGACATGGGCGGTGTGCATCTGACGGCATACGAAGACCTGGGTTTCGACAACCTCGACGTCTTCACCAAACGTCCCAGCGTCCAGGGCTACGGTTCGCTGGTCTCGACGATCTACGACAACACGACGGGCACGCACCCGTCGGCGGAACTCAACCCCTGTCATCTTGCCGACGGCACGTTCACTCAGCTGCGTCTGTCGGCGCTCGTGATCTCGGCAACGCAATTGAGCAACCGCTCGAGTTTGAGCAGTCCCCTTTCCAGCACGTGCGTGAAACTCGCACCCAGCACCACTACGCGCCGCTACTTCGGCGAGATGTTGGACGTGCGTACCGTTACGATCACCGGACTGAACGGCGCCAACGTGGCGAACGGCCCGGTCACGATCGAGTTGCTCACTGGTAGGGGAGGCGCCGCGGGGGCGTCGTTGACGATGACGGGCACGAACGCGATGACCTTCACATTTAATGGCGGCGTCGAGTCGGCAGGGTTTGTCGTGAGCGCGCGCAGCGACGTCTCTATTCATGACGCCACGGTGACGCAGGAAGCACCCAACTCGCATGGTTTTCGCCTCGATACACCATTTCAACTGGCGCTCTCGACGTCATCGTGGCACCTCAGTCACACGGTGGACACGTTTTCTGTCTTTACCGCGACCCACGTGAAGCCCGACGATTGGCTCGGTAGCCCGGTCGGCACGAGTCACATCACGTCCATTAAGAACGCGACCTGGGGCGACACGTGGGTCGGCGTCAACGCGACGGGCCCGGTGGTGCTCCAACGCAGCGAGGCGTACCTGCCCGGGTGGCGCGCGACGGCGCTCAACAAGATCAACGGCGACACGGTCCAGCTACCGGTCGATCGTTCCGGTCTCATTCAGAAAGTCACGGTGCCCGAGGGGGAGTGGACCGTGCATTTCCACTACCACGCGCCCTACATTGAACTGAGTCTCATCGTGTCGCTCGCGAGCACGCTCGCGCTCGCGGCGGTGGCGGTGACCGTTTTCGAGACGAAGCGGCGGCGTCGGGCCAGTAGGATTCGCACGTGAAATCACTCGCCATTGTGGGCGGCGCCGGGCGCATGGGCCAGATGTTGGCGCAAAAGCTCGGGGACGTTGACGATCTTAAAGTGACTGCCTTGGTGGATCTCAGCGAGCCACGTGATCTCTACGGCGCGGCGTTCGCAACCGCGCTGGCCGGTGTGGATCCGACGACCATTGACGTGGTGGTGGATTTTTCGACGGCAGAGAGCGTGGTTCAGTCGGCGCAATGGTGCGCGCAGCATCACGTCGCTCTCGTCATTGGTACGACGGGGTTGTCGGCGTCGCAACGTGGCGAAGTGGAAAAGGCGAGCCTGGCGACGGGCATCATCATGGCGTCCAATTTCTCCATTGGCATGGTGCTCCAGCAACGTTTCGCCGTCCAAGCGGCGCCTTACTTCGACCGAGTCGAGATCATTGAACTGCACCACGATCGCAAGGCTGACGCCCCGTCGGGCACGTCGCTCAGTACCGCATCGGCCATTGCCCAGGCCCGCCGTGACGCCGGACGTGCCCCGATGCTGGACCCCACGACACATCACACCGTCGCCGGCGCGCGCGGCGCTGACGGTGGCGACGGGGTGATGGTGCACTCGCTGCGCCTGCCGGGTCTTGTGTCGCACCAGGAAATTCACTTTGGCGCTCCGGGCGAGGGGCTTTCTATTCGACACGACTCGTTCGATCGAGAGAGCTTTGTCCCGGGAGTGGTGCTGGCGGTCAACGCCGTCGGGACCACGCCGGGGCTCACGATCGGAATTGATTCCTTCGTCAAGTAGTGATGGCGTCTTTGGCCAGAACGAATCGCTGTTAACTTTGGGGCATGGCGTTGCCACGTTTTGGAACAGTTCTTACCGCAATGGTGACACCGTTTTCCGCGGACGGTTCGATCAATTTCGACGTTGCCAGCCAGATCGCCAAGTTCCTCGTCGAACAGGGGTGCGACGGACTCGTCATTGCCGGATCGACCGGTGAAGGCAGCGCGCTCTCGGACGAGGAGAAGATGGACCTCTTTTCCTGTGTCGCCCAGACGGTTACCGTGCCGGTGCTCGCGGGCACCACGTCGTCGAATACTGCCGAGTCCGTCGAGTTGACGAGTCGCGTGGCCGCTACCGGCGTCGCCGGCGTGCTCGCGACCACGCCGGCCTACGCGCGACCGAGCCAGGCGGGCATGACGGCGCACTTCAGCGCCATTGCCAATAGCACGAGGTTGCCGGTGATGCTCTATGACATACCGATACGCACGGGGCGCAAGATCAGGTCCGAGACGACTATCAATCTCGTGCGCAACCTCGTCAACGTCATTGCGATGAAGGACGCGTCGTGTGATTTGGTCGAAGCGGCCCACACCAAGGCCGTGCTGGGCGACGAACTCGACCTCTACAGCGGCGACGACAGCGTGGTACTGCCCTTCATGGCCATTGGCGCAGTCGGCATTGTCTCGGTGGCCGCGCACTGGGCGGCGCCGGAGTTCTCGGCGCTCGTGCGATGCGTTGAAAAGGGCGACTGGGAAAAGGCGAGAGAGTTTAACGAACGTTTGGCGCCGAGTTGCGAGTGGGAAAGCGGTGAGACCTACCCCAATCCAATCCCGGCCAAGTCCGCATTGCGCGCCTTGGGCTTTGCCGTGGGACAGTGCCGTCTACCGCTCGGCCCCGGTGACGCAACCTGCGACGCCGAGGCGGCCGGGATAGTTGCCTCGTTGCAGGCCACACGTGGCTAAGGATTCCTTTCGCGTTACCTTCCTCGGCGGTCTGGGCGAGATCGGACGAAACTGCCTCGCCCTAGAGCAGGACGGCCGCATCGTCATCGTCGATGCCGGTCTCATGTTTCCCGAGCCGAACATGTACGGCGTCGATCTCATCCTGCCGGACTTTCGCTGGCTCATTGAGCGCAAGGACCGCGTTGACGCGATCGTGCTCACGCACGGGCACGAGGACCATACCGGCGCGCTGCGTTACCTCGTCAAGGACATCAACGTGCCCATCTACGGGGCCGCGTTGACGTTGGGCTTCGCCCGTCACCGGTTGACCGAGGCCAAGGTCGCCCATGACCTCACCTTCATTGAGGTTTCCGACGGCGAGCGTCGGCGCATTGGGCCCTTCGAAGTTGAGTTCATTCCCGTAACCCACTCGGTGCCGAGCGCGCACGCATTGGCCTTCCACACCAAGGTCGGCATCGTGGTGCACTCGGGCGACTTCAAGCTCGACCTCACGCCGATCGACGGACGTCGCACCGACATCTCTCGGTTGGCGGCGATTGGCGATGAGGGTGTCGCCCTGCTGTTGTGCGATTCAACGAATGCCGAAGAACCGGGCTTTACCGCGTCGGAACGTTCGGTGGGGGGAGCACTGCGACGCCTGTTCCTTGAACGTCCCCAGCGGCGCATGGTGGTGGCCTGCTTTGCGAGCCATATCCACCGCGTCCAACAGATCATCGACGTGGCGTTAGAGCAGAATCGCAAGATCGCCCTGATGGGTCGCTCGATGGAGTCCAACGTCAAGCTCGCACGGAAACTCAACCAGTTGCACGTGGGTAACGCCGACTTCATCGACATCGAGAACATCGACCGATTCGCCCCCGGCGAGGTGTGCGTCATCTGCACCGGCAGTCAGGGCGAGCCGCTCGCGGCACTCTCGAAGTTGTCGCGGGGCGACGCGCGCTATCTCAAGGTCGGCGCCGATGACACGGTGATTCTCAGTTCGCACCCAATTCCGGGCAACGAATGGTCCGTCGGGCGCGTGATCGATGACCTGCACCGAGCCGGCACCGAGGTCATCCACTCCGAACACGAGCCGGTGCACGCATCGGGCCACGCCCGACAGGGAGAACTGCGGACCTTTCATCAGCTGGTACGTCCGCGCAACTTTGTTCCGGTGCACGGTGAGTATCGCCACATGGTCCACCACGCCGACCTCGCGCTCTCGATGGGACTGACCAACGCCCACGTGTTGATCTGTGAGGACGGCGACCAGGTGGAGGTGACGGCGACCGGGATCAAACGATCGGGACAGGTGCCGGCCGGATTCCACTACATCGACGGCAGCGCCGGTGACCTGGACGAACGCCCGCTCGAAGAGCGCCGGATGCTCGCGGCCTTCGGGGTCCTGCAGATTTCGGCCGGCATTGACAAGGATCGCGGCACCATCATCCAGCCGGTGCGTATCACCACGCGCGGGTGGTTCGACGGCGAGCACGATCGCACCCTGCTCGAGACCGTGACCGTCAACGTTCGCGAGGCGCTGGAAACGGCCTTGCGCGAGGGCGACCACGACGAAGCGTCACTGAATAAGGTGGCCCAGCGCGCCGCGGGTCGACTACTGGGACAGAAATTCCGACGCCAACCGGTGCTGTTGCCGGCGGTCGTCGTCCTCTA
>Ga0182030_10012319_pt1 | contig 17146 bp, 15 predicted proteins | sample 812S3MmetaG_FD_121299 | JGI IMG/M metagenome (GOLD analysis project Ga0182030, IMG submission 121299) | Permafrost microbial communities from Stordalen Mire, Sweden - 812S3M metaG (Illumina Assembly) | ecosystem: Environmental > Terrestrial > Soil > Wetlands > Permafrost | place: Sweden...
TCGGGATCGGGATCGGGATCGGGATCGGAGCACGCTCTGATGCGTGACGACGTGCGCCAGGCGCTGGCCATCGGGCGGTCCTCGACCATCGAGGACCGCACCATCGACATCACGACCACGGGCCGGCGCTCCGGGAAGCCGCGGCGGATCGAAATCTGCTTCTACCGGTTTGAGGATTCCGTCTACCTGAGCGGGATTCCCGGACCGCGCACGCGGGACTGGCTGGCCAACCTGACCGCCGAGCCGTGTTTTATCTTCCACCTCAAGCACGGGGTCGTCGCCGATCTGCCGGCGGTGGCCACGGTTATCACCGATCCGGAAGAGCGTCGTCGAATATTCGTCGACTTCGTCGACGAATACAACCATCGCCGTACCCCCGGCGGTCCCTGGCCGACCGCTGTCCTCGAGGAGTGGGTGGAAGGCAGCCCGCTGGCGAAGGTCAGCTTCGAAACGGCCGGCTGACACGAGTTCGTAGCGACCTCGACGAGAACAATCCGGACGCCGTCTGGATCTTCAATCCACATCTCGATCAGTCCCCAGGGCTCAGTCACGGGCTCCCGGAGAACGCGCACGCCGGCCACCAGCCAGCCGGTCATGCTCAGCATGAACATCCCGAACTTGGAGCCAGAGCAGCACCGGGCCATCCCCGGGCCCCGCCGCAGAATCCGGCTGCTCAATATTTCCACGCCGCTATCGTGGCAGTCCCCGTAGTCCGGGCCAGAACGTGGTGGCCGCTAGGGAGGAGTTCGCTGTGCACTATTCCGCCGACCCGCGCGTTGACGCATACATCAGTGGGCTGCCTGATTGGCAGCAGGACATCTGTCGCGATGTCCGCGAGCTCGTCCATGCCGCTGACCCGGAGGTGACCGAAACCATCAAGCGCACGACCCAGCCGTATTTCGTGTTGCAAGGCAACATCTGCGCGCTCCTGGCGGCGAAGGACCACGTCAACGTGTTCCTCTACGACGGCGCCATCGTCCCTGACCCCGACGGGATCATCACCGCCGGCCACGGCAACAAGACCGCTCGCACCGTAGCCATCCGCCAAGGCGAAACGATTAACGCGGCCGCCCTGGGCGCCATGTTCCGGCAGATTATCGCCAACAACCGAGCCGGCGGCTGGCGCAAACTAAAACGCTAAACCTCCCGGCGGGTTTCTCTGGGATCCCGCTGCTCACGCCTGTCCCTGTCGCCTCAGCGGCGGCCAGTTTCCGGTATCCTGGCCGGGGTTTGCGTGGTGGATCCGGGCTTGGCGGTGGATCGGGTGCACGGGGATGCACCGGATCCGCCACGTAGCCCGGATCCACCACAATCTTTTTCGGCTCGCCGTATCACGGGCACCGCTGGTGCTGTGCCGTCACACCGGGACCACAAGCCGGGGCCGGGGCGGGCCGGGGCGGGCCGGGGCGGGCCGGGGCGGGCCGGGGTGGGCTGGGCCGGGGTGGGCTGGGGTGGTCTGGGGTGGGCTGGGTGGGGCTGGGTGGGGCTGGCAGACTGGGGACGTGCGGATCCTGGCGACGCTGGACCTTGGGTTGTCATGTGTCGTCGTGCGCCGGGCTGAGGCCGACGATGTTCCGGCGATCATCGATCTGATCGCCGCTGACCAGCTCGGCGCCACCAGGGACGGCGTGCGGACCGCGGCGGACCTGGCGGCCTACCAGGCGGCCTTCGCGGCCATCGACCGCGATCCGGCGCACCTGCTTGTGGTCGGGCAGGCGGGCGCCGACATCGTGGCTACCATGCAGCTGTCCTTCCTGCCTGGCCTGGCTCGCCGTGGTGCACTGCGGGCCCAGATCGAGGCGGTCAGGGTCGATCGGGCCTACCGCAGCCACGGTCTTGGTTCGGCCATTGTCACCTGGGCGATCGGTGAATCCCGGCGGCGGAACTGCGCGCTGGTGCAGCTGACGACCGACAAGTCCCGTGCCGCCGCGCACCGCTTCTACGAACGGCTCGGCTTCACCGCCTCGCACGAGGGCATGAAGCTCACCCTCTAGCCGGCCGCCCCAGGCTCCAGACGTCACCGCTGGCTAGCGCGAACTCGGCTCGCGCGGCGCGCGCTAGCCCTGTCCTGACGCCGGTCGAAGTCATAGGCTTAGCCGGGGCCAAAGGAGGCGGACGTGAGCGACCCAGCCATCGTGGTACAGGGGCTGCGGAAGAGTTTCGGGGCGAAGCAGGCCGTGGCCGGGATCGATCTGGAGATCGCGGCTGGTTCCCTGGCCGGACTGGTCGGGCCGAACGGGGCAGGGAAAACCACGTCTCTGTCCATGATGACCGGGCTGCTGCGGCCGGACACCGGGCAGGTTCTGATCAACGGGGTCGACGTGTGGGCCGATCCGCCCGCCGCCAAGGCGATCATCGGGGTGGTGCCCGCCGAAGCGCGGCTGTTCGAGCGGCTGAGCGGTGAGGAGCTGCTGGAATACGCCGGGCGGCTGCGCGGCCTGCCGGTCGCCGAGGCGCGCTCAAGGACCGCGCAGCTGCTGGACGTGCTTGACCTGGCCACGGACGCCAAGCGGCTGGTGGCCGACTACTCCACCGGCATGCGTAAGAAGGCCTCCCTCGGCTGCGCGCTGATCCACAACCCCTCGGCACTGTTCCTGGACGAGCCGCTCGAAGGCGTGGACCCGGTCTCCGCCGACGTCATCCGCCGGCTGCTGACCCGATTCGTCGGCTCCGGATCGACCGTGCTGTTCTCCAGCCACGTCATGGAACTGGTCGAGCAGGTCTGCGACCACGTCTCGGTCATCGCCCAGGGCCGGATCGTGGCCACCGGCACCACCGACGAGGTACGCGGCGGCAAGACCCTGCAGCAGGCGTTCATCGAGCTGGTCGGTTCGCGGGCGGACGGCGGGGAGGGACTGTCGTGGCTTGGCTCCTCGTCCAGCTGAAACTGACCCTGCTGCGCAACGCGCTGCGCTCGTCCACCCAAGCCAAGGTCGGCTTCATCGTCAGCATGATCTTCGCCGTCCTGGTGGCGGCCGGCACCTTCGCCGGGCTGGCCCTGCTACGCGGCCAGGGCGCCTCGGTCGACCTGACCACGGTCGTCTTCACCGTATTCGCGTTCGGCTGGCTGATCCTGCCGCTGATCGCCTTCGGCCTTGACGGCACCCTGGACCCCGCCACGCTGGCCCTCTACCCGCTGCGCACCCGGCCGCTCGCGGTGGGGCTGCTGGCCGCCTCGGCCACCGGCGCCTGGCCGCTGGCCAACCTCATCGGCCTGCTCGGGGTGACGGTCGGGCTGGCCCGCGGCGGGCTCGGCCTGGTCGTCGCGTTGCTTGCGGTCGTCCTCGAGGTGCTGTTCAGCATCACGCTGGCCCGGTTCGTGACCGCGGGCCTGGCCGGGTTGCTGCGCTCCCGGCGCGGCAAGGACCTGGCCGCCTTCCTGATCCTGCCGATCTTCGCGCTGTACGAGGTGTTCAACTCTGTGGTGCCGAAGCTGACCGCCGAGGGCAAGCTGACCCCGGCCAGCTTCGCCGGGGTCGACGTGTGGATGCGCTGGATCCCGCCTGGGCTGGCCGCGCACGCGATCCAGGACGCCTCGACCGGGCACCCCGGCACCGCGTTGTTGCGATTGGCGCTGCTGGCCGCCATTACCGTCGGGCTCGGCTGGCTGTGGATCAGATCGCTGGGCCGCGGTCTGGTGACCGTCGATACCAGCACTCAGTCGTCGGCGGTGCGCAGTGCGGCGCTCCCGTTCGGCCGTTATGGCCTGGGTGGCACGGTGGCGGCGCGGCTGTGGCTCTACCAGCGCCGTGACCCCGGCTCGCTGATCTACTGGGGCATCACCGCGGTGGTCATGGTGGCCACGTCGTTCAGCAGCGTCACCACCCCGCAATATCTGTTCGCCGTGCTCGGCAGCGGCGCCCTCGGGGCGGGGCTGATGGCCGCCCTGCACGCCAACTCGATCGGGCTGAGCGGACCGGGCTTCGGAGTGGAGGCGATGGCGCTGGCCGGACGGCGGGCGCTGCGCGCCTACTTCTCCGGCCAGGACGTCGCGCTCGGCCTGATCGCGGTGCCGCTGCTCGCGGTAATCTCGTTCGGCCTGGCGGCCGTGGCCAAGCACCCGGTGGACGGATTCCTCGGCCTGGCGGTGGATCTCGCCGGGATCGGCGCGGGGCTGGCGCTGAGCAACATCTTCACCGTCACCATGCCCTACCCGATGGAAAAGCGGGTCGGCAGCCCCACGCCCAGGGCGGCCAGCGGCTACACCGGCTACGGGCTCGGCAGCACCTTCGGCAGCCTGCTCGGCACGGTGGCGGCGGTCATCCCGGTCGTGCTCGCCGCCGTGTTCACCCGGTCGGACCCGGCCTCCGTCCGGATGCCGGCGCTCGTGCTCGGCGCCGCCGTTTACGGCCTGGCGCTGACCTGGATCGGCGTGCGCATCGCCGCCCGCGCGGCCGAGCAGAAGCTGCCTGAGCTCTACCAGGTCGCCGTTCGCAGCCAGCTTTAGCGCCAGCCGGAATTTCCGGCACCTGGATGAGCTTGTAGCCGGGCAGGAATAACGGAACTGCGGGGAAGGGCAGCCGTGACCGCGCGCATCAGTCAGAAGGTGGCGGTCGGCGTCGTCTTCGTGGCCGCGATGTTCATGTCCATTCTGGACACCACGATTGTCAACGTGGCGCTGCCGACCATCGGCCGTGACTTTTCTGTGAGCCCCACCGCGGTGGACAGCATCTCGATTGCCTTCCTGGTCAGCCTGGCCGTGTTCATCCCGGCGTCCGGCTGGCTCGGCGACCGCTTCGGCGGCAAGCGGGTCCTGCTCGCGGCCATCGTGGTGTTCACCGTGGCCTCGATGGCGTGCGGGCTGGCGTCCAGCCTCGGTGAGCTGGTCGCGTTCCGGATCCTGCAGGGGGCGGGCGGCGGCATGCTCGCTCCGGTCGGGATGGCCATGTTGTTCCGCGCGTTCCCGCCCGAGGAGCGGGTCAGGGCCTCGGCTATCTTGACCGTGCCGACGACGCTGGCCCCGGCGCTTGGCCCGGTGCTCGGCGGACTGCTGGTCACCGAGGAGTCCTGGCGGTGGGTGTTCTACGTCAACGTGCCGATCGGCGTCGCGGCGCTTACCTTCGGCGTCATCTTCCTGCAGGGGTCCCCGCAGGAACAGCCTGGCCGGTTCGACCTGACCGGGTTCCTGCTCTCCGGGCTGGGGCTTGGGTTGCTGATGTACGGCGTCTCGGAGGGGCCCAACCTGGGCTGGCACCGGCCGGAGATCCTCGCGACGATCGCCGCCGGGGTGCTGCTGCTGGCGGCCATGGTGGTCATCGAGCTGCGGTCCGCCGCCCCCATGGTGGACCTGCGGCTGCTGGGGAACCGCCTGTTCCGGTCGAGCAACGGGGTGATGGTGCTGGCCTCGGTCGCGTTCCTCGGCACCCTGTACGCCATCTCGCTGTACTACCAGAACGGCCGGGGGCTGAGCGCGCTCGGCTCGGGGCTGAGCACGTTTCCTGAGGCGTTCGGCGTCATGGGCGGCGCGCAGCTGGCCAGCCGGGTGCTGTACCCGTGGCTCGGCCCCCGCCGCCACATCAGTATCGGGCTGACCGGCACCGCGGCCTCCATCGGCCTGCTCGCCCTGATGGGACCCCACACCAGCCTGTGGTGGGCCCGGCTGCTCATGCTGACCCTCGGGCTGTCCATGGCCCAGGTGTTCGTCCCGGTCCAGGCGGCGGCGTTCGCCACGATCACGCCCGCGGCGACCGGCCGGGCCTCGACGTTGTTCAACGCGATCCGGCAGCTGGGCGGGGCCGTCGGCGTGGCCGTGCTGACCACCGTGATCGTGCTCGTCGGCCCGGTCCACCTGGTGGCCGGGCACCAGGTGGTGGACCTCACCGCATACCGGATGGCCTTCGTGGCGGCCGCCGCGATCTGCCTGTCCGCCCTGGCCTGCTCGCTGTCCATCCGGGACGCCGACGCGGCCAGCACCAGGCCGGGCCTCAATCGATCAGGGCCTGGTAGACAAGCTGGCGCAGCTGCGAACGGATCGGGTAGGCGCTGGAGGGAAGCAGCTGGGTGAAGAACGAGACGGTCAGCTCTTCCGCCGGGTCGATCCAGAACGTGGTGCTGGCCGCGCCGCCCCACGACAGCTCGCCCGCGGAACCCAGCACCTCACCCGGCACCGGGTCCAGGACGACGGCGAAGCCAAATCCGAAGCCGACCCCACGGAACGGGGTCTCCGCGTACAGCGGCCGGCCGAACGTCTCCAGGTCACAGTCGCCGGGAAGGTGATTGCGTGTCATGTAGCGGACCGTGCGCGGGCTCAGCAGCCGGGTGCCGTCCAGTTCCCCGGCCGGGCTGCCGGCACGGGGCAGCAGCAGCTGGGTGAACCGGTGGTAGTCCGCCGCGGTCGAGACTAGTCCGCCGCCCCCGCCGAACAGGGTCGGCGGACGGCGGGCGGCGTCGCCAAGCGCGTCGAGCCGGACCGCGGTGCCGCCGCTCCCAGGCATGTACAGGGCGGCCAGCCGGGGCAGCTGGCTGTCGGTGGCGCCGAAACCGGTGTCGTTCATGCCGAGTGGGTGAAAGATCCTGTCCGCGAAGAACTCATCAAGGCGCTGCCCGGACACGACCTCGATCACCCGGCCGAGCACGTCGGTCGCCATCGAGTAGTTCCACTCGGCGCCGGGCTGGAAAAGCAGCGGGATGCCCGCCCAGATGTCACACGCCTGCGCCAGGTCCACGCCTGGCGGCGCGGACCATTCGAACCCGGCGGCCCGGTACAAGGCGTCCACCGGATGGACCCGGTGGAACCCGTACGTCAGGCCGGAGGTGTGGGTGAGCAGGTGCCAGATCCGCACCGGCTCGGTGGCCGGGACGGTGACCGGCCGCAGGTCCGGGCCACCGACGTAGACCCGGACGTCGGCGAACGACGGGATGAACCGGCTGACCGGATCGTTGAGCTCGAATCCCCCCTCTTCGTACAGCATCATCGCCGCCACCGAGGTGATCGGCTTGGTCATCGAGTACAGCCGCCACACCGTGTCCGTCTCGGCGGGCAGCCCGGCCTCGATGTCGCGCGACCCGTAGCTCGCCAGGTACGCCAGGCGGCCGTACCTGCTCACCGTGATCAGCCAGCCAGGCAGCCTGCCGTCGTCGACGTAGCGAGCGAAGTGCCGGCCGATCCGCTGCAACCGGTCCGGATCCAGGCCTACCTCAGCCGGCTCCGTCTCCGTCTTGAGCTCACTCATCGCCTCACCTTTCCTCAACATCGGGCGTCGGGCCCAGGGCCAAGACTGCCCTGTCACGCGCGTGGCCGCCAACGCGGGGGTGCTCCGGGTTCCTTTCGGGAAACGACGTCGTGGCTCGCTTGTTCGTGGGTCAGCTTCCGGCGAGCCTTTCGGCGGCGGTCCGAGGGTGGCGGTCGCGGTCGATCCAGCCGTCTGCGGCCCCGTGCCTCATCGGGCTCGCCGTCAAGCGATATGGATTCCATATGATATTATTTTAGTATTATACGAGTTACGGAATAAATGTACCGGAAGCTCAGGCCCGGACCCGCATCCGCACCGGGCGCAGCGACAACCTGAACACCGAAGAAGGCGACCACGATGAAGCTCACAATCCTCGGCGCTACCGGCGCGACCGGAACATTCCTTGTCGGCCAGGCACTCGCGGCCGGTCATGACGTCACAGCGGTCGTCCGCGACCCGGCCCGCCTGGCGGTTCCGGCCCACCCGCGGCTGCGGACCGTCACCGCCGACGTCATGGACCCGGCCTCGATCAGCCCCGCCCTAGCCGGGGCGGACGCAGTAATCTCCGCGGTAGGCCCCCGCGGCACCGGCCCCACCACGGTCATCCAGGACAGCGTGCGCAGCATCATCCTGGCCATGGACAAAACCGGGACCCGTCGCCTCCTGCAGGTCAGCGGCTCCGTCACCGCCGACGAAGGCGAAAGCCCCTACCTGCGCTACCTGATCAAGCCCGTGGCGCGGCGCACGTTCCTCCGGCATGTCTGCGCCGACATGCGCCGCGGCGAGGAGCAGATCCGGGACAGCGGCCTGGATTGGACGATCTTCCGGCCTCCCGCGCTGACCAGCAAAGCCGCCAGGGGAACCTACCGCACCGCGATCGACCGCAACCTGCCCCACGGATTCACGATCTCCCGCGCCGACCTGGCCAGCTGCATGCTCACGCTGCTCGGCGACCCGGCGATCGTGCACCGGCATGTATCCGTCGCCAGCTAGTGCCGGCGGACGGTGAGGGTGGCGGCCCTGCTCGTCTCGTGGCAGCCTGGCATCAGGCCGTCGAGGAGGTCCAGCATGATCAGAACCCACAGTTATGACGTCACCGTCGCCTGGACCGGCAACCGGGGCAGTGGCACCAGCGGATACCGGGAGTACGGCCGTGATAATGAGGTGACGGTCAGCGGGACTGGTGGCGGGGAAGGGGGTGGGGAAGGGGGTGGGGGCGCCGACCGGCCGCAACCCATCGCGGGCAGCTCCGACTCGGCCTTCCGGGGCGATCCAGGGCGATGGAATCCCGAGCAGCTGCTCACCGCCGCGCTGGCCCAGTGCCACATGCTTTCCTACCTGCACGCCTGCGCGGCCGCCGGCATCGTGGTCACCGGATATACCGATGAGGCACACGGCATCATGACCGAGACCACCGACGGCGGTGGCCACTTCATCGAGGTCGTGCTCAGGCCACGGGTTACCGTGACCGCACCGGACATGATCGAGAAGGCGGCCGGGCTGCATCAGCAGGCCCACGAGAAATGCTTCATCGCCAGCTCAGTGAACTTCCCGGTCAGGCACGAACCCGTCGTGGTCGCCGCCAGCGCCGCATGACGGCGGGGATGTGTCAGGGCCCGGCTGTAGACGGCGGCCTCGTCGAGGCTGCCTTGCAGGAAATAATTCGGCGCGCCGTTTTCCGTGTCGCGGCCGAGATACAACGACTGGGTGTCGTATCCGGCGGCCAGCGTGGTGGCGCTGCTTGCGACTTGGCCGCCGTCGAGATAGAGCACCTGCCGCTGGGCGGTGCCATCGAAGGTGTACGCCACGTGGTGCCAGGTGCCCGCGGCCAGCACGGCAGGCGCGGGCCGTTGGCCTGCCAGGCCGCGCCGATGGTGACGGGCGGCGGCGGTGAGCTGTAGACCAGGGGGGAATACATCGCGAGTGCAGCAGCGAAATCCGCGTCCCGGTTTTGCATGATCATGCACTCGTGTGCATATAATTGCACTCGTGTCCAAGGTGCTGAGTTCCCTCCCTGTCGGCGAACGCGTCGGGATCGCCTTTTCCGGCGGCCTCGACACCTCAGTAGCGGTCGCGTGGATGCGCGAAAAGGGTGCCGTGCCGTGCACCTACACCGCCGACATCGGGCAGTACGACGAGCCTGACATCGCGTCGGTGCCCGGGCGCGCCACGGTGTACGGCGCGGAGACGGCCCGGCTGGTTGACTGCCGGGCCGCCCTGGTGGAGGAGGGACTCGCGGCCCTGGCCTGCGGGGCATTCCACATCCGGTCCGGCGGCCGGCCCTACTTCAACACCACCCCGCTCGGCCGGGCCGTCACAGGTACTCTGCTTGTCCGCGCGATGCTCGATGACGACGTGCGGATCTGGGGAGACGGCTCCACCTTCAAGGGCAACGACATCGAGCGGTTTTACCGCTACGGCCTGCTGGCCAACCCCTCCCTGCGGATCTACAAGCCGTGGCTGGACGCCGCCTTCGTCAGCGAACTCGGCGGCCGCACCGAGATGTCCCAGTGGCTGCTCAGCCGGGGCCTGCCCTACCGGGACAGCGTGGAGAAGGCCTACTCCACCGACGCGAACATCTGGGGCGCGACGCACGAGGCCAAGGTGCTCGAGCATCTCGACAACGGCATCGAGATCGTCGAGCCGATCATGGGCGTGCGGTTCTGGGACACCAGCATCGAGATACCCGCCGAGGACGTCACGATCGGTTTCCAGCAGGGACGACCGGTGACCGTCAACGGCAAGGAATTCACCTCCGCCGTGGACCTGGTGCTCGAAGTCAACGCCGTCGCCGGCCGGCACGGGATGGGCATGTCCGACCAGATCGAGAACCGGGTCATCGAGGCCAAGAGCCGGGGCATCTACGAGGCGCCGGGCATGGCGCTGCTGCACGCCTCGTACGAGCGACTGGTCAATGCGATCCACAACGAGGACACGCTGGCCAGCTACCACAGCGAGGGACGGCGGCTCGGCCGGCTGCTGTACGAAGGCCGCTGGCTGGACCCGCAGGCGCTGATGCTGCGCGAATCGCTCCAGCGCTGGATCGGGACGGCGGTTACCGGCGAGGTGACCCTCCGGCTGCGGCGCGGTGAGGACTACTCCATCCTGGATACATCCGGGCCGAGGTTCAGCTACCACCCGGACAAGCTCTCGATGGAACGGACCGAGGACTCCGCCTTCGGGCCGGCCGACCGCATCGGCCAGCTGACCATGCGGAACCTCGACATCGCCGACTCGCGCGCCAAGCTCGAGCAGTACGCCGGACTCGGCCTCCTCGGCAGCCCGCACCCGGCGCTGACCGGCGCCGCCTACGCGGCGCCGGCCGAACTGATCGGCGCGATGCCCGAAGGCGGGGCCGAGGCGATCGCCTCCCGCGGCACGGTCCCCCACGACGACGAACTGCTCGACCACGCCGCGATGGAATCCGGCACCGACTGACCAGTCAGGGCTCCAGCTAACGGTGCTGGACGGGCAAGATCGGAGAGGCCGGCCGGCCGACGGCGCAGCTACCTTCGCAGTGGAGAAGGGTAACGACCGAACCCTGGCGCAGGAGCGGATCGGCATGACTGGAACCAACGTGGCCGTCGACGATGTCCAGACACCTGACGGCGGATCATATCCAGCCCGGCGGGGCCCGTTGATCGCATTCAGCCTGCTGGCCGGGCTGGCGGTGGCTATCGTGTGGTCGGCGACACTGGTCGACGACGACATCGGCGTTAACACTGCTAATGGCCTGCTGGGCCACGACTCCGTCACCACCAGCATCGCAGGCTCCGCCGCCGGGATTCTCTTCGCTTTCACCGCGGGCCTGGCGGGCACCTTCACCGCATGCAACGTGGCCGCGTTCAGCGCGATCGCCCCCATGATGGACGACGCACCCTCGGTCACTACCCGGGTCAAACTCGCGCTGCGACCCCTCGCCTGGCTCGCGGTCGGCCTGTTTGCCGTCGCCGGCGCCTACGGCGCCATCGGCGCGGTGCTTGGCCAGAACATCCCGCAGCTTTCCGCCGCCATGCTGGGAAACCATGTACCTGAGCGGATCTTGCAGTCCATGATCGTCTTTTCGATGATCGGGCTGATCTTCTGCTATCTCGGTCTGGCCGCCGCGGGTGCCGTGCCCGACCCGCTCCGGCGGATGACGGAACGCTTCGCCCACACTCCGCAGCTTGTCATGGGCGGCCTTATCGGCGGATTCCTGATCGGGCGCCCCTACCCGCTGTTCTACAAGATGTTTCTTTACTCCGCATCGACGCACAACCCGTTCTACGGGGCGCTGTCCTTCGTCCTCGTCGCGCTCGGCAACATTCTCCTGATGGCGGTCGTCTTCCTGGCCCTGTCCATGACCAAGTTCCAGTCCTGGCTGCGGGCCCGGCCCGGGCGCATCGCGGCTTTCACCGCGGCGGCGCTGCTGATCGGGGGCGCCTTCACCTTCTTCTACTGGGGCGTACGGGTACCCGCGGGCCTGGGCTACGGCTGGTTCCCCACCATGCCATGGCACTAAAGATCCGGCGCTTATTCGGTCAGGGGCTTATTCGGTTCGGGCTTATTCGGTTCGGGCTTATTCGGTCCGGCGCTTGGTAACAGCGCTCTCCCACGTCACTTCTTTACCTCTGCTCCTGTCAGGCGCACGGGGTTGTCGGCTATGCCCTAAAGATCCGTCAGCTGACCGATGTCTCTCACTGCAATTTGCAGCAGCATTTTCGTTGCAACGAGCACCGGGTGGTTTAGTCGTTCGCCCGGACCTGCCCGCAAGCGGCGGCCCGCAGGCAGCCGCGCGGGGTGGCCTGCGCGCTCCCGGACCAGATCAGATCGGCCGTGGCGGCCGAGCCAGCCGCCCGGGCCCTGGCGTTTGCCGGGGCCAGGAAGGTCCCTGCCGACCCTGAGACTGCCGACCCTGAGAAGAGAGGAACCCTCCGTTGATACGCAGGTTCACGCGGGCAGAGCGGGCCGCGGAGATAGTTGTCGCCATCATCGCCGTCGCCGTCTTGGCGATCCTGTTCCTGCCCAGGCTGACCGGCGGCGGGAACGCCGCCCCGCCCGCGATCGAGCAGCCGGACCTGAATGTGGCGGTGGTACCCGCGGTCGATTCGGCCGGTTTCTTCGTGGCGCTGCACGAAGGCCTGTTCGCGGCGCGCGGCCTGCACGTCACCTTCGTGCCGGCGGTCAGTTCCGAGACGGTCATCAACGCCCAGGCGCTCGATGAGCCGAACGACCGGGTCGACATCTCCTGCGGCAACTACGTCAGCTACATCCAGGCCCAGGAAAACTACGACCAGGGCAAGCGGTCTTCCTCGGCCAACGATGCCATGGTCGCCGCCGACCTGGATATTTTCGCCGAAGGCTCGGTGATGCAACCGGGCAGCCAGGGCCTCTACGTGATGCCCGATTCGCACATCTCGACGCTGGCAGGCCTGGAAGGCAAGGTCATCGGCGTCAACGCGCCAGGGAACATCCTGTACCTGCTGGCCGCCTCCATCCTGGCGGATCACGGGCTGAACGTATCCGGCGTGCGTTTCGCGTACTACCCGCTGCCTGAGATGGCCGCGATGCTCAAGACAGGAAAAATCGCCGCGGCGGTGCTGCCCGAGCCGTTCGCCAGCCAGGCTGAGGTGTCGATGGGCGTTACGCTGCTCGCCGACGCGGACGCCGGCCCCACCACCGCGTTCCCGGTGCAGGGCTGCGCGGCCACCCGGCAGTGGGCGGCCGCGCATCCGATTACGCTGGCCGCGTTCCACGCCGCGTTCGAGCAGGGTCAGGCGATCGCGGACGCCAGCCGGTCCGCGGTGGAAAAGGCGATGGAGGCATTGCCCGCGCCGCTCGGCGTCTCCCAGGAGACCGCGGCGCTGTTCACGCTGGACAGCTACCCGGTCGGGCCGGTCGACGCGGTACGCATCCAGCGGGTCGCCGACGTGATGCGGCAGTTCCTCCGCTTCCCCACCTTCAGCGTCCAGTCGATGATCGGAGGTTAGAGGAGACGGAGCTGGCGGGCAGCAGGTTGACGGGGGCGCGGCGAGGCAGCCGGGCCGAACAGCTTCTGGTCGATGGCGGACAGGAACGGAGATCGGCCTGCGGGCTGGTTGGAGCCGTAGCGGGTGCGGCGGGCGGCGCAGCTAAGCAGGAGTTTGCTGCGGGCTCGGGTGCAGGCGACGAACAGCAAACGCCGTTCCTCGGCGACGTCGTCCTCGGTCTGGGGGTCGGAGCCCGGGAGGCGGAGCGGGAGCAGGCCCTGCTCACAGCCGGCCAGGAAGACGACGTCGAACTCCAGGCCCTTGGCGGCGTGCACAGTGAGCAGAGTGATCGCTTCGGCTCGCGGGTCCAGGGCGTCTGGCTCGGCGCCCAGGGCGAGCTCAGTGCGGAAGCGGTCCAGGTCCGGACCGCAGCGGCGGGCCAGCGGGGTCAGCAGCTCGCCGGCGGCGCGGATGTCGATGACGGTGCCGTCGCGCTCGCCCCGGGTGGCGGTCAGGGTTTGGACTGCGGCTCTGAGCTGCCGCAGGGCGGCATCGCCGGCTGAGTCCTGCGGGCTGGCTGGGGGCTTCGGGTTGGCTGAGTCCTGCGGGCTGGCTGGGGTTTGCAGGCGCATTTCGCGGATGATGCCGGGGACGCCGGCCCGGCGGGTGAGCAGGTCGTGGGAGCGCTTCTGGTACGGCAGGCCAGCTCTGGTCAGGGCCTGACCGAGGGAGGTGGCCTGGGCGTCGGTGCGGTACAGGACGGCTATATCGGCCAGGCCAAGTTTGCCGTGGGCATGACCGTCGGCCCGGCCGCTGTCCAGGCTGTGGAAGGACGCACCGCCCAGCAGCTGGTCGATGGTGGCGGCGATCCAGGCGGCCTCGGCGTGCTCGTCGGGGGCCTCGTGCCAGCTGACGGCGGGGTCATGGCCCGGGACCTGGGCGGCGTGGTGGTGTGCGGGCCTGGCCTGGCGGGCCGGGACCAGGGTGGTCGGGGCGATGGCCTGCAGGGCGGCGGTCACGATGGCGGGGGCCGATCGGTAGTTCCAGGTCAGCTCGACGGTGGTCGCACCGGGGAAGTCGGCGGTGAACCGGGCGAAGATGCCGGGGTCGGCACCGCGGAAGCCGTAGATGGACTGATCCGGGTCACCGATCGCGGTCAGGCCGGTGCCGTCGCCGGCGATGGCCCGGAGCAGGGTGTACTGGATCAAGTCGATGTCCTGGTACTCGTCCACGCTGACCCGCGGCCAGCGGGCCCGCAGATCGGCGGCGACGGCGGGGTTCTCGGTCAGCAAGGCGGCGGGAAGCTCGACCAGGCTGTCGAAGTCGACCAGGTCGCGGGCGGCCAGGTGCTGACGCAGGGATTGGCGGGCGTCGGGGTCTTCCGGGCCGGCCGCGAGGAGCTTGCGGGCGTCACGGTCAGAGCCGGTTAGTTCGGTGGCGGCGGACAGGCGGGTGACCTCGTCGGCCACGGCGAACTGAGCGGGCAGGCCCGCCGCGGCATGGTGCTCACGGAGAATGCGCAGGCCCAGGCCGTGGAAGGTGGTGACGGTGGGCTCGTCGCGCGAGCTCGGGCCCAGCGCGGCCAGGCGGTCGCGCATTTCCTGGGCCGCCCGGCGGGTGAACGTGATGGCCAGGAAACTTCCGGCCGGGGCGCCGTGGTCGAGGATCTGGTGGGCGATGCGGCGGGTCAGGGTGCGGGTCTTACCGGTGCCGGGACCGGCGATGATCAGCAGCGGGCCGGGGGCGATGGCGGCGGCGTGCTGGTCGGAGTCCAGGCCGTCGAGGACCGATCCGGTGGCGGGTGAGGACGAAGCGGGGGTTGTGACGGGAGTGGTCGATGGGCGGGGGTAGGGCTGCGGGGTTTTCGGGTCCGGGGCTGGGAGGTCGGGTAGGGCGAAGAGCCCAGTTTCGTTCAGTTCATTGTTTGTGAAAAGACGGATGGTGCCGTATTCGCCGTCGTAGCCGGCGTCGCGGATGACCTCGCCGCGGCGCAGCCGGGCGATCGCCTCGCTGAGCCGGGAGCCGCCGGTCCGGCGGAGGTCGTCGAGCGGGACGTCGCGCAGGATGGTCAGCTCCGGGCCGAGGGCGGCGACGAGGCGGCCGACCTCGCCGACGACCTTCTTGCTCTTCGGGCCGGTGGCCAGGATCTCGCTCATGATCTCGGGCAGCTGGACCAGACTGGTGAAGCCCGCGGCACCGGGCGGGCGGTATCCGGCCGGGCGGTCGGCGAGCTCGCCCACCCGGTGCAGGACCCCGACGGTCAGCGGCTTGGCGCAGACTGGGCAGGTCTTGGCGAGCTGGCGGGTCCGTTCGGGATCAAAACGGGTGTCGCACTTGCGGTGGCCGTCCAGGTGGTACTTGCCCTCTTCGGGGAAGAACTCGATCGTGCCGTCCAGGCCGCCGCCGGTCTTCAAGGCCGTGGCCATGGCGAAGTAGTCGAGGTCGGTGTCGAAAACCGTTGCTTCCCGGCCGAGCATCGGCGGGGAGTGCGCGTCGGAGTTGCTGACCAGGCGGTAAGCGTCGAGCGAGGAACAGGACCAGTTCATCGGCGGGTCCGAGGACAGCCCGGTTTCCACCGCGAAAATGTGATCGGCCAGGTCGGCGTAGCAGTCGCGGACCGCGTCGAAGCCGGACTTGGAACCCAGGACAGCGAACCACGGGGTCCACACGTGCGCGGGCACCAGGTAGCAGCCTGGGTCGGCGGCCAGGGTGATCTCGAGCAGGTCGCGGGAGTCCAGGCCCAGGATCGGGCGGCCGTCGGAGGCCAGATTGCCGATCTTGGCCAGCGCCTCGGTGATCTTGTCGGCGGCCTCGAAGCTCGGCGCGTAGAGAAGATGGTGGACCTTGCGGGTGCGGTCGTCGCGGCGGTAGATGGTGGAGATCTCCACCGAGAGCATGAAGCGGACCGGGCCCGCGCAGCTGCCTGGGGTGTCGCGGATCAGGCGTTTCTCCAGGTCGGGGCGGATACGGAACAGGCCCGGCTCGGCGGGGACGAGGGTTCGCTTGAGTTCCGCGGACCACGCGGGGTGGGTGAAGTCGCCGGTGCCGAGCACGGTGAGGCCCTTGCGGAGGGCCCACCAGGACAGGTGCTCGATGTCGCAGTCTTTACTGCAGGCGCGAGAGAACTTTGAGTGGATGTGGAGGTCGGCGATGAACATGGCGGCCCCAACCATACCGGCCGGCCCCGATAGCCGACCGGGAGTTCACAGGTCCAGGGTGGTGCCGGGTTCCAGTCGGCTGATCTCGGCGTGGCTGGGGGTGGCGGCTACAGTCATCATCCTGGCCATCAGGCCAAGGCCGGCGTCGTTCAGGATGGCGTCGTGGATGGCGTAGGCGCGTGGCGGGGCGACGGCGCGGAAGTAGTCGATCATCTCGGCCGCTTTCAGCCATGGGGCGCTGATCGGCAGGAGCAGGGTTGAGACGGGGTCTTCGGGGACGGTGAACGAGTCGCCGGGGTGGAAAATGGTGCCGTCGATCATGAAACAGGTGTTCTCGACCAGCGGGATGTCCTGGTGAATGAGGGCATGCTTTTCGCCGTAAACACCGATGTCGAACCCGGCGACGTTCGGGGTGTCGCCGTGGCGGACCGGGTGGATTCTGGCGCCGAAGTCCCTGAACTGGCCGGTGACCGCCGGAGTGGCCCAGAGGGTTAGGTCGGGATCGGCGACCAGGGCGGCGCGTACGGCGTCGGCGTCCAGGTGGTCGGAGTGCTCGTGGGTGACCAGGACGGCGGTGGCTCCGTTGAGGGCGGCGGGGGCGTCGGAAAAGATGCCCGGGTCGATGACCAGGGCGGCGCCGTTTTTCTCCAGCCGGACGCACGAGTGACCGAGCTTGGTGAACTGCATGGCTATCCTCCAGGTGGATGGGGAGGTGCTTCGGGGGGCGGCTTCGGGGGCTAGCGGGAGGGGCGCGACTAGCCGTTGCTCGCGCCGGCCACCTTGGCCCGGATCCGGTCCACGATCTGGTTCGCTTCGTCCTCGGTGATCTCGATGAACTCGTTTTGCAGGTCGCCCCGCTCGGCGGAGA
>Ga0182030_10012320_pt1 | contig 17145 bp, 10 predicted proteins | sample 812S3MmetaG_FD_121299 | JGI IMG/M metagenome (GOLD analysis project Ga0182030, IMG submission 121299) | Permafrost microbial communities from Stordalen Mire, Sweden - 812S3M metaG (Illumina Assembly) | ecosystem: Environmental > Terrestrial > Soil > Wetlands > Permafrost | place: Sweden...
CGGGTTGTCCTTTGGCGCGGGCCCGACGGAGTCCACGTGGCGCCGCGGGGCACTCGAGTCGGACCGCTTGCCGTAGAAGCAGTGCTGGTCGGCGTGGACAGCGGGACAGACCTCTTCGCGCTGTTCCATGGAAAGTAATCCGTGAGATAAACCCAGGTCGGGACCTCCACGGAGCCGTGGAGAAGGCCGGCGCGATAACACGAATAACACCTGACCGCTCCCTAACGGTCGCGGTACTGAACTCGGCGGCGAAAGCCGCCGAGTTGATGGCGACACAGCGAGGACTCCCAAGCAAGGACCGACCCGAGAAGCCAAGTTTATCTCAGTCGAAACCAAGCGAGCCAGGCGGCGAAAGCCGCGGAGTTAATAGCGACGCAGCGAGGACTCTCAAATAACGACCGACCCAGAAAAGCTAAGTATATCTCAGTCGAAACCAAGCGAGCCAGGCGGCGAAAGCCGCGGAGTAAATACCGACGCAGCGAGGACTCCAAAGTAAGGACATACCAGGAGAAGGTCGGCGTATTTCGGTCGAAACCGAGCGAGCCAGGCGGCGAAAGCCGCGGAGTTAATAGCGACGCAGCGAGGACTCCAAAGTAAGGACATACCAGGAGAAGGTCGGCGTATTTCGGGCGAAACCGAGCGAGCCAGGCGGCGAGTCGCGCGGAGCGTACGACCGTACGCGAGCACGATCGACGCCTGGCTCGCGAAGGGATCGCCCGAAAGACGCTGACCTTCTAGCGGATGCCGCCCGGCTCGATCGTGCACCCGCCCGTGCACCCAGGCGTGCCATCGCAGACTTCGCCGAACTCAGGCTGAACGATCCCATCTCCGCAATACGGAGCCGGAGCGCACGCCACTGTGCACTTGCCTTTCTGCCCGTACGAAAGCGCGACTGGAATGTTATTCGGCCCGTTGTCGCAGCCCTCGGGCGGATTTTGCACAATCCCGTCTCCGCAGTATGGCCCTATCGTGCAGTCCACATTGCACCCACCATACGCGCCCGTATTATTGGCCGTTCCGTAGTCGCACTGCTCTGGCGGAGCTTGCACGATCCCATCTCCGCATTGGGGTCCGAGCGTGCAATTTGGATTGCAGCCGCCGTAGCCGCCGGTGTTCTTCCCCGTGCCAAGATCGCACTGTTCAGGCGGATTCTGCACGGTCCCGTCGCCACAATAGCCCGCGAGCATACACGTTGCCGTACAGCCGCCGTAGGCTCCGGTGTTGTTGGAAACCCCGCCAGTCGTCCCGAAGTCGCACTGCTTGCCAGTCGCAGGTAGAGCGTCGCCGCATGACGGCGTGCATTGCGAGATCTCGTGCACGAAGTCTTCGACGGTCACCGCGTAGGTCGACCTGCAGATGTGTCGCTCTGCTTGGAATAGATCGATCGAATAGATCCCTTGGTCCTCAAGATTGTATTGAGTCGCGTGCGGCGCATCGAGAGTCACGCTTCCGGTGAGATGGTCGTGCATTCCACCCAGGTCCAAGAAAAGCTGCCCATTGATGAATGCCCATACGTCGTCATCGCCAGTAAACGTGAATGTCGGCGCAGGACTCGCGTTCGCCTGATATGTAAACCGGTAGTGGAGCTCGCTGGTAAACGAGAAGTTCTGAGAACCGGTCTGCGCAGCCGGCCCACCGTCCGTGGTCTGGCTGCAGTCCACTGTCGTTTGGGGGGTATCATACCACCCCGGATTCGCCTTGGAGCTCGGATTGTTCCAGCCCAACCCGTCAAGCGGGAAGAACGCGAGATTCGCAAACTCGTAGACGTAGGACCCCGCGCCCTTCTGGGCCAACGCAATCGTCATCGGATTTCCGGCGCTGTCGAGCCAGACGTCCGATGCATAGGGATTGCTGCCACCCGCGTCGGTGCACCCGGTGTCGTGATACCACCAGCAAAAGGCGGTCGCACTCGTTAGCGCTGGGCTTGTCCCATTGCCATTGGCTGAGGCGAATACAGGCTCGTTGTCCGCACCAAGCGCTGCCTGTACGAGACCGGTCCTAGGCGTCGGAGAAACGTTGTAGGAATCTCGGTTGAAATCTGGATGTCCGTTCGCTGGCGTCGCGGGGGTCAGATTCCCATTATTCGTCGTGTAGCCGCTGCCTTGACTGCCACAATCCGATTGATTGCAATAGTGCATGTCCCGATAGAGAATCGGGAGGACGAGGGCGGAACCGGGCGTCTCGGTGACCGTAGCGCAGGACCACCCTGCTTCGACAGTACACTTCGGGCTGCATCCGTCCCCCGCAACCGTGTTGCCGTCGTCGCACTGCTCGGGAGGCGTGACCTGACCATCGCCACACACGGCAGTGCATTTGCCCGCGGTGCACGCAGGCTCTATTTCGCACCACGGCGAGCATCCATCGAACGGTCGGAGATTGCCGTCGTCACACTCCTCATTGCCTTCTTTGATGCCGTCGCCACACGCGGTCACGTGGCAGGATGCCGCGCTCGTGGCTCCGAGGCTGCAAGCGTAACCTGACTGCACAAGACACGCCGTCGAGCACCCTGCCGTGCCGTTGACCGTCCCAAGATCGCACTGCTCATTTCCGGCGACAATCCCATCTCCGCACACGGTCGTGCACGCGAAGTGACCGCCACTCGGGCACTTCCACCCTTTCACGAGAGTGCACGAAGCAGTGCAGCCTCCCGTGCCGTTCAGGACCCCCGTGTCGCACTGTTCTCCGGGATCGACGACGCCATTGCCACATAGGCTCGCTGCAGAACATCCGCTGCCCGGGGCGATCGCGCCTCCCCCGTCCCCGGTACCGCTCGCGTCGCCGGAAGCTGCCGCGTCGGTCGCACTGCTTGAATCGGTCGCGGAACCCGCATCGATCGCTTTCCCAGCTCCGCTGAAACAAGTGACATCGCTCGCAACCTGGCACTCCGTATTGCATCCGCTCCCCGCGACCCCGTTGTTGGCGCCGAGGTCACACTGCTCTCCGGGATCCACAACGCCGTTGCCGCATACCCATTGATAAACGCATGGTTTGCCGGGTGTGGGGCACGACCAACCCGGTTCCAGCTGGCAGGATCCCGAGCACCCATCGCCCGGCTTCGAGTTCCCGTCGTCGCACTGCTCTCCTGGCTCGATGATTCCGTCGCCGCAGTAGCCAGGCATGGCATCTGGATAAAGGCACGTGCTGCCGTCACACGCGGATGCCGAACCACCGTCGTCACCGTCGTTTGCGCCCGAGGATGAGTCGACAAAATTTCCCAGGATCGAGGAGTCAGACCCCTTCCCGCCGAAAAGCGAATTCGTCGTTGCGCCGTCGCCGAATAACGTCGCGTCGACGGAAACAGATCCATCGAACGCCGAGCCGGCCTGCTCGCTACGTCCGCTGCTGCCGCCGCACCCTGTCGCCAACGACGCGACGAGGATCAAGCCACAAGGGAAATATCGTGACCCACTGAATGCCGGAATCGTCATCTTGATACTGTCCACCGATCGATCTCGGACCTGTCTGCGATCATGGCAAAGAGCGAGCTCTCCCTGCCGAAGGGCGGGATTCGCATTCCAAGGAGTGAGCCACTTCGACCTTCCCTGAAATACGATTGCCCACGGCCATACAATGGCCACGCAAAGCGCGAGGGCATGTAGCAGTTTGAAGCCGAGACATCAATGAGACGCTGACGCGCGCCTGATAACGCGATTTCGCAGGCATCACTTTTCCGACGAACCCTCACGAGAAGGGAACGCGCGGACGCGCGAAAGGCGAGGTGACGCGGCGCGGACTGCCGGAACTATGAAATGCACACGAGCACCGATTGTCAGCTATCGTCGCCAGAGAGCGCATCCACGGCGATGCCCCGTTCCCGCCAGGGAAGACTCCGCGAGTTCACGGACGATTCCTCGCGTTATCTCTTCCATCATGAGGTCTGATCGATGAAAAAGCTAAGGTTAGTTCTCACTGTGTCTCTCGGCTTGGGTCTCGCCTCGTGCGGAGGATCCACATCCAATAATGGTGGCGGGACCGATGTCGGCGCGGGGTCCTCGTCCGGCACCGGGAACACCAGCAGCAGCGGCTCTGGCAGCGGCAGCAGCTCTGGCTCGACCAGCAGCAGCGGCTCTGGATCGACCAGCAGCAGTGGCTCTGGCACCACCAGCGGCAGCAGCAGCGGTGGCGGGTACTTCGGTAACCTCGATGGCGGACCCACGAGTCCGACAACGGCTGGGGCTGTCCCGTGCGGGACGGGAACGGATTTCTGTTATGCGCCGAAACTCACGTGTTGCACGGTCCAAACGGCGTCGGACGCGGGCGGGTTCGGAGGCTTCGGTGGCTACAATGACACGTACTCGTGCGCCGCGAGCCCGAGCGATTGCCCCACGGGAACCGCGACGACGTCGTCCTGTTCGAGCGCCGCGAGCTGCGCAACGGGGCAGGTGTGCTGCGCCGTCGCAACAGACGCAGGAGGGGGATTCGTCGCCAACTACGTTCTGACCTGCAGCGCATCGTGCGCAACCGATGCGGTCCAAGTCTGTCTAACGGACAAAGAATGCACTGGCGGAGCCACGTGTTCTGCCCGAACTGGCACGTGCGTGGTCCCGCCGTGCACGGCGGCCAGCTGTGGAACCGGGCAAGTGTGCTGTGCTGGCGGCGGAGGAGGAGCAGCGGCATGTGAAACGGCATCGGCGACGGGCGGATGCGCGGGCGGCGGCCGCCAAGTCTGCGCGACTGCGGCGGATTGCACCACGGCAGGAGACACGTGTACTGGCGGTGTGTGCACGGTCCCGCCATGCACGGCGACCAGCTGTGGAACCGGGCAAGTGTGCTGTGCTGGCGGCGGAGGGGCTGCGGCGTGCCAGGCGGCGTCAGCGACGGGCGGATGCGCGGGAGGCGGCCGCCAAGTCTGTGCGACTGCGGCCGATTGCACCACGGCCGGGGACGTGTGCACCGCGTTCGGAGGAGGAGGCGGCGGAGGGACGATGTACTGCACGGCGCCGCCCCCGGATGGCGGTACCGGTGCGGGGCGCCCGACGGACGGTGGAACTGGAAGGACCCCTCCCGCAACTGAAGCGGGCGCTGGACAACCACCGCAGGATGCCGGGACTCCCATGGACACCGGTGTCGTCGATGCCGGCCAGGTAGGTGACGCTGCGACAGGCGGCTGATCCGACGGAGATACGTTACCGGGCGGCCACTGAGCTCTCACAGATCCCGTCCTGAAAGTCGTCGCGAGCCCACTTGGCCTCGAGATTTGCCCTCACCCCCGCTGGACCGCGATGCTGTTTGCCCTCTCCCAAGGGAGAGGGCAACCGTGAAATGGCGTAAACTGCGGGGTGAGGGCCCATTTCCGTGCAAGGTGTTCCACGAATTTCGGGACGGACTCGTCAGGGAGCAGTCAGGCGTCGATGAGCGCAATCGAAACGCTGGGATTAAGATTCCTCGGGTTCGGGCCGATGGATCAGGGCGGAGGGAACGTACGACGATGGACTTCGCTTCGCGAAACGGGCGGCGCCCGCGACCCCGTCGGACGCGCCCGAAGTCCTCGCCGGTTTGCTCTCGGACTGGTGGCGGAATAGCGCCGTCCGAGGCGGACGCCCTTCGGCGGGAGCTCATCGACAACCTGCCGGTAGCGGTCGCCATCGTCGATCCTCGCAGCCAGCTCGTCGAATACGTCAATGCGGCCATGCGTGACCTCTTTGGCTTGCCCCCGGAGGACCTCGTCGGGAAACAGCTCACTCGGTTCATGGCCTCCGTTCGGGACGATAGCCGCAACCAGAATGACGAGACCTACGACGTAGATCGTGCCCGCGGGATCGTCACGCAGCGCGACGGCCGCATGTTGACGGTCCTTCGGTCGGTCAAGCGCAGTCGGATCGGATCCTCGGAGAAGTGGATCGAGACCCTCGAGAACATCGGCGAAAGCTCCAAAGACGAAGCCGCTCTGCGCGAGAGCGAGGCGAAGCATCGGCTTCTGGTCGAACATAGCCACGACGTCATCTACACGATGACTGTCGACGGCATACTCACCTATGCATCTCCTGCCTGGACTGTCGTTCTCGGACACGCCGTAGGCGATGTCGTAGGTCGGTCCATCGCGCAGTTCATCCATCCCGAGGATGCGCCGCGATGCTTTCAATTGATGCGTTCGGCGCTCACGGAAGGCGTCGACCGAGGAACGGTAGAATACCGTATTCTGGATGTGTCGGGAGTCTGGCGATGGCACACGTCAAGCGGAGTGCCCCTCCGTGACAATGCGGGACAGATCGTGGGATTCGAAGGAATCGCACGCGATATCTCACATCAGAGGGGTGCCGAAGAAGCCAATGAACGATTCCGAGTGAGCTTCGAACACGGCTCTGTCCCGCAAGCTCTGACATCTCTCGACGGTCGATTCATTCGAGTGAATCAGGCCCTCGCACAGCTCTTGGGATATTCGACCACCGAGCTCGAGGGCATGCCCTTTGCGAAGCTCACGCATCCGGAGGACCAAGCTCTCAGCGCTCATGCCATCGACTCCATGCTCGGCAGTGCGACGACTTCCAGATTCGAAAAGCGATACTTGACCCGCGACGGCGCTCCCGTCTGGGTAGATGCCAACGTCGCTTCGGTTTGCGACGGTGACGGCAAACCTCTCTATTTCGTCTCTACACTCGTGAATATCACGGAGCGCAAACGCGCGGAAGAAGCGCTCCGCGAGAGTGAGGCGAATTTTCGGCAGTTCTTCAACTCGATGAACGACATCGTCGTCGTTGGCAATCCGCGGGGGGACATTCTTTTCGCGAACGCTGCGTTCACGAGGACTCTCGGCTACTCCGCGGAGGAAGCGACGCGGATGAACGTGCTCGAGCTCCATCCGGAGAAGGAGCGTCAAGACGCCGCGGAAGCCTTCGGGGCCATATCGCGCGGCGAGCGAGAACAGTGCACGCTGCCTCTCGTCGCCAAGGACAGGACCCTCGTCCCTTCGGAAACCCGGGTCTGGCCCGGTCGCTGGAATGGGTCAGACTGCGTATTCGCGGTCTGCAAGGACGTGATGGCAGAGCGAGAGGCGCAGCTGCTGTTCGAGCAGGTATTCCGCCACAATCCCGCGGCCCTCGCGCTGACTGAGCTGCCGGTGCGACGGCATGTGGACGTCAACGAAGCCTGGCTGAACATGAGCGGATTCGCGCGCGATGAGGTCATCGGCAAGACGGCCATCGAGATGGGCTACGTCGTAGACCTCGCATCCGTTCATAAAGTGACCGAGGCCCTAGACGCCAGCGGCCGAGTGGAGAATGTCGAGTTCCAATGTCGACGCCGCGATGGGGTCCGAATCGATGTCAGGAGCTCCAGCCTCGTCGTCATGCTCCAGAAACGCCCTCACTGCCTGATTGTCGTGACGGACATCACCGAGCAGAAGAGGTCACAAGAGCGAGTCACCGCACTATCCGAGCGCCTCTCATTGGCTGTTGCGGCCGGTCAGGTAGGCATTTGGGACTTCGACGTCGTCTCGAACCATCTGACTTGGGACGACCAGATGCTCGCGCTCTACAACATCCCCGCGGGTCGGTTCAGCGGAGCATACGAGGCGTGGCGTTCGGCGCTGCATCCCGACGATCTCCAAAGGGCAGAGAATGAATTCAATCTCGCGCTGCGTGGCGAGGGGGAATTCAATACCTCATTTCGCATTCTCTGGCCGGACGCTACCGTTCATCACATACGCGCGATCGGTCGCGTTCAATCGGATGCTTTCGGCCATCCATTGCGCGTGATCGGGACGAACTGGGATATCACCGAACAGATGACCGCGGAGGCTACCCTCCGAGAGGCAAACGAGAAACTGGCGGAGGCTACGGTCCACGCCAATAGGATGGCCGCTGAGGCCAAGCGAGCGAGCGCTGCAAAGAGCGAATTTCTTGCCAATATGAGCCATGAGATCCGAACGCCCATGAACGGCGTCATCGGGATGACCGGTTTGCTCCTCGGAACGAAGCTCTCGCCCGAACAACGCCGCTATGCCGAACTCGCGCGCGGCTCGGCGGAGTCTCTCCTCACGGTGATCAACGACATTCTGGATTTTTCGAAGATTGAGGCTGGCAAGCTCGGACTCGAGATGGTCGGCTTCGACCTTCAGGTGCTGCTCGACGAAGTGTCCGACATCATGAAGCCGCAAGCCGAGGAAAGGCGACTCTCTTTTTCGTGTTCGAAATCCTCGGATGCCCCCACGCTCCTGCGAGGCGATCCCGGTCGGGTAAGACAGGTGCTCGTCAATCTCATATCGAACGCGATGAAGTTCACGACCGAGGGAGAGGTCGCCATCATCACGAGTCTCGAGCGAGAAACAGGACACGGCGTCCTGCTCCGTTTTTCAGTGCGCGACACGGGGATTGGCATCCCAGACGACAAACAGCTATCGATTTTCGATCACTTTACGCAGATCGAGACCTCGTTCACCCGCCGGTTCAGCGGCACGGGATTGGGATTGGCTATCTCCAAGCAGCTCGCCGAATTGATGGGGGGCGAAATCGGAGTGCGAAGCGCGGTCGGGGTGGGATCCGAGTTTTGGTTCACCGCACGGTTCGACAAAGTCCCAGCTGGGGAAAGTATCTTGGGCTCGGTGCCCGTCCGCGAGGACAATGGGCCTCCGTCGAACAAGCCTCTCCCAGCGAGCCATCCCCTGCGTAACCTGGAGCGACCCGAAGTTCGCGTGCTGCTCGCCGAGGACAATGCCACCAATCGGCTCGTCGCCATGGGCATCCTTGGGAAGCTTGGACTTCGAGCGGACTCGGTGAACAACGGCCGCGAGGCGATCACGGCACTGCAGCGAGTGGCCTACGATATCGTCCTGATGGACGTGCAGATGCCGGAGCTCGACGGCCTTGAAGCGACCCGCGCCATCCGCGCCGGGAGGGACAAGACGCTCAATCGCAATGTCCCGATCATTGCGATGACGGCCCACGCGATGAAGGGGGCACGGGAGACATGCCTCGACGCCGGCATGAACGATTACCTCGCGAAACCGGTGACACCTGCCGCTCTTTCGCAAATGCTCGAAAAGTGGTTTACCCAGTTGGATGAAGCAAGAAAGACTGGCTCTCCGCTAGGCAGTGTCGGGGCCAGCAGCCCGAACGACGCAAAACCAGCCGAAGAGACCAGACCGCGAGTCTTCGCGGAGGCCGCGCTAGTAGACAGGTTGATGGGAGACAGGGAGCTTGCTCGCGTCGTTGTCGTGGGATTTCTTGACGACATGCCTCATCAGTTCGATGCGTTGAGGGGATATGTAGCCGTCGGAGACGCAAAGGCTGCTGGACGCCAAGCGCACACCATCAAGGGCGCTGCGGCTACCGTGAGTGCGGAAGAATTGTCGACTCTCGCGTTCGCTCTGGAGCGCGCGGGAAAGGCTGGCGATCTCGAATCGATTCAGATTGCGCTCGGAGAGCTCGAAGGACAGTTTCAGCGCCTCAAACGGACTATGCAATCGTCTGCGTTGCTGCGCGAGACGCCGGAAAAGGGTCGATGAATCATTGGTCCCTTGTGCGCAGCGCCGCCACCCACCGAAAGCCCGGACGGTCCGGCTATTTCAATCGCGCGCCCGGTGGAGCATCCGAGGACACCGACGCGAGCACCAATTGGTCACTCGGGCCAGTCGCGAGGACCATCCCGTGTGACACGAGCCCTTTGCCGAACTCCCGCGGTTCGAGGTTAGAAACCACGATGACTCGGCGTCCGAGAAGATCCTCGGGCTTGAACGTAAGAGCCAGACCCGCAACGATGGTCCGAAGCGAATCTTCGCCCAGGTCGACCATCAGTTTTAGGAGCTTGTCTTTGCGCGGCACACGCACAGCGTCGCGAATGAGTCCCACACGCAAGTCCACCGTCGAAAATTTGTCATAGGAGATGGAAGTGGACTCCCCACTTACGGGAAATGCGCTATTCCCTGGAAGCGTCGGTGCCCCGCTCGCTGCGGGCCCCTCGGGTCGGACAGTGTCTCGGCCCACGGCCGATCCAGTCGAGACATTCGACGCGTCGCCGACCCTCGGAGTGATGCTTTCGATGAGCGCAGCGCCAGCCGCCTCATCGAACGTGGGAAACAGTGGCGCGCCCGGGGTGAGAGGCTCCCCCTCACTCCTCGTCTCACGTGCCGCAGGAAGCCAATCTTTTCCGGCGGCGGCCTGCACCGGGGGGAGTCCGAGCTGGCGATGCATCTCGTCGCTTCGATTGGGCATGACGGGCCACACGAGCTTTGCGAGCAGCCCGAGAACCGACAGCAACGTGTGCAGGATTGTCCCGACGCGGGCGCGGTTTCCCTGTTTGTCCTCGGCCCAGGGCGCGGCGCGGTCCACGTATTGGTTGGCGGCCGAGGCGATCGCCCATGTCGACTCGAGCGCTCGATGGGGCTCGATTTCATCCCACCCCTTGATAGCGAGATTTCGCGCCTCCTCGACCTTGGCATAAAGTTCTCGTTCGAGCGGCCCGATGACCCCCTGAGCCGGAACACGCGTGCCGGTCATCTTGATACAGAGACCGAGCGTGCGCGCGAGCAGGTTGCCCAGGTTCTTTCCAAGGTCGGCGTTGTAGCGCTCGACCATCGCCGAGGGATCGAAGTCGCCGTCCTGTCCGAATGCGATCGCTCGCAATAGCTGATAGCGAAGCACGTCAGCACCGGCATCCTCGCTGGCGCGCATCGCCTGAGAGAGAGAGTAGGCCATGCTGATCGGATCCGCGGCGTTCCGCAGCGATTTACTCATCTTCTGCCCGCCGAACGTCAGGAATCCGTGCGCTACGATCTTCGCCGGCAGAGGCAATCCAGCGCTCATCAGAAACGCGGGCCAATAGATCGCATGTTGTCGGAGGATGTCCTTTCCGACGACATGCACCACGGTCGCATCGTTCCAATACGCGTGCAGGTCAGGGGGCGCCTGGACCGCGGTCCAGTAGTTCGCGAGCGCGTCGAACCATACGTACATCACGTGCCGGGGGTCGTCGGGGACGGGAATTCCCCACGAGAAACTCGTGCGAGACACCGAGAGATCCTTGAGACCTCCCTCGACGAAGCTTATGACCTCATTGCGGCGCGACTCCGGCTCGATGAACTCCGGATGCCGTGAATAGAGATCGAGCAGGCGGTCCTGGAACTTCGAGAGACGAAAGAGATAGGTTTCCTCCTTCATCCGCTCGACCGGGCGCTGGTGCAGCGGACAGAGGTTACCGGGAAGGAGCTCCTTTTCGGTCTTATATCCCTCGCATCCGACGCAATACCATTCCTCGTATGTCCCCAAATAAAGGTCGCCGCGATCTCGGATGGTGCGCCACAGGTCTTGTACGAGCGTCTCGTGCCGCGGCTGCGTCGTTCGAATGAAATCGTCAGGAACGACCTCGAGCTTGGGCCACGCGGCCTCGAACCGGTCGCTCATCTCCTTCACGAATTTCTCGGGTGTGATCCCCCGAGAGCGGGCCTCGCGCTCGAGCTTTAGACCGTGTTCGTCGGTCCCGGTGAGCATCCGCGTCGCGTGTCCACGGAGCTGGTGGTACCGTCGAATCGCATCGACGACGATCGTGGTATAAGCGGTGCCGAGGTGGGGCACGTCGTTGACGTAGTAAATCGGCGTAGTGACGTAGTAGCGCATGCGGGACATGAAGACTTAGCACACGCCCAAACGCGCGAGACGCATGCTAAACGGGAAGAATCCGTGCCAGGCCCACGCAATCTTTCACTCGATTTCACGCCGCGCCCCTCCCCCACTCCGCCGGGCGGCGATCACGTGGCAGGGGGCGACCCACCTGCGGGAGGGGAGGGAGTGCCAGGATCCAGTGCCGAACGCCCGATCGGCGTCGGCGCGTTGGCTCGGGCGATCAAGGGCGCGCTCGAGGGAGCTTTCCCGGGATCTGTCTGGGTCGAAGGCGAGATCACTGGATTGCGAGAGGCCCCGAGCGGGCATCTCTACTTCGGCCTGAAAGACGAAGGCGAAGACGCTGCCGTGGATGTCGTAGTTTACCGGTCGAACGTCACGCCCAGAATGCGAGCGATGTGCGCGGATGGAGCTCGCATTCGCTTGCGTGGAAAGCCTACGTTCTGGGCTCCGCGTGGGAGGCTTCAGCTTGTCGGCGACCGATTGCAGGCGGCGGGGCGCGGGGCCCTGCTCGAAGCGCTGGAGCGGCTGAAAGCTAAACTTGCGGCGGAGGGTCTCTTCGCTGCCGATCGCAAGCGACCCCTGCCCGCGGAACCTCGAATCATTGGCGTTGTGACGAGCCGAACCGGGGCGGTCATCCACGACATCTGTCGCGTGGCGTTCCGCCGCGGTGGCGCGCGAATTTTGCTCGCTCCGGCGCTCGTTCAAGGATCTGGCGCCCCGGACTCGATTTGTCGGGCGATCGCTGAGCTGTCCCGCGTTTCTGGAGTCGACGTCATCATCGTCGGGCGCGGCGGGGGATCCTCGGACGATCTCGGGGCATTCAATGACGAAAAGGTCGTGCGGGCCGTGGCCGGTTGCCCGGTTCCGGTCGTGAGCGCAGTGGGGCACGACGTCGACATCACGCTCGTAGACTTCGTGTCCGACGCCCGTGCCGCAACGCCTTCACAAGCGGCGGAGCTACTCGTCCCGGACTGCCATGCGCGCCGCGACATTCTCGGGCGCACGGCGCTTCACCTCGTGCGTGCCATGCGCGCCCGGCTCGACGAGGACCGCCTCGCGGCAGGCCGCATCGTGCACCAGCTAGGCGATCCGCGTCTTGCGCTCGCTAGTCATCAGCAGCTCTTGGACGACCGGTTGGCGAGGCTTTCCGCGAGAATGCGCGTGCTGGTCGCCCGCAGGCGCGACGTCCTCTCGCGAGCTCAGACCAGCCTTGCGACGAGCCACCCACGAGCCGTTCTCGCTCGCCATCGAGCGGAGTGCGCTCGTATGTGCGAACGCCTGACAACGCAGTGGGGCCTCGGCTTCGAGCGTCGCACGGCGGGACTCGCCAGAAGCGTGGCGCGTCTCGACGCGATGAGCCCACTCAAGGTGCTGGCGCGAGGGTATGCGATCGCCACGCGAGGGGACGGCTGCGCCGTTCGGGATGAAGCGGACGCCCGCCCCGGAGACCGCCTCACGCTTCGTTTGCACAGGGCCACGATCGAAGCCGAAGTGCTCGAAGTAGCGGCCCTCGGAGAGAAGCGATGACGACGCTGCGCTTCGCAGTCATCGGCGATCCGATCGCGCACTCGCGGAGCCCACGGATGCATCGAGCCGCATTTGCTGCTCTCGGTCTGCCCCACACCTACGACGCCCTGCGCGTCTCAGCGGGCGAGCTCGAGCAAGTCATCGCCGAGCTCCGCGCTCGCACATACGCGGGACTGAATGTCACGATTCCATACAAGCAAGCCGTGCTCTCCTACGTAGACGAGATTTCTCCGAGCGCCCGCGCAGTAGGGGCGGCCAACACGCTCGTCTGTTCACCTTCCGGCATCGTCGTCGCCCACAACACCGATGCGCCGGCGCTTGCGGAGGAGCTTCGCCTCCTCGCAGGACCTGCCACGCCGTGGTCCGCATCGACAACTCTCGTCCTCGGTTCGGGGGGAGCGGCGTTGGCAGCGGTCGCCGCGTTCACGGAGCTAGGGGTTGGCGAGATCGCGGTTCGCGCGCGTTCGTTCGAATCTGCCGAGAGGCGTGAGGCTTTCCTTCGAGCCGCAAAGGTACCGCTCACGCTGCAACCGTGGATCGCATCGGCCGCCAGCGAGAAAAGCACTCGTGCAGTGGTTCAAGCGACGAGCGCTGGGATGGCGGGCGCTGGCCCGGGGGAGTCCGTTTCGTCCATCGTCGACTGGTCTAGCCTTGCCCCCGATGCGGTCGCGCTCGACGTCGTGTATTCACCGCGCGATACTCCATTCCTCGGCGCAGCTCGTGCGCGAGGTCTCCGCTGCACGGGTGGACTCGGAATGCTCGCTCGCCAGGGGGCCCTCGCGTTCGAAGTTTGGCTGCATCGATCTGCACCGTTTGAGACCATGCTGGCGGCGATTGAACAGGCATGAGTGTCGGTGCGCTCCACCGGTCCGTGGGTTCGCTCAGAAGGCAAAGCGAAGGCCATCGCCTCGGATACCGGCGGATCGTCCAGCTTCTCGTGTTTCTCGTTGTGGTTCCGACGACGCTCCTTCTCGCCGTGGGCATCGTTCTCATGTGTCTCGGCAGCTACTTCAATATCTTATTTGGAGTTCTGACCGTGTGCTTCGTGCTCATGACCGTGACCGGCACGGTCTTGGTCCTCGTTTTTTTGCGTCGAGAGGCCAATCTCAGCCAGCTTCAGTCCGACTTCGTCTCCAAGGTGAGCCATGAGCTTCGGACTCCGCTCACGAGTATCCGGATGTTCGTCGAGACGATGGACCGCTCTCGAGGTGATTCGCGCATTGCAGATCAATGCTTGGACGCACTCGGGCAGGAAACGGCGCGTTTGACCGAGGTCATCGAGCGACTGCTCGATTGGGGGCGAATGGAAGCGGGTCGCAAGTTTTTCGAGATGCGCCCCGAGGAGCCAAGCTTGGTCGTACGTAACGCCGCACAAGCGATATCGGCGCTTCGCATGCATCGACCGGAGATCACGCTCTCGGTCGAAGTCGAACCCGATTTGCCACTGATTCACGTCGATCGCGCTGCGATGGTGGATGCCATCGTAAACTTGCTGTCGAATGCGGTTAAATATGGAGGTGTTCCCCCTGCCGTGAGACTGCGCTCCCGATGCACCCCGATGGGGGTCGCATTTGAAGTGACCGATAACGGCATGGGGATTCCACGCGTGGAACAGCGCCGCATCTTCGACAAGTTCTACCGGATCGACGATCGCCTTTCCCGCGAGCGGGAAGGCAGCGGTCTCGGTCTGGCTATCGTCAAGCACATCGTGAAGGCCCACGGAGGTCGCGTGCTGCTCGAGAGTACGCTTGGACAGGGGTCCACATTTCGAATCATCATGCCGGCCGTGGCTGGCCTCTCGACTCGCAAGGCTAAACCATCGGAAGGAGAGGCGTCACCATGACAACGCAAGGCGAAGGATTGGCTACGCCAACGCGACCGCGAGTGCTGGTCGTCGAGGACGACACGAGCATCATGCTCGGACTGCGTATCAATCTTGAAGCCGAGGGCTATTCGGTGATGTCAGCCGAGGACGGTGAAGTGGGCCTCGAGATGGCGAGATCGAGCGCTCCGGACCTCGTCATCTTGGATGTGATGCTGCCCAAGCTCAACGGATTTCAAGTGCTCCAAACGATTCGGCAGGATGGACTCGAAATGCCAATTATCATTCTCAGCGCCCGCACGGCGGAGATGGATAAGGTGACGGGCCTCGAGCTAGGCGCCGAAGATTACGTGGCAAAACCCTTCAGCTTGAGGGAGCTTCTCGCGCGCGTGCGGGCCGCCTTGCGACGGGGTGGGGCCCTCACCCATCGCCGGAGCGTATCGACGTTCGGCGACGTTCAGGTGGATCGGGTTGGTCGATTGACGCTGCGGGGTGGCGTTCCCATCGAGCTCACCGCGCGAGAGTTCGACGTTCTCATGTGCCTCATTGACGCGCGGGGTCAGGCCCTCAGCCGCGACACGATTTTTTCGCGGGTCTGGGGCCCCAACCATCACGGCACGCCTCGCACGATCGACAACTTCATTCAGCAGCTGCGCGCCAAACTCGAAGCTGACCCTCAGCGCCCCGAGCACGTCATCACGGTTCGAGGCGTAGGGTATCGCTTCGACGGCTGACTCCGCCCCAACGTGGAAGCCACGCCCAAGAATACACAGACATTCCAATCAGCATCGATCCCACGAATAGCAGAGTCGCCCCGCTCGGACGCGCGAGTGACACGACAGCGGGACCTGGGCAATATCCGACCGCTCCCCATCCGAGACCAAAAATGGCGGCTCCGATCAGCAGCCGCGCGTCGATGCGCGATCCCTTGGGAATCGCGAACGAATCGCCCCAAATGGGCTTTTTTGCTCGCCGGGACCACACGACCGCCACGACGTGAACAGCGATCGCACTTGCCATCACCAAACCCAAACTTGGGTCCCAGTTGCCCGTGACGTCCAGAAAGCTCATCACTTTGTTCGGGTTGGTCATTCCCGCCACACCGAGACCGATCGCGAACAGCACTCCAGCGACGAAGGCTACAAGCGCGCGCCTCACGGCAGCCTCGGTAGCACGTGAAGGACCAAAAACGTGGCCAATGCTCCGGTGGCCATGAACGTGAGAACCGCTGCTATAGATCGCGGGGAACCTCGGCTCACTCCGCAGACTCCGTGTCCGCTCGTGCACCCGTTTCCGAGGCGCGTCCCAAATCCGACGAGAATGCCTCCAATCGCGACAAGGATCGCGGGAATTCCCGGCGCGATGGTGGCGATCGCGTTTGGCATCGCAAAGACGAGGAACAGTCCGCCAACCAGCAGTCCAGCGACGAACGCGACGCGCCATGCGACGCTGCCACGTTTCGGTCGAACGAGGCCCCCCACGATTCCACTGATACCCGCGATATATCCGTCGACGACGAGAAGCAGAGACGCGCTCAGTCCGATGAGAGCTCCACCGATAACCGCCGACCCGGGCGTAAACGACATCACCGGAGCGTAAGAAGCCGAGGCGCCTGTGTCCAACACTGCGTCATCGCTCGAGCTCCCGGAACGCGACCGAACCCGCCTAATTCGTCGGTGATCGCCGCTCGACGACGCGCAGGAATTGACGCGCGTTATCCTCCATATCCGGGCCGCGACGGAAGAGATCTCCACCGATCAGCAATACGACGTTCGATCCGTAGATGTCCCAAAGCTCGGGCACGCGATCCAGCGTCATTCCGCCCGCCGGCACGGCAAGCGCTGGGCGCAGGCCTCTCTGCGGCTCCGCAAGGCCGTGAGCCGCACGCTTGCAATCCTCGAGTGAAAACGGGAAACGACCGGACGCATGCGGAAAGACGACCATATCGGCGCCTACCAATCGCTGCAGCGTTCCGAGCAGCACGCGATGGTCGATGCCGGCTCGCTCCGACGCGAGCCAACCTCCAGAAAAGGCCGGATGACTCATCATAGGAAGAGCAATGTCGTCGCGCGAAGCGAGCTTGGCGAACCCGCTGAAACCGACCAACCCGGGTGCTACCAGAAGGCCACCGGCTCCCGCTTGCCGCGCAAACTCCGCGCGTTCGAACAGGTCATCGCAGTCCGCCGATACGTTGGCGAGATAAAGGGAATTCTTTTGTGTCTCGCGGTTCGCCTTCTGAAC
>Ga0182030_10012322_pt1 | contig 17141 bp, 18 predicted proteins | sample 812S3MmetaG_FD_121299 | JGI IMG/M metagenome (GOLD analysis project Ga0182030, IMG submission 121299) | Permafrost microbial communities from Stordalen Mire, Sweden - 812S3M metaG (Illumina Assembly) | ecosystem: Environmental > Terrestrial > Soil > Wetlands > Permafrost | place: Sweden...
CTATCCCAGTAAGCACAACATTTCCGTCCTGATCAGTAGGCCATTGTACTTCGTCAACAAGCATCCAACTTCTGTCCTCTCGCCATCGGACTCCTTTCGGCGTCATGGTGCAGAGTGATCTCATGAGATTGGCACATTCTTGTGTGGAAGCCAAATTGTGAACCTTCTCTTGATCCGGGTGAAAATGTGTGACATAAGACTTGAGTGATGAAAGTACCTGTGCTCTTCTCTTTGGAGGCTCCACTTTATCCAAATCCTGAACGACTGTTAGAAGAGTTGACAACCCTTGGCTTTCCACACTTCGTATTATTAGTTCTCCTAACGCATCGACTTCTTGATCTGGAGACAGAATGAATATCACAAAATCCGCAACTCTTCCCGCATCCAAGCATGACATCAAGTCTCTCTTTGCCACAACATATTGAATCTTCTGCTTGAATCGATCAACATCTGTCCCTACAATCCCTTGGTCAGGAATTTCGGTCGCGATATCTAGACTCCCGCAAAGACTTCGTACAGCCTTCGCAGCATCTGCATCCTCGCATAACGGCAGAACGGCAACTATCCGAGGAGCTCCATCCCGACCGGCAAATACATTCGTTTCTCTCAAATGCTCCTTATGCTTCGTCTGCTGCTTTTGTCGTGCTTGGTTTCGGCGGTCAAACTTCGACATGAGTTGCTGATGAGGGGTCTTTCGATGACTGAAATCTGCTACCTTGCCTGCACATTATTAACAAATGGTCTTTAAATAGAGAAGAAGTACAAACCTTTCGACAACTCCTTCAATGCCCCTTTGCTTGCCTTTCTCGATTTGAAAGGCTTATGGGAGACCTTCGTTGTGCTCCTATGCGAGTGAGAGGTGACACTTGAAGGCATATTGCCGTTTCCACCAGCCTTGAATCTAAATGGTATAGAAGCCACCGTGAGATATTCAAGTACTTTAAGGAATATTTCCAAATATCTCCGAGAAATTATTGATGTCCAAGATCTGGATGTGGGGTTGATATTTTTTGTGCGCCAAAGCTTATCGCTTATCGGAGTCTTGGCATTCAAATTTTATTTGCAGGCATTCCCAACCCACGCGCATAGGGACATCTCTTCTTGAAATCCCAGTCCTATTGAAACTTTCCTTAATCGACGAAACTGGAGTACGAGCCCATCTGGAACATTCAATTTGTTTGGAACTCCAATCGGCCCCAATTGGTAATCCAGCCCAGCCCGTACTTGCAGGTCCTGTGCAATCATAGACACGATGGAGGATACTGTCACGAAAGCCCATTTCAATGGCGCAGTTCCAATCAAGCGCCCAAGAACGGAGCTTACTTCTACAGAATCGGAGGCCCACCTAAAGAGAAGAAAGGACGCGCAGAAAGAATATGGCAGAGGCAAAAGAATTCCATTAAAGGGCATCCGAGACAAAAAGCTGCGAGGGAACCTGAAATCACTGGAGAATAAATATAGAGACGCCACTTTGAAGGCAAAAGATGCGGAGATCCTACTTGAGAACGATGGTGGATTCCTGGAACCCGAGACGGAACTGGAGAGGACATATAAAGTCAGGCAAGAAGATATCAAGAAGGATGTAGCTGTCCAGACTGCGAAGATGGGGAACTTTCGGTTGAAGTTAGATGGTGGACCCTACGTGGCAGAGTATACGAGGAATGGACGGGATTTGATAGTAGCTGGTAGGAAAGGCCATGTTGCCACGATGGATTGGAGAGATGGGAAGCTGGGTTGTGAATTACAGCTAGGGGAGACTGTACGAGATGTACGGTGGCTGCATAACAACCAATTGTTCGCCGTGGCTCAGAATAAATACGTCTATATATACGATCGGGCAGGGGTGGAACTACATTGCTTGAAGAAGCACATCGAGGTTACGAACATGGAGTTTCTCCCTTACCATTACCTTTTAGCAACAGTGGTGCGTTAGTTTCCCCAAATGTGTGGTCCTCACTAACACAAAAATAGGGCAATGCAGGTTATCTCAAATACCAAGACGTCTCAACTGGCCAGTTGGTCATAGAAATACCCACTAAACTCGGATCACCCACCTCTCTCACACAAAGTCCTCACAACGCGGTTCTCCACATGGGCCACCAAAACGGCACCGTCACACTCTGGTCTCCAAACTCAACCACTCCTCTAGTCAAACTTCTTGCCCATCGAGGCCCAGTACGATCTCTAGGCGTCGACCGAGAGGGTAGATACATGGTCTCCACAGGCCAAGACCTTAAGATGTCCGTCTGGGATATCCGGATGTTCAAAGAAGTAAACAGTTATTTCACGCGCCAACCCGCCACCTCCGTTGCGATATCGGATCGAGGTCTAACAGCCGTTGGTTGGGGAACACAAACTTCGATCTGGCGAGGATTATATTCAAAATCTTCTCTTGATCAAGAGAAGATTAAAAGCCCATATATGGCATGGGGAGGCGAAGGAAAGCGGATAGAAAGAGTACGATGGTGTCCGTTCGAGGATGTTTTAGGGGTATCTCATAATGAAGGATTTAATCACGTCCTGGTACCTGGAGCTGGAGAACCTAACTTCGATGCGTTGGAAGCCAATCCTTACGAGAACACGAAACAAAGACAGGAAGCAGAGGTGAAGTCCTTGCTCAACAAGCTACAGCCGGAGATGATATCCCTGAATCCAGATTATATCGGAAACCTGGATTTGATGTCCGCAGAGCAACGGAAGGCGGAGAAGGATCTGGATAAGAAACCTGTAGATCCGATAGCTGATGTGAAGAATCGTGGGAGAGGAAAGAATAGTAGTTTGAGGAAATATCTCAGGAAGAAGGGATCGAGGAATATTATTGACGAGAGGAGGTTAAAGATTGAGGAGTTGAGAAAGTCGCAGAGTGAGAGGCAGCAAAAGAGGCAGAAGGTTGCAGAGGAGGAGCTAGGTCCTGCTCTATCACGCTTTGCGAGGAAGAGTGGATAAGTATGAATCAATTGACACCCATCCTTCCAATCTTGTTCATCCGTCCGTCCTTAAGTGGGAGGTCAAGATTTATGCGTTCATTTCTCGAAGGTCCCTCAGGTATCTATGGTCGATATCACCAACAGATCGGAATGTACAGTCCCGAACGGTTCCTCCATCCATCTCAATAGTGCACCTAACAACCTCATAATTATCCGTCTCATACGCCCTCAAGACATCCCAAAAACTCTCAGAAGTAACAGAGTACGCAAACCTATCTACATACGCATCTTCAGGCCCATCTACACGAGCACGATATTTACTGGCCCAAGTTCTTATCATGCCTCCACAAGCCCGTGCTGGCTTGAGAACTGGAATCTCCTTCTCCGGAAGCAACAGTTGACGGGAAAGAATATTAGGATCAGATAGAGTGCCGTAAAAGAAGTACCAGACAAGATATTGATCTTGAACAGATAGGAAAGTTGTGTGGATGCTGAAAGGACGACCTTGAGGGAGTGTGAAATCTACTCCTAGGGTATGGTGCAGAGAGTGAGGAGATAAATTCTTCTCGGCTTTCTGGAGGATACGAGCGATTGTCGGCTTGAAAGTCGAGTCCTGCTTCGAAGGTCAATGCATGATATAGTTTTTTGCCTTCCCGTCGATGCTGCAGAATGGTGTATCGTCTCCATTATCTGTGTTGGCTTAAGATTAAAGGTGGTTCTGTTAAGCTGCGAGACGGAACCGGCGTATTCTGCAGATCTTCCAGTCTGAGAATATGTTGAGCTCGTACTTGTACCAAGATCAAAAGACACATTCATATTTTTGTTTTCTAGCTTAACTCGCGCTCTCCCTCCGAGCTTAAGTTCATGCTCACGGTCGTAACCTTGAGCTTCTTGCTTCTCTCAAAACAATTTCTAATAGCCAACTAAGACTCGACGTCTCGAATAATCTTTTTGATGCAATTTTATGAGTGCTGCTGTTTTGGCGTGGGAACAGTGGAAGAGGATTTGTCATCTGGATATTTCTTGTGGAGATGGCTCGTTCGTTTCGAGCGAGGTAACATTCAGTGCCATCTTCTCCAACTCTTACAAGGGATCCACTTTTACTTTTAATTAAATTAATATTTAAAAGGCTGTAGAATTAGCCTTCGTTTTAAACATATCGACTTTGCAGAGTTGATGTAAGCCGGTTTTTCATCTGGACTGGATTGAGTGACTCAGCCTGGAATGAGAAAAGGTGTGATTTCCCGATCACTGAATAGGATGAAGACAAGAGCTGAAAGTTTAAACTTGATGCTATCATGAAACACATGTCATAAAAATTGATAAGGTTATTCAGTCATAAGCATGAGGGTATCTATAGCACCAAAAGAGCAAACAAAGCCAATCCGACAACACCAAACAAACTCATCTCCGCCCTCGAAGCCCCACCAGTAGCAGCCTTATCCGCTTCCGTAATATTCCTACTCCCAGGCGTTGTATTGTTCGCGGTAATACACATCACTCTACTATCCGACCACGGCTGTTGGGCTGGGTCCGTCGAGTACGAGTAACTCGACGAATTGCTTGTCGGCTTCAACCAAACGGCGGCAAATACAGGTTGCGGAATTCTGATATACTTATCATAAACCGTGAAATTGTCCGAAGCCGTAGCATAGTCCGCTCCAAACCCAAGCAACGGATTTGTGACATTCCCCTCAACATCCTGGTGGGATACATTTTGGGTCGGTCCCGTGAAATTGGTCGGGAGGAAGGTCGAGGAAGCAAATCCTTCCCATAAATTCTCGCAGGCGCCGCCATCTCCGGTGATTGAAGTGAGAATCTGGCTGCAGAGATCGCTGCCGCCGGTGAAAGTGCGACCGGATTGCTGAGAAGCGCCTTGTTGCAACCCAGATTGTACTGCTGTGAGACACTTGGAGTTGATTATAGAGCTGCATGATCCGTCATCATGCTCGGCTTTGGATGAAGTTACATCTGTTCCGAGGGGTACAATGACGCATCCGGTGTATGGAGTGCTTGGATCAGAGAGGTTGAATACTGGACTGTGGTTGTCAGTAATTGTGAGTGGATGTGAGGAAGTGGTACTCACTCGAAATTCAATCCAATTCCTTGCATTACGGAGCTCTTGTTACCTGCAATGAGGCTGCTGGTTACATAGCGACTCCAGGTCCAAGTGCTTGCAGGATACGAGTCATTGACTCTAAATCCTGGTGTTGTAATGGATCCTGATGCATTGTAATTGTTATACCAGTTTTGTGCTACTGTCGAGCTCGAGAAGATAGTCAGTACGGTCAAGAAGGAGGAGCTCAAGACAGCCATGACGGTAATTTAAAATGCTGATACAAATCCTGTCAGATCAGATGATGTATGATTGGAAGGATATCTCAAATCTCAAACGGTAGATACCGACGCTTTATATGGTATTTCAACCCAGTGGGCTGAAGAAGATAGCACGATCGTCCCGTCATCTTGAGACTGTGAGGATGAAGGATCAACAACCATGACAAGCAAGGCTGAGTTGAGATCTCATTATTTCAAATTAGAGTAAGATCTACGAACGAGCCAATCATACATGCTTGACGAGAGCTGCCAGGTGGTTTGATCCCCAAGGCTTTGTGCGTGGACTGAGTGTGACTGGCGATAACTTTATGTCAAGAGGCGCAATAGAGGCTTGGGGAAAGCTTGGCAGGCCCTGTGCCACTCAGCGCCATACAACGGCAAACCCGCCCGTAAATTGTCGCGAACCCTGAAACCCACACTGCGGGGTGGGGGCGGAGTACAGGGTTTCATTACATGATATCTACCAAGATCATCTTGTCACCTTTGGCTTAACATTCGAGAACGAGCAATGTTGCAAGGAGATTAAACTCATCCTTACTCGATATACAATTCTTTAGCTCCTACAATAAGCGCTCATAAACCTCCATCCCCAGGCGTTGTATTATTTGCTGGAATACACATCACCGTACTGTCCAACCACGATTGCAAAGCCGGATAGTCTAGTACGAGTACGAAGGACCGGCTCAATCACGGGTCATTAGGTGCTAGGTCCTTCACAAGCCCATATGTGCTTGTCCAACTCTTCACACGATAAGGCTCAGGGGAGAACTGTTGGCCCGACTTTCGAAAGCCGTGTAATCAGGCTACTGAGCACAACCTTACGATGGGCAAGTCTACAACAAAGTCAAAGAGGTTATTCCTAGAGGACAGTCGCCTAGAGACTCCCTTACAATTACGAGAGATACGGCACACACTACTCTTTATACTGTGGCGCCGGTCACCAAGGGTCTTATTGCACTCATCTTCGTCATCTAATTCCTCCTCATCAATTCTAGCTGTTCGAAAGGTCCAAAAATGCTTTACTTCATCTAGCACGACAATCTAATGGATAAAATCCCAATTAATTGAAAATCGCCCAAGTATCAAAGTATTAAAGGATATCTAGAGTCCATTGCATAGGACTATTATAATTGTTCGTATAATACAATTAAGAATCTCAGTGCCTGATAAGATTTCCCTGTTATTAAAAAAAACTATTTTATAACATATAAGATAGGTATTCAAAAGGAAATACAACTAAATCTGATAAAATCAGATTCAAGTATTAGTATCATTATTATCTAGTCTGTAATTAAGCTCAGTAGATCGATTATAGTGGATTTCGAATCAAAGTTGGCAGGCATCTCTAGGTGAATATTACCAGAAGGGATATCCAGACCATCAAAGATTCCAGTGGTAAACACTGCGACTTTGTGCTTAATCTTGAGTGTAACTTTGGTCCAGAACTTGTCCTCTTCTTTTTGTACCTGATTGCTAGTATGTTAATAATTATCTTTCTTTTTCTGGGGAATCAAGGTAGGGATCCTAGGAGCAACTGCAGCGGGAGGTATAACAAGTATGGTGTTTTTTAAGGTATCGTTGTTGTATTCTGGAGCGTTTCTAAAGGACGTTACCTTATAAAATCTGAGTAGTGTTTATTAGCTCACGAAAGGTCTTTGAAGATGCTGTCGAAACGATTTGTCCACGTCCAAGTTCTAGTACTCGAGGCTGAGATGCAATATTTTTTAACAGACCTTGTGGTACGGAGGTTCCGGTCATGAATCTCCGCACTTCAGTGGATAAGCCCTGTGAGTACACTATAAGGCCCTGTAACGGTACGTTTTTGAAGTAAACGCTAGAATAGAGCCTAAAGCTTTTACTGGACTCGCTAAATTCTTATTATTTTAGCCTTATTGGTATAGCAATTATACCTTAGTAGATTATACACTATAAATCTGCTTTTTTTACAGGCTTTGCAAGCGAGTGTACCGTTACAGGGCTTTATAGTGTGCTTACAGGGCTTATCCACTAAAGTGCGGAGATTTATGACCGGAACCTCTGGAGTGCTTTAGAGCCTGCTTGGCCTAGAGCTTGTATTCTTAGCGAGCGCGTACTTCATAAATTTTCTTTTGGCTCAAATCATGGAATGTGCATCTTTCTAAGTGCGAGCCTAACAGGTCCTTAATATTGGAAGCAAGACCCTTTGGCTTGGAACGGAGCGTGAATTTAAATTCATCCTTAATTTGATGTATAATTCCTTGGCTTGCACATGAAGGGCTCACGAATCTACACCAGCAGACTCTATTCTCGCCACCATCGAATGATCGAACCCTAGACTAATGAATCACAACCGCAACGTGGTCATCCATATAAGGGCTAATGTCCCCCAGAAAGACTGCCGCAATGATACTTACAGATCCAAAGGCAATACTGGCGTAATAAACATATTTGTAAGCGGCAGCATATGCTTCCTGACCCGCCAGGACCACCATCTCATATGCAGTATCGTTACCTGCAATGCCTGGGATTTCTTTCAGTAAGGGCAACAGACTACTAGCGGTAATTTCGATGGCTTCTCCAATATAAGTCTTGTTCACGATGCCAAGTTCATAGGCCATCACGAGGCCGATCTTCTTCGTGGCCTCTGGGACAAATTTGTTGAGGAATACGTTGTAGTAGACACAATACCCTACACTTCCTCCGATCACGCGGATCGATAGCGTGAGTGCTGCGATGGTCGCAATGAGATCGTCAGGGCAAATAATCGTCGTGATAATGGAGGCGGGCACAACGATTCCTCCAATCCCCAGGCCAGCTACAATCAAAATCCCCCACAGTTGGTGGAGATTGAATCGATTCGCACAAGCAAGCGCTCCGCAGCCTTTTCATCATATTAGAATTGCGGTATTTTAAGTAAGATGGTGGGAGTTTTACCTGCAGTCATCAAAACGGAGCTAACAATCATCAATTCTTTGTTTCTTCCTCTGAAGGTTGAAAGACACCACAAAACGATGAAGGCGCCAGCAAGGATCGAGAATCCAACAGGTAGCCCTCGGATACCGACTCCGACTGGATCATGACCGTACACATTAAAGGCTTGCGTAGGCCAGAACATGATAATGGAGAAGAAGTTTGCACCGGAAATAAACGTGATGACGAGTGTCAACGCCAAAATTCTCGGGGCCTGCTTCAATCTGCAGAATTCTGAAGTCAGTATAGCTCGTGCAGCAGGACTATCCGTCATTGTGCCGCATATAATTCAAACATTATTTACGAGGGGCTACATACCGAGATGGGAACATAGGATACTTGGCTCCATAGGTTTCCCAGAAGCCAAAAGCGATCAGAAAAATGGCTAGTAAATCTCCATGTTAGTAAATGCTTCATCCAGTGAGGGATAATTGATATTTTACCCACCTCCAAGAAGAAGAGGAGCAAGTACGTGAGCGGTGGTCCATTTGTACTGGTCATTATTAGCCTGTACCTGGGGAAGTAGCTAAAGTGAAGTACCTGATAGCCTCCCCATTGCATGCCAGCCATGAAGAGAATCATGCCAGTTATACTCAGAAAGCCGCCGACGAAATCAATCTGAGAGATGACTTCTCTTCTGGACAGACCGATGGAGTTGACTCGAGGTGGCGGGAAGTAGAAGAATAAAGTCAGGAAAAAGCCAACAGCAGCCCATAAACCGCAGAGGAGGCCGCAATAGCGCCACCCAGCATGGGATGCAATCAGTTGACCCCAAAGTACGGAAGGACAGAATGGTAAAATGGTGAACACCAAGATTGCTACGTATTTACCACGTTCTATAAGCGAATTAGAATAAGTTTTCCGCGAATGTCTCAGGAGCTGAGAAGCCGGTAGATTCCTAAGACATCGCAAGCTGAAAGGTCATATGGACTTACTCGCAGTAGGTGCCATTTCAGAAGTAGCGGCCAGAGCTGTGAGCTCATTGATCCCAGCACCAATCCCAGCTAGAACCATACCACCTATTCGGATCTATTAAAGAGTGGTATCGCTTGACTACAAGAAGATTCTCACCGATGAATACGTTCATTATTTTAGCAGTAGAGCAAACAATCATTCCCAGAATGAGAAAGCTAGCTCCAAGTAACGCCACATACCGGCGCCCCATCAAATCTGATAGAGACCCAACAAACGGGCAGACCGCGGCGAGAGAAAGTAAGTTCGCAAGAACAAACCAAATCCAACTGATTATGCATTAGTTGGAGCTTTCTCTTGATAAGAACATTTTACATACCGGTCGACACCTCCTATGTCCCCGTAGATATAAGGCGGTATCCCACCAAAGATATAAACAGGAATTTGTGACCCAGTCCAAAGAAATGCCATAGCTACCAAGGACATAAACCGGCGGAAGGACAACTTAGGCTCAGTATCATGATCCTCGCCATCGCCATACGTTCTAAGGCCATCCTTTTCGTAATAGTTTGAATGGCCAGGGACTCGATCATGAGTAGCGATTCGTTCTGCATGACTGATCTCTGGCTTCTTCTCGTCGTCCACAATGGCCCCATTGCTGCCGGCCGGAGAAGAAGGTTCGGCACTCATAGTCGCTGGAAGTGATCGACAGACCCTTAATAAATGTTGATTAATCACCTGCAAGAAAGCTACCGGTAAGATACCAAAAGATCGAAGAATACTCAGGAACGGGAAGGTCAAAGTATATGAGCTCTTGCAAGCATTCCTGAAGGTGGTTGGCGGCGTGTTAGTATGTTACGTACAGGCCCAGGTAGGCGCTTTCCCAGGTATGCGCTCTCCCAGGTTGATGGATCCACTCGCGAACCCCAATCTTCCATATGAATGATGGTTTTGAGATTCCCCATGTTCATTAGGTCCAATGGAGACAAATGTCCGAACTAGGATCGCTTCGAATTGAGACCTCTTATTCGATTGATCAATCGGCTTGCCCGACATCATGCGGGGTAACAACGGGATAACCACGCGCAGACAAGGTTCTGGCGCAGGATCCCCATGTTAGAGGGACCAGAAGGGGAAGGTCTGCGGCGATGTTAGTAAATGAGATGTGTTGATAGGACAATGCTTGTTATCACGAAAAATACCTCGATGTCACTTGTACCTTCTAGTTCCAAACCAAGGGCCCGAATTGTTGCGGCTTGGAGATACGGAGTGGTGGAGGACGGTTTGAAAGTCATGCGTTCTCTTTTTCCCCCGCAATTGACTTTGTGGAGTGAAAGCTGCCCCGCGCTATTGGGGTAGTAACTACAAGTGACTTCGAGTGCCGGAAAAAGCGCTGCTTTTGGTTAGTTGACAGCTGTCAAGTGATGCAGTAGTCACCCATATTTCTATCCTAATCAAGTTGATGGATGTGGCAATGGATAAGAATTAAATTGACATGTGTCAAAAGGCATGAAATGAAGAGTCTGGCTACTTTTGATTCCCAACCAACGTAAATCAAAACCACGACCTTTTCTTACTTTTGCTCGACTTGCCCTGCCGTTTAGAGCGTGTTGTTCCTTGAGACCTATTTTGCACCTGTTCGGGCCATAACTGCATCGTAACATGCCACTCCGGTTTTACCATCGTTTCCCAGACTTGGGGCATTACCATTTCTCCATCCGGTCCCAGCAGATAATATTGGCCTTCCATCATACGATTCCCGACGTTCGGGATATTTCCATCGCACTGCCATATCAGCTCTTCCATACCCTAGATAATCGTGTTATTCGTCGTTCGACAGTTGTCTTTGAGTCTCAAACATACCTGCCATGTCCCCGCAATCCACAGTGGGAAGCTAAATTGCCGTCCCACAGCATCGGTGAAAAGAATGAAGTTTTTGTTCTTAACATCCGCGAATAAGGAACCACATTCCGAAGCACAATATCGTCCATCCTCACTTTGGGAATAATCACTTAGAGACTCGCTACCATGAATGTCATCGCTTTGAGATTCATCACTCTGGTATTGCTCTTCACTATCATATTGCTCTTCTTCATCTAGCGGCGGAAGGAAGTCACTAGACATGGAATCCCTTCTCGATATGCTTTGGAAGTCAGACCAATTTGTAGGTTCCCCGCCTCGTCTCGAGACAGGTCGGCAGTCTGCACTATCCCTTGATCTGAGAGGTGATTGCAAAGGAGCATATTCTCCTTCAAGTCTATCATCATCGATTGTCTCATGCTGGTCATCTGTGGCCGTTTCTTGATCCTCAGAGGCCTCTATGGTTTCGTTGGGGTGGGAGGAGAGATCAAGCGGTGCCAGCTCTTGTGCAAGCGAGTCCTGTATCGGAAAAGGCTCTTCATCTTCTGTGTTTTCGTGATTCTCCGAAGGCGGCGGCGAAGCTTGTATGTCATTCTGTCCAGACTGCCCTGGTGGTGTATGGGCCGACTCGGAGATGCCACTTTCCAGGTCTTCGTCCATCGAAAGTGTTGTTATTGGTTCTAAGGTATGGACTTCGGTTAGATCAGGGGTCGTGTCTGGTTCAATGATGAGGGTAGGAGCCTCTGTTGGACCAGACTGGGGTGCAAATGCTTCATCAATGACCTCTTCTATCTGAACTGCGTATGGAGATTTCGTAGATACTGATTCAACCGCAGGCTCAGAAATACATTCGGGCGTCTTTAAGTAAGACTCTTCGTTGGATTCACTTTCTGCTTGTATCGTGAACGAAGGGGTTTCTTGGGCCTCCGCAATGTTTGTTGGCAACGGGAGCTGGCTAGGAATTGGCTTAGGAGTGACATCAGTTTCCTGCGATACCCGAGAGTTCTCATTTGGTTTGTTGAGTATTCCTCTCGCTTCCATTTCCTTTACATACCCCATGATCATGTCCTTATGGTCACGAGTAACGGACTTTGAATATCCAGCTTTGGCGAGGTCCTGTCGAAATGCTTTCCAAAACCCTTTCTCGTGACTGGAATAGATCGTAAAGATTGATCCTTGCCGAGGTTCCGTAGCTAGTTTCGCGAGGAGGAGATTAACCGCCTGTCGAATACCCTTTAAATCGCCATCCTGCCGACTCATCTGGCGTTCAAATTGACCTCGCGATTCTAACGAGACGATATTCAGGGACAACTGTATAGCCGTCGTATACAGTGAAATCTTCGATCTGATTTCAGACAACTCCTTGATTTCTCCATTTTTCAAACGAATCTTCGACTTGATCTTCTTTGCAGCTCTTTCCTCTTGCCCAAGGGCATCGTACTTTCTCAACAGCGAGTAGAGGGGTCGAAGGTTTTCCTCACAACCTTTCAAGTAATTGTGGATTTCTATCCGACGAGACCTCTTGGCCTTATTAATCTTGGCGTCGGAGATGGCAAGCTCGGCACTGAGATGTTCAAGAACCTCATGAAGGTTTGAAACTTGCCTCGTTATGTCGTCACAATCCCCACATGCGTGACTCGCGCATTGCACGGTCCTCGATGCAAGTTGGACGAGAGATGAAGCACTGGCACTGAAATTCGACATGATAAATAAGGCGGAGAGTACAAGTACTGGCCGAACACTGAATGACAATTAAATTTTGTGGAAGGAAATGAGCCAGCGAGGAGATCGAAACACTATTGAAACATAAAACTTTTTGTCAAACTTTAAAGAAATAAGAACGAATGCTTAACATATGAAATTTGAAGAAGTGGATAAATTTGTGGGAATCGCGTTCGACTTGTCCGCCCTGCGTATCCACAGCTTGCAGCGAGCTCGCCTCATTCTCACAGCATCGACTGGGATCCAATTGAATGTAGCGCTACGCCCGGCTCGTAAGCCCGACTGAATCAGCAGCAAGCCTCACGAAATATTGTGCATTGATTTGAGTCTCGATGTATGGTGCAGATCAAAACACTCCCAATGACAGCCGTCGATATACGACCTGCCTAGTCCTGATATGGCTGGGCAACGAGGGCAACGAGGGAAACAAGGGAAAACCACAGATTCAGGGCGATCGAGCGGCATGGGCATGCGGGGTGAGACGACGACGACCTCGACACTTCAGAACACCAGTACTAGTACACGTGACTACCCTCTCATTCGACATCGGGTTCCGACGACGGGGATAGGGACGGGGACGGGGACGGGGACGATACTAGTAGATTATCGGCAACGTGACTAAGGCCTGTCTTTTTTTTTCGACAGGTCGTTTTCCTAACATATCACAATCTATCAGACAAGGAACAAATACTCATCCTCCGGTACCGGTATGTGTCTGGAGACGCTTTGCAATTCAACCGCCAATATAAGTATGTTCAATGAATGCAATGCTGGTCCCCGAAATGCGTGTAACACGCCACCAGAACCACCAAGTCTCCAGATTTCACTGCCTCATCACGACCGCCCCTGTAGTGTTCCCACTACGTCCAGTGGCGCAACTCATCTGGCTGCATTGTTGTTCAAATTCGGGCATCGACATGTTTCCGGCCTTCGTGGCGTTAGCAGCCGCCGTCCAAAGTGCGCCAATCGCTGGTAATACAGTGCCTAATGAGTCAGCAGGCGTTTTGGCACACATGTGGGAATGAAGATATATCTCATGAGTACATCCATCCCGGGCTCGCTCATGAAACAGTCCAGAACGGCATATCACCTACAACACCGATTGAAGTTCACCGCCGCCGTAGCATCTTGGGTGCTCATGACTCCACTCTGGATACTGTTCAAGTTGCTTACAATAGAGCCGAAATTTCCCATGACGACCTTGGCCGCGTTGACTCCTGTCGTTGACATCCCACTGGTTTTCATCAGCGTTGCAAGCTGAACTGGTTCATCTTTGGCATAGACAATGGCAGAGGCGAGCTTCGTAGTGTTCATCGGATCGTTGAGGTAGCCATTAACAGTGTTGACGGACGTTTGCCAGTTTATGATCGAGTTCTGAACGTCAACTTTGGTTGGTGGAGTCGCTGGTCTCAAGACCCGGGGCGCTGCAGCTTTGATCGCCGAGGTTTGGGCTGCAAGGCGGCTTGTCGTCGTTGCTCCAAAAGCGCAGCTCACCAGTAATAGGATGCAAGTTAGAGAATGGATCTCGAGCAACATTTTGAAAGAAAAGAAGAGGTATTAACAATGATTGAGCTCATAGGAATTATTGCGGGAGAGACCAGTTCAAGCGGCCTGGACTGGATAATGTCCAATGGCTGTATTCGCAAATATTCTGGGTGGGAGATATCAAATCTTCCACTGCATTCTGAACGGGAGCACTGAAGAAATATCGGGATGTTTATGCCACAACGAAGACCGTTTAGGTATTTCTCCAACTCCCAATGCACCACGCTTAATCTGCTTTGGCACCTTTCGCCCAGAGAATATGGAAGGGTGAAGCGATAATCGCCAGCCAAGAACGATTGACATCCATTGTAGATCAGCAGATCTTGAGAGCCAAGGTTTAGGATGGGTGGAATGAGGTGCCAAATTGTGTATCTAATTGCGGGATACCAAGGATAATGGAACACCATTGGTATGTAAATTGAACAGACGCGACTTTTCGTCTGTGTACTGCAACGAGCCGTTTCATTGCGGCTCTGTGCATAATTGAAACGAAACACTTGGCATGTACGAGTGCCTTACCCCGATTTTCCCAATTTTCGAAGCAAACTTAAACGGAATGACAGTAAGCATAGACCTTAGAATCGGGGACACGTAGACATACGAATAGATTTTCGCGCCTTCACTTGCTGGAGGCGAGACGAAGAATCTCAAGTGGCTGTTTATTTCTGTTGGTCGACCTGACTATCATACAGTGGGAACAAAATTGACACGCTCACTTGAACGATTTGTTTATTTTTGGAACTCAGAGTTCGGGCTTTCCGTAGATGCCCACTCTGACTCCATGCTGCACATAGATCAACACTAGTCCGAGCTTGAAAGGATGTTGTTATCTTGGCCATAATGTGCGTCCCTGACAACAGCAGCTACAGACGAGTTTGCAGAAGTGCACCAGTTATCAAAACCGCGGATCTTGCCATACCAACTGGAGTCCTTCGCCCGAATTCAACGACAATTTGTGTTCGCCTAGTATCTTGCTGCTGTCTCAAGAGTTCGGAGTGACGAGACAGAGGTTTCTACCACCTCTTCAACTTTCTTAGTGCTATTATTCCCATATCTTGGACTTGCGTATCGACGTTGGTTGTTCGTCCATCCTGTCAAGGAACAGACCGCTTACATGCCTTCCAAATCTTCTTCCGTCTTCATTCGCGCTCCTCTTTGCGATTCCCTCCTACTCTGTGTCCTCGGAGGATATCCGCAAAGCCAGACGGCTTGACCATATATTATGGAACCGACTGCAGGGGACAATCTTTGACTCCTTGTTGGACAAGCAGGAATCGTGGACTAATCGAGTTGTGGCGGCTTCTGTCAATCCGTCAGTTCAAGCCCTTGGCACAGCTGATATAGTATTCGAGAGAAAAGGGTATGTATGGCATGTCAGGGTGAGCTCATCATAATATTACTGCACTGGTCTTCTCGGCCGGAGAAATATTCCCACCCACAATGGTAAGAATCTCAGCTCGCATTGTACGCTCGCTCTTCAGGATAGGCTTTGAGATGTTGAGGGGTTTCTAGGTCACCTTCCAGGTCGATTCAACATATTGACATGCCCAAGTCGTATCTTCCTGCAATACAATTACTTTCAATTTCTACAATATAGAATGAGACCAGGGCCATACCTTTCGCAATTCAGATAAAGCTATGGATGTGCTGATGTCCATGTGGAGACGGCTTCTATTGATCAGGCTGTTGTGTTGGCATTATAGAAGGCCATTCTGCCATCATGCTTCCGGCAACGATACGGATCAATAAGTCTCAAACGCTCGAGTGCATAATGGATTGAATCATGACCAAGAAATCAAGTTGGAGTCGCTCTCTTGTTAGAAGATTGTGTTTACCTGAATGGAAGCCACGCTCCTTCCTCATGAAGCCTCTCAAACCCGAATGGCCAATCTGCGTATGAAACCTACGCTTGATATCAATATATACTGCTCAAATATACACACAAATTTCTCCCATCGATCACAGACCCTTCAGACAGCGTTATCCACGCTTCGGTGCTTTGCTCAGGCAGCCTCCTATAATTCTTTCCTTTCCTTTTCAAACTTATAGCGTCTCGTCATGTCAGTCTACCCGTCATCATTAGTTCATCGACTCGATTTCGCCGCATTCGAATCGGGAATAGATTCTCAAGTCGAGCTATCGTTGGTATGGGGTCTCTATATACACGCTTTTGCGTCACGGTTCTTCCTTTCCTTCCTTTTCTTTTCTTCGTTCCGCTTTTTCATCTCTCACACTTCTACCCTTCTAACAACCGTACAATGTCTCACTTCACTCTAATTACCCAAAATCTCGGCGCTTTGTCGTCGTTGATTCATGTCCAACACCCTTCAACATCTGCTATTGGCACCTTTTCAACCCCCCATCCCACAGCCTCATGTTGCTACTGCTACTCGCAGATCCCTACGTCCAACCTCGATGGTTGAGCAAAGATCGCGAAGCAATCTTTGACGCGCTTGTTCCATCGCCATCGCCACCGCCAAAGACCAAAGCCACGCGTTGACTTCAGCCGAGCCATCAGCCGCACAAAGATTCTCACAGAGTGGTATACTCAGGTTGCCCTCTTCGAACATTGAAACGCTCCTGCAGCAGTCACCATCCCTGAGCCCGTTGCCGCACCCGCTCTAGTCGTCGGCGACTCCATCTACGACACCGCCTCCGGATTCGACGACGCCTTCCTCGACTGCGACGAGATTCTCCATAGCTGAGGCACCCGCTTCCGAACAATTTCGGATGCCTGGTAGCTGACCTGATAGCGATGAGACAGGGAGTGCTCCAGTATCTAGTATCTCGGTTCAGCTTCTTGCGGCCCATCGTGCAAGTCCTCCCCCCTCCCTCTTCAAATCCACTAACCTTTCCCAGGGTTGCATTCGGTGTCGTAGCACTCTTCAA
>Ga0182030_10012323_pt1 | contig 17140 bp, 8 predicted proteins | sample 812S3MmetaG_FD_121299 | JGI IMG/M metagenome (GOLD analysis project Ga0182030, IMG submission 121299) | Permafrost microbial communities from Stordalen Mire, Sweden - 812S3M metaG (Illumina Assembly) | ecosystem: Environmental > Terrestrial > Soil > Wetlands > Permafrost | place: Sweden...
AATGTGGTATAAGAAAGAGGAACAAGGGCGTCGAGTATCATGGTTCTACGTCTGCAATTCCCTGACTCAAATATTTGGTGGACTTCTTGCATATGGAATCAGCTTTGCCAAAACCGATTTCGCTAGTTGGAGAATATTTTTCGTGGTAATTGGAGGCTTAACAATGGTTGTTGGTGCTTTGGTTTGCGTCCTCTTGCCTGATTCTCCTGTCAAGGCGAAGAGATTCAGCGACGCTCAGAAGGTCGCTGCGTTGATGAGAGTTAAAAATAACCAGAGGTATGCCACTGTTCAGAAATAAACGAGGCATGTATTGATCAAAACTAGCGGCACACAAAATGCACACCTGAAGAAAGCTCAGGTCTTTGAAACCTTCAAGGACGTTCGTGTTTGGCTCGTGTGTCTCTGCACTCTCCTAAGTTCCATTCCGAATGGAGGTATCTCCAACTTCTCTAGCATTCTTCTCACGACATTTGGCTATAGTCCTCGACAAGCTTTGATTCTTGCGGCTCCCGGTGGTGCCGTCGGTGTTGTGTGCGTACTTGGTACGGGCTATCTTTCCGATAAGTGGCGAGACAGGTCATCCGTCATGCTTCTTTGCATCATTCCCACCATACTTTCTGCCGCTCTTATGATCGGTCTCGATCCAAACGGAGTTCCCAGAAACAAAGCTGGTCTCCTGGCGGCTTCTTTCTTGAGTGGGACATTTGGTGCTGCTTTCATGTTGCTGCTCGCATGGAACGCAAGTAACATCGCTGGGCACACGAAGAAAGTGACGACAAATGCAATGACATTGGTGGCTTTCGCAGTAGGGAATATCCTCGGAGCGCAAACCTTTCAAGCGAAAGAAGCACCAGGGTATATCTCAGGCAAGATCAGTATAATCGCAACGCTCGGGGCATTGTGTTTCATGATATTGGTATTGAGATGGTACAATGATATGTTGAACAAGAGAAATAAGAAGACGTTGAGCGGGATGTTGGAAGATGAAAAGACCGATTTAAGAGAGAAAATGGCATTCGCCGATCAGACAGATAGGAAAAATCCTTTCTTTCAATACACACATTAATATCAGAAGGGAAGGGGGTAATGTCCTGGGGAAAATCAGATCTCTTTGCACGAGCAGATTTCATATAATCGAAAGGCGTAAATCTATCTAACATGGAGGGACTTACACGCTTCTACGAGACTCATCTTGCGACTAGCCATATCTTACATCGTAGACTGTTTTCAGTTCTGGCTTCAATGGTCCAATACCCACTTATTAGGTACCTGCGACCAATCACGTGAGGGGCCTCGTGATAAGCTCACAGACAGCAAATAGGCCGGCCATAATTCTTCTCTTGAGCGGCGTTCATGCTTCACCAACTTAATAATGCTTCGACAAATGGTCGTGCCTAACCTGTGTTTAGGTACTGTAGAATAATTTTATGAGGATGTTCTAGCAAGGCTGTGTACATGGCTGCGCCTCCTCCTAGCCAATCCTATCTTCGTAAACTTCTCCATATTTTTACAAATCTGACCAATGGTTATTAAGATATCATTAATAAACAAAAGTGTTCTTCTTGGCGGGGGAGGTTAGGAATCAAACAACTCCTACATACACATCCGCAGGACAACTCTAGCCTACGCAGGCTATACTACCTCCTGCTGACCGCCGACTGGAAGCTGGGCGGAACTGCCAAGATGGCCCATTCGCATCCATTGCTTTGTAACTGCTTAATTTTTGCGACCGACCACTATTTTAGGTGAGGCTGCTCCGCTGTCGTCATCCCCAGGATTTCCGATCAACTCGCTTCAAAAGCCTACCATCCGCCAGGAGAAGAATTGAAAGCATATACGAGCTATTATTCATATGCGTTTCCCCGACCAATCGCTATTCGAGCTCAGCTGCTATTCTTTAACGCTTTCCGCAAAGTTGCGATTACGCCAAGTTGCCAAGTAGAATCCTGATTCTAAAGACCTTGCGAATATGCTACGGGATTGATATCCTAATATTCCTCCCCTCAGTTATTATAATAAAGCAAACAATGATTCCACACGGGGTCCACAACAAATTTCCCCTCAATTTAGACCTTTTCCGCGGGCAATCGTGAATTGGTCCCAAGACGGATGGTTCACTTCAATTCTTCTCTACTATGGTCAAGGTCTCTCTTTTATTCATTTCTTCCCTGGGCATTCATGCCGTCAATTCTCTACCTGGATGGCCATGGTCGAGCGATCAAATCCGGATTGCATTTAATAATAAAGACGAACACATAGAGAGCTTCGATCGCCATTCAACATCTGCTGCTGTTGGATATGGAGCGAAATTTAAAAGAGACAGGTTTGTGAACATCGATAAGCATCAAACTTTTATCGGGGACTATGTTACGACCTGGCCAACAGCCACAGCACAGCCTGTACAGCAAAATTCAGACGGAACTCCATATGCTGATCCGACAGGTTCAACAGGAAGTGCGGCTGTCACTACCTCTGCCAATGCTACCACGGCGCCAATATCAGCACCTTCTGCAGCAGGCGTGGTAGGAACAATTGCTGGAATACCAATTACCGCCTCTGCAGGGGCGCGTGAAATCGCGATCGCAAGTCAGACAATCACTCTCGGTGGCCCTCCAATCACGATAACCGGTGATAATGTAGTGGGTTTAGGACCCAATGGAATATGGGTTCAGATGCCAGGTGGAGGGATGAGCACTATTACCCTTGGCGCAGCACCCACAGATGGAGGGCCAGCTCCAGTGTCCGCAACACTCGGAGCTTCTGCGAACAGTACCGCCACGCCTGAGCCCAACCAACCCAACTCTGGCGCTGGTGATGCCAACCAGACAGGCTCGTCTGGATTATCAGCTCCACATATATCGACGAACTCATCAGTAAATCCCTCGACGGCCATAAATGCCACTGCTACAGGCGATTCGAGCGAGACGGGTGCGTCCGTGTTAGCAAGTCCGTCGGCTACATCTGCCCCACCTGTACAACCGACCACCACTGCCAATACCACTAGTACCGGAGACCCCCCTGGGTCAGGCACAGGGTCAGCGATTGCGGGCATGACAAATTCTTCTGCGATATCCGGCGCGCCACCAGCATCAAATCTTCCAGCATCGTCAGATCCCCCGATCATGACAGAGCCATCTGCAAGCCCAACTCTGACAGACTCTTCCATGACATCAGACTCGTCTCAACCAACCCAGACAAGTGTCCCGGCGAACACCACATCAGATAGCGACCCTCCGAGCACGACATCTTCGGAGGCCGCCACGATAACGCCTCCCCCAGCAACAGTTGAAAGTGTTACGTGTTCCCTGTTCAACCAAGACCCCGACCAAGGGAGAACTCAAGCCGGTTGTGTGTGCAGTGACTCTATAACGGTATCTCCAAAGACAGCCTTACCAAGCACTGCTCATCAGAGTGACAGTTGCGTTTTCAACCCAACCGAAATCGGATCCTCAAGCCTTGTCGTTAGCACGCTGGTAAACACAGTGACGAGTAATTGCCAAATTGGTACGGCAGCCGGGATGAATGCTCCAACTTATACTGGCACGGTTGCGGGCTGTACACCGACGAGCACAGTGCCTCCAGGACCACCGCAAGCCACTTTCGTGGTTCAGTTATCAGATCACGCGGTGAACATGGGCGACATGAATAAATCCGAAGACACCTATAACAAATTCAAAACTGACATGATGGGTAAATTGCAAGAACTATGTGCAGATCCCGCCGATGGCCAATCTGGTTCTTGTGATAGTTCAAAATCAGCAACCGAGGACGATGTCTGGACAATTATCAATGGCGGCGACGAGCCTGGTAAGCTGGTATTCAAGATCTCCGACAGTCATTACAATAGCAAAGATGAACTCGACACAATGCTAGCGATACTTGTGGTTGGTGTGGCGCAGTCCGCACAGGCAAGCTGCACGCAAGTCCCCTACACTTACGATGCCGACCCGACACAGTCGGGATGCCATAAACCAGAGCAACTTAAGCGAAACCCCATTGGAATGCGCAACGCTGTAATGAAGCCTAGAGATTTAGACCCGGATGATCCCGATTTTAACAAGATCAGACTCGACCCAAGAACACCGATAAGCGAAGGGGATGTCGGGGGCACGAGGACGATGCAATGTCATACAACGATGACTGTTTGCAGTGGGCCCGATCACGTTAGTAAGTATGATTCTTTCCCTTATATTGGCGTCTCTAACATATGATTTCTAGCGGTTGAGCTGGCTGGCACAACTAATGGAAAGCCAGATCCATATGCAAACCACATCAACTTGAGTATCGACTTTCAACTCGACCAGTCTTCGGCTCTAGCGAAATTCATATGTAATATGATTATCGGACTTTTGGCTCCTGCTATGGTTATAGCATGCCCTGAAATGGCGCCGGCCATGTCTTTCGCCGCTGAGGGGATCAGCGCGCTGTGTCAATAGGAGCACAAAAAGATTTGACATTGGAGTTATAGCTTTTGAATTTAGGGGCCTCCGTGGGATACCTTCTAGAATAGGTCTTCAAACTGGCCCAATCTAGGAAAATGGGAATCATGGCTGGAGAATTTCAAAGCGGCAGGGAAAATCTTGATTGGAGTTTTAGTATTGTTCCTGTTCAAACACCGTCGAATTTATAATTTCAATGCTAGAACCGGATGAGAAACTTGTGAAACCCGCACCACAAACATAAAAATGGACATTATTTTGAAGTCAGCGACCTATACGGAATGATGGACGCGTGAGACGGGAAGTAACAAAGTGGGATCTTTCAAAATACAACAAAAGCTGGCTGAGGCAACTCTGGAATCACGTCTATTCAGATCGATATCTCAGCCTGTCCTGATATGAGGCAGTGAATTTATCTCGTGGCCAACCCTGTCTGAACTTCGTTCGCGATGCAGCGTTCATCGGTTCAACAACGGCCATTTCATCTATAACAGCCATCCCAGGCGTCGTAGATCTCACCGACACTTTCTTTCTCAACAAACCGAGCCTCCTACCAGCACTCTTCGGCGGAATATTTCCCTGATCGCATCGCTTAGATAATTAATCATAGCACAAGATAAATGGCACAAGCTACTTCTCTCAGATTGTCTTGGTGATGGGGTTTTTGAATGTTATTGAATCGCTAGAAGTTTCTTTGGCGGGGGACTCCTGTAGGTGGAGCTGGAGCGACGTTTCAGGGTAGCTTTGGGAATCTTTGTGGGAGTTGGGCGTTCACTATTGGGAGTTCGATACAGTGGTATATTGTGATGGAAAATTATACCTAGTGATTGTATCCAAATCTGTCTTATCGAAAGAAGAAGAATCATATCTTGAGATGTGCCGTCATAGAATCGCACGTGTTGCTCAAATCCATCATGGACGGCTCGGCCTAGAAAATCTCTCATACAAACCATGGGAAGTTACGTAAAATGACGAATAATCCTGACATGTCGAAATTTATATTGCCTCACGAGGCAATTATTATTAATCTTGAAAGATCATGGCTCGAGTCGTTTTCAGTTGTTAGTCACAGCGAAGCACGATTTATAAAAAGATAGGAGTGATTGGAGCGGGGCTGGCGGGGTCTGGTCTTGGCGAGGCCACGATGTCATGGTAATCCTAAGTATAGTATATGTCGTGATAGCTTTTAAGATCACGAGAGATTTTTTGCAGAAAAAAAATTAAATACGATGAAGGTTGTAGTATATAGTAACTTCAAAGGGTGGCAGTGTTGTAGGATTCTTCTACACCATCAATCAAACCAGCCCCTTTTGTTACCCCTTTCACTAGCGAAACCCCGTGCTCGATTATTCAACGACTCTTTCTGCCACAGAACTTGATACAGTCATGTCCTGCGATCCTTTTCAATTCGGGGTTGGTCAATCGCTCTTGGAGAGGCTTCCCACCGAGCTACTCCGCAGGATCCTCATGTTCGTCACGCTCAATCCATCCCCTGACAGATCGTCTCAGAGACCATCCATGATGCAAAGTGAGTTGCAAGCCTCTCTATTCAGACTCACGACTCTGATGAACAGTCTCTTAGAAAGTAGCCGAATCAACGACACAATACAACCAGCGAAAACATCACTCCCATGCCTGCTCACGTCTCGCACTTTATACATGACAGCTCTCCCTGTAATGTATCGGGATGTAACGACTTACGAGCCCTCGACTTTTGGCAAATTTGTTGCCCAAGTGAGATGTTATCCACAAGTTGGTACGCTGGTTCGCAGCTTGGATCTTTCCCCAATTCGCAGCAGCGATCCCGGATTAGACGAAGCCAATTTGACAATTCCATTGCCAGAGCTTATTCGAATAACGCCTCTGCTGCGTAAGATCAAAATAGGCCCGAACCTTCAAAACCATATTGACGAGTATTTCCTGCGATTGCTCTTTTGTGACCTAAAATTCGTCGAGTCGGTTGATCTGTCAGAGTGCTCTCTATTGAATCTTGCGTGGGATTTTCTTGAATTTTCAAGAGAACCTGACTTTAAAATCACCAACTCGATAATCCATCTCAGCCTCCACGGTTGCCAAGATATACCATCGGCTGTTTTCAAGGTCTTACTTCCGCATCTTCCGAGGATCCAGACGCTGGATGTCGCCAATACCCAGATAACTTCTGAAGCACTAGCCAGCCTTTCAATTTCGGCAAGACTGAAAGAGCTGGATGTGAGTCATTGTCACTCTCTTTCAGGGGCTAACGTCGTAGAATTCCTATTGAATCACGCTTCGGTCAAAAACACTTTGATATCTCTAAAAGTCGAAGTCACAATAGGTCAATCAGTCCTGTCTGAAGAGGACATCACCAAGATTCTATTACACACAACTCCAACACTTCGATCGCTCAACCTGAAAAACTCAAACATGAATTCAACTCACATTCCATACTTTCGGAGATTTGTTTCTCAACTCGAGGAACTACATGTTGGATCTCAAATGCGTTTGCAGGATATCGAGGCCGCGTTCCTCAACGAAGAAGCAGAATTTCATCAACTGACTGACGAAGAACCCATCGTTGTTGAATCAAAATATCACACCATGCTCGATCCAATGGAAGAAGCAGTATCTGTGTGCAAACTACGTCATCGGATCAACTCTACCCCACTGGGAACTGTCAAATCTAAATTGAGATATTTAGATATTAGCAGCATTTCCACCTCGGAGCAAGGAAGAATTCGCACTTCCGTACTACTGGGACCAATTTCGTTTCCTTTGGAAGTTATTGAGATTTCAGAGAAAATGTATGACCGATATAAGATTATTCCAAGGCTTTGCAGATCTGTGGGGTGGGATGTGAGGTGGGAGGGAAGGAGATGCTGGCTTGTGAGAAAACAAGTATTGGAACGGAATGATTGAACACCAATGGAGGAAAAGCAGCAACTTGAGACGACGAGTGGACAAATTGGATTAGGAGGTATCGGAGCGGCGTTATGGAGCTTATGGGAAATGCCTAACTGCGTTCTAAAAATTGATGGTGTTCATAATAATGTACTTTTGATTCATCCGTCCCTCCAGGTTTTGAAAATTATGTCCGCAGCTTGTTCCGCAAGAGCATAGACCGCGACCCGAATATGAGCAGCGATTGGCGTGAGAATTACACTGGCATCCACAATTCTCAACCCTTCCACCCCGTGAACATGGAGATCTGCATCGACTACCTTCCCCCCCATGGACACTGTTCCAGCAGGATGGTAACAATTTCTGAAGTAATTGTCAGGGATTCGGAAAATTTGATCGCAAGTCATCCTATCTACATAGTTGAGGCTCGTACTCTCGCGTCAAGGTAATCATTTAAGGAATTTAAAGAAACTGGCGCAAAATTATCGGGTGGAGTTTCATTCTCAATTAACTCGCTTCCTTGTGGTGTTTTCAGAATCAACCTCGCAATTGTTCTCAGCCCCTCTCGCATAGTATAGCTGTCAACATTCGTCGAAAAATATTGCGGATCAATAACGGGATTATCATTCGGATGTGAGGAATTAAGTTTTACCGAACCTCTTGATGATTGCAAGAGCCCGATTAAGCTAGTAGTGATATGTGAACCATCAAGAGGAGTGACTGGGTTAGAAGGGCTGACACCAATGTAAGCTATAAGCAACTCATTGAAACAGCGAACATTCTTCAAGAGAGGATGGATTTGTTGCGGCTCTTTTCCCTCGTCTTGTTCGATGGCAATTTTCAAGCCATCCACAGGAACTGTAGTATTTGCCAGCCAATCAATTGGTACTCCCAATCCAAACTGAGGTTCTGTAAAAATTAAGTTTTTGGAATCAAGCGCAACCCCAGAAGAGGGGTCACGAAGCTTTTAGGATTGTCTAAATAGAACGTGGTCCCAAAGGTTTTGGCCTATACGACCTGGAAGATCCCTTGTGGTTCAAGTTCATGTTCCCCCCCGATTCCCGAGAGTTGAAGTAGCTGAGGCGTTCGATATGCCCCAGCTGAGACAATAATCTCCTTTTCGGCTGATATTACTGAGCTATCAGTTAGTTCGATCCCAGTTGCGTAGGTAGTGCTGCGCTCTCGAGAAAGAATTATGCGCTTGACCAGCGTATTTGTCATGATTTGGACGCCTTTCAGAGAGTACACAGTGCTCGATAACTGTCGAAGCCGATCTTGTCTATTTTCCACAAGTTCAGCAATTTCTAGCGGAGAGCCAGCATTTCCATCAAAGTTAGGAAGTCTCAACACCGATTGAAGCCCACGCATCTCTGATCGTATCTCTGAGTGGATATTTTCGGCCTGTTGATGTAGCTGAAGCAGTCCACACCATACCTTCAAATCCATGAATCTGGAATTGAATTCTCGTCTGCTTGGCCCAATGACTCTCGATCTCACGCATGTATGGAAGTTGGCCTTTGCAGCCCCATCTTTGACAGTCTCGGCCCATTCATCATAATCGTTTCTGTCGCCTCGAATCCATCCGCCTTAAATTATCAGAATCTGAGTATCATGAGAGAATAAAGCCCGACTTGCTGGCAGGAGACTCACACGAATTAATGGCTGTTCCTCCACCAAGCGCCTTGCCGGCAGGACTTGGTTTCTTCCGATTATCCAGCCCCTTTTGAGGAACTGTAGTGTAATTCCAATCTAATTCGCTCCCAACCAAGTTCCCCGCATCACTTACTCTTGATATTCCTTCACGTGCTGAGACATCGGGACCAGCTTCGACGAGCAGAATCTTGAAACTATTATTCTTTTCCTAAAGTCGTGAAGCAACAACCGACCCAGCTAAACCTCCCCCAACGGTTATAAAATCCCATTCGTCGGCGGCCATTTATTTTTAAGATGCTGAAGGGGAGGAAGAATCGACTTTCACGGAAGGCCAGCTCATCGGTGTTTTTAGATTGATCGTTATTCGCGGTGTGAACCAGGTTTGGGCTGGCAAATATAAGCACGTAAGGCCCGCCAATGGGTTAAAATCTGACCGGTTGGTATCGAGAGACTGATGCAATAACTAGTAAATATCTTACCACATATTGTATTGACCGTATCGCTAGCGCTGACAGCTGCGAGGCAAGGTTGTTGACCTCAATTTGCTGGCTTGCGTTGGATCTGTTTGATATTTGAGAACGCCCGAATTTATAGGAAAAATCCGAATTTGCTGGGATCGATGATGCGTTTCGTTGAGCACACGTGGTGATAAGGGTTTCTACAGAGTCCTGGATTTTTGAGGTATATATGGTTGATAAAAGGAGATTTGTACTGTCAGGGAAAGCAGTTCCTCAAAACTTAAGCTTATATATTGACGTCTACTCCTAAGCAACGTCAATGACAGCCTGGGTAGTTAGTTCTGTTTACGCAGTAGCGGTATCATCCTTCTCGAAAGCCCATTTACCCTCTTACTCTACGAATCGCAATCACCAAGATGGGGGATTCCGGTGATGATGAACAACCAGGCAATACTGTGCAATTTGCGGGGGAGAGGGAGCCAATTGGAACCTCTGACAACATCAAGGACTCCTACCCGGGCTTTATAGAACAATACCAATGCAGATAGTAGGAAATCCGTGAAGGGAGTAGAAATAGCGATTGATTTCAATCCAAAAGATATGAGTAACTATCATTTCTCTGCGTGAAAACTTTCATTAACATTCGATTATAGCCAACAGATAATAAGCAAGAATTAGTTGACTACTCCGCTTCCCTTATGGAAGCGAGCCTGATGGGTAAAGTAATTCACTGTGATAGTTGACAGCTAAGGATGATTTATCACGTGTTCACCATTAAGGATTGACTGGCCTGTTAAATTACTTAAAATCACTGAGAAGCGCCACCAAAACTTCATATATTTCATCAGCTACAAGTCTTGCTCTCTTTACGTGCTCGCTTAATCGTTAGCGTGGAGCGTCTCGTGCTACACTAAAATAACTTTTCGATCTCTCATTTTCTTCGAGCTTTGTTAACTCATTGCCCCATCGAGAACGAGATCAAACACCGTCGAGGTGCAACAATATCATCTTTTTCGATTCCCTTCTTCAATTCCCTACTTCATTCTCTATCCCAACACACGAGAACAAATCGAAATATGGCCAGAGGCGGCAGTCACTATCGTCCTACTGGCGATAACGAACACGGAAAGAATGTCTACAATGGTATGACTACGGATGGGAGGAGATTCGTGAAGGGCAAAGAATTTGCTTCGGCCGTTAATCCCGAGGGAGTAAGTATCTCTGAGTTACCTTATTATCACACTCAGCTGATCTTCAATCGCAGTCAGGTGAAGAAGTTGAGAAGATCGACGAGGAGTTGACGTCCCCGAAACAAGAAGGTCTTCGTCCATGGGATCTAGGTTTTGATTGGAGTCAGAATTATGCTCGGTCCTGGGATGACTGGAAGAGGTTACAAGAGCTTAAGTTCCCAACGGGTTCAGCATCACCATCCATCAACCAAAACACTACCGCACAATCGACAGTTGATTGGGATAACACCACCACTCCTGCCTTTCAGCCTGCGCAAGCAGTTCATCAGCAAGAGCCTGCACTCGTATCTGAGATCACTGCTTCTCAAGAGCCTGTGGAATCTGCAACTGCGGAGACCGTCACAGAAGAGCCTACAGCTCAATCCCCGGATTGGGACCAACAGGCATGCGTTCTAGTACCTGACAATGATTCAATTACTAATTCTTCTTGCAGAATAAGCCTTTGCCTGCTTGTAAAATTGAGGATGACGGATATGTTCGTATCAACAATCAATTCCTACGCGGTGCCAACCCCGACTGGACATACAGTCAACCAGACGGACTCCCAAATCCCGAGTTAAAGACTGGTCGTTCTTTCCCTTCAGTGAGCGGCATCTTGATGTTCAGGAAGGGTAATCAGCGGGTTACATGGGGCGCAGAGGGTGAATTTGGACAGAAGGCCAAGGCAAAGATCGAGGCAGGGCATGTGGCGATGCAATTAGCATTCCAAAGTCCTTCAGATTTGTCAGAAGCTTCACCTTACATTTCATTTAGTGCCAAGGTGCCTAGAGACATGTCAACTGCGCTGAGCTATGGCAAGGATATCTTCCATACCATCGAGTTCAGATTCAACTGTGGAGTTGGCAGCATTGCATACCGCAAGATTAAATCGACGGATCCGGAGTTTAATGAAGTCAAGGCCGTGCATATGAACGGTTCGTTGCCGGAGGAAATGATATGCGTACGCTTCAGATCAAGTATCAACGGACCTAGACCCTACGTTGTTGGTCATAACTGGCCAAACAAGCCCCTCAACGAAGAAGGCATCGACGTCATAGACACTGCTAAGCTGGCCGTTCAGAGCGAGGAGTGGAAGCTCTTCTTTCCCTATGACGGGTTGCTTGAGCAGCACCTACTTGGTAGTGGAAAGATGTTTGGTGAGAAAGGCTACGGTTTCAGGCTGAACCAGTATTTGACAAATGGTCGAGTCCTGTAAGTCATTGATTCCTATTCAGATAATGGAGAGAGTTTCTAACCTACATAGTACGCAATGGGACAAGGATAGATTGAGGCGCTTCTGTTCAAACGAAGAGAGTATGCTCAAATACCCCGACCAGTATGAAGCACAACTACGACTTCAAGACTGGGACGAATATTGCATCCGCCATGGATTCAGTGCCATTTTTGACGCTCTGTTCACGTCCGATTTCATCAACAAGTTGAGAGATCTCCCCTTAGATGCACATTTCTTTCGTGATCCCAATGATCAAGAGCAAGAGTACTTCTTCTGTTCGGTCAATCTGGGGGAGAAGACATCGCATTCTTCGAACCTCTTGAACGACGAAGAGTCAGTCGAGATTTGTCGCGCACCTAGGGTTTGGGAGGACGAGGATGGTAAGCGTGCACCAGATGTGGATGGCTGGGATGCTCAGATGGTCGATGAATCATTCTTTGCGAGCCACATTGGCGATCACCTTATGCTTGTCAAGGTTCCGACAGATGACCAATCCACAATAAACATCATCGATGGCCCCTGGAAAGCTGGTGCACCGACTACGCGAGTCTATCTGAAAGTCACCGAATCTACCCTACCCATCAGACAGCGTCTGAAGGCTCTACATACAGTATCACCTCCTGGAACAAAGGTCAAGCGTGTTAAGGATGTCGGAGATAATGATGAGGTTGGCAACGAGGATCCAAATCAATCTGCCCCGAAGGTCCCTCCCCAAGACCTCCATCGAAATCTACGCAGTTTCCTAGTCGGCGCAAGCCTTGAACAGCTCTACACTCATGACTTCTTGGAAGGCCTCTCAGAACAACAGATAACCCAGATATTCAAGTCCTGTACCGATCTGCAGCGAGCTGATATTCCTAAATTCGCAAAGGATGTGCCTCTGGGGGTTTTGCTTATGATGGGAGGACCTGGAACTGGCAAGACAACTGCTGCATGCCAAATGATCTCAGCGAGAATCACAGCTGGTGAAGCTGTTGGGGTCTACGCCAGCTCTAACGCCGCTGTGAACAACATCTACCAGAGAAGCATCTCTTCAATCCCAGAGACTAGGACGTACAGCAGAGAACAAAAGCTCTTCGTACGAATGTGGTCTGACCGTATTGAGTACAAAGTGCTCCAGCAAATCGACTCCCAAAATATCGATAGGTTGTTGGCCAAGTGGGTTGCCAACTCGCAACTACCCGATACTGGTAGAGCCAGAAAGCCGCGAGGCAAACTTGCAAAGTTGCGTGACGCCGCCGATTACGATTTTGGGTCTAGCATGGCTGCATTAGTGTGTGAGGTCGTCGGTCTTAAGACTACATCTAATACCAAGGTTGCTGCTCTTGTGGGTGATGCCAAGTATCAAGACCTCACTGAAATCATGAACAAGAGCGTTAAAGACCGCACCTCGGAGGAGAAGAGCAATATCCCTAAATTAGCCGATAAACTCGTGACCGATCTTATGGAAATCGTCGACTCCTTATTCGCGACTACGACTGTAGGTGGTTATCCTGCTGGCCAAAAATTCCAGGATCGCTCTTCAACAACCTTTATTGACGAGGCCAGCGCTACAATAGATCTTGACATTCTCATAGTTTGGCGGGGACGGAAGAAATTGGTGCTCTGTGGGGACGTTGTACAACTACCACCCACGATCATGTCTGATAATGCTCGTTATCCTGATACAAATCCCAAGAGACGATGCAACCCCTTCTCGAGAACTGGCAAATTACCCCTACTCCGTCGGTTAGAGCAACTAGGGTGGCCATGTTGGGTACAGACAGAACAGTTGAGAATGTGCCCCGGCCAATTTGATCCAGTCAATTTTGTCATCTACAAGGACAAGATCCGCTACCATAAGACTCTTAGTATCAACAACAAGAAGTTCGAGCTTGCACGCAAGGTTGACGAGTGGGCCAAGAAATTGAGCGTCGATGGGATTGACTCCAAAGACAAGGCTAAAGTCATGCAACCATCTTCCGAGGATCGAACCTACCCATTCCTTATCAGTGTCGAGGATGCATACACCTACACCGCACGCCGGGGTACATCCAAGGGAAACACAGCAAATGTCCACTTCATGTTGCGGTACATCGATTCCATGCTAGATGAGATCCAAGCCCTTAATCTGGAGGATTTCTTTTTAATCGTTCCCTACCTCGAACAGCGCAAGCTATACCTCAAAGTCAAATCTACTTACTCAAAGTGGGCGAAGCTGAATATCCTAACTGCCAATAAATCTCAAGGAAATGAAAACGAGATCGTCCTTTTCGATGGTACTGCCAGCTCGTCGCTTGGCGGCAAAGTTGGCTTCTGCGCTGATATGCATCGGCTGGCAGTTACGATCTCACGTCAGCGAAATGCATTGATTGTGATGATGGATAAGAAGTGTTGTGAACAGGTGGGCACCCGTCAGACTCAAGCTACACAGGATGTTGGCATCGAGGTAGAGTACCAAGACTACGCAGGTGTGGTCAACGTTGAGGAGGTTGACGTAGTACACGACGTGATCTATCTTAAGAAGCTCTTCACATGGTTTGAGAGCCATGGCCGGGTCATCAACGAGTCAGCACTATCAATCAACCCAAGCGATGCACGATACCCCCAAATCACAAAAGAAATTTTTGAGGAAGACCAAGAACATAACGATCAGGAAGCAAGCGGTGCCAGCTTCTGGAACGAGGCTGCTGGTACGCAAGACGCTAACTCTCCCCACGAGCGCAAGCTCAACCCTCTCAATTCCAACGATCAACAAAAGCTCGATTCTTTCGATGAGCGCAAGCTCGATCCGGTTAATTCCGATGTGTCTTTCCCAGAACTCGCCAGCTCAAACATCCGCAAGTTAGCAGCCGAAGTCAATGAAGGCCGCATTTTCAAGAGGATGCATTATGATCCCCTCATGCCCATTTTTAGGGTTCTCAAGACACAAGTGAACAAGGAACTCGACTGGGGTAGATTTTGTGAACGAATCAGTCGCAATTCAGATATCATAGAGCTCGGGGATCGTGTCGAAGACTTTGTGGACAGAGAACTGGAGGCCAATCGCCCATGCAAGAATGAGAGCATTGCTCCTACTCCTTCAGTCACTCAACAAAAGAGCCAGCCGACACCTAATCTTAGGTCCACCGAGAGTACAGCACCTATGGATAATCAATGGAACAGTGCACGTGGGGCTCGCGGTATGGGTCGTGGTATGGGTCGTGGTATGGGCCGTGGTATGGTTCGTGGTAGGGGTCGGGGTCGGGGTCGAATTGAAGAAGTATGGGGGGGTTCACAGGATGTTTCTGAAGTTGTGGAAAGTGACGGATGGGAGAAACCTCAACCGCAGAACGAGAGAAGCAATTCGAGTTGGTAGATTAGGTTGGAGGGTTTATGGATGGAGGAGGTGGTTGAGGGATCATGAATTGTATGTTAGTAATTTGCCGCCTGGGTATCAAAATAAAGTCGTCTGGACATGATCATACTAAGCATTGTAAGACTTGCTTTTGCACTTTTTGAGCACTTTGCTAAAGCTTTAGAAAAGCTCGAAAGCAAGTTCTAAATGGGTGTGCCTGCGGCCGCACCTTCTTCTTTAGAAATGTCAGAGGTAGATACCGATTTCTTCCCATCGATCATTCATCTCCCATCTCCATCACCATTGCAGAGTTTCGTCGTCAAAGAAGAAATGGATTCGGGATCAAGTACACAGTATGCCGTTATCTGTCGAAATTAAAGGGTATACTGACTTCCAGCAGGTCCACGACAGGCTCAATCCCCTTGACGACCACTGAAGTCATCAGAAAAATACTCATTCGAATTCAGGATCCCAACACTCCGTCCTCAACCATTCGTGAGAATTTACGTATAACAATCTCTTCAATTCTATACTGTGTTGGGTATCATCAAGATCGTGAGGACAGGGAATGGATGTGTCGAGCGTTGGTCGCCCACCCAGCTTTCCACGAACTCGTCGCCGAGACCAACCGATTGAATTCGAACGATTTACTGTCCCTGTCGGGACATGAACACAATGAGTAAATGGATAAGGGATTCAAGGAATCAATTACAAAGGCTCTAACTTCCTTCCTTACGCAATATGAACATTATCATCACTTCGAATGTAACAAGCCTGCTGCAAGAGATAGACGGATATACTATCTGATTTTCAATTTGTTCAATAATATTCCCTTATCTATGTACAAGTATATTACCTCAACCCTAAATGTGAGGCGGGCGGTATTTGGTCCCAAATACCGGGTAATATAGGATTCTGCCTAGGCAAGATTGTGTTAAGAGCTAAAATAAAGGTTCCAAATACTGTTTTTTGAATACTACTTAGTAGATAAGATTTCATTTTCTTCTTTTTTGTAGCTATTAAATCTGAATAAGCTAAGGATTTTTTTATAGATATTCTTTTTAGTTTTATAACAAATTCTATAGTAATATAAGTATTATTATATAAACGATTTTTTATTCTAAGTTGTCTAAGCTATTATTCTTGATTTTTTAGAATTATAGACTTAATTATTCAAAGACTTAAATATTTGTATAGATTTCAATTATAATATATAATTATAATAGTAGTAGTTATAGTAAACTGACTGGTCTATTATCTAGTCTATAAAGTTCTTATTTATAAAATTCACAGCTTTATAATATTAAAGCTATTTAGTCATTTGTTTAAATAGTATTCTAATATTGATTACAAATCCTAGAATATGATTATTACTAAATATTCTAGACTAGAGCTTTGTTATCTATCTAATACTAACTTTTATTATAGATTAACAAATCCAATTTCTGCTATTAATAGTCTTTTTATTTACAAGGATCTTACTTATCAGAATTATCAGGAATGTTAGTTCTTATTAATAAACTAGAAAGTGCTTAAAATATATTATAAGAAAGAGTACTAATAAAAGCTAAGCAAAACAGATTTAATATACTAATCTAAGATTAAACTATAGACTTTTTTTACTATTTCTGAAAATACTATTTATTATTTTTGTATAATAGCTTTTGATATTAAAGTCTAAAAAGCAACTATAATAAACAAAAAAGATCTGTTTTAATACTAACTAATTAACAATATTAAAAAATAGTAGATATACAAAAAAAAGTAGTAGAAAAAGCTGTAAAAGATTCTAATTAAAGGACTAAATAAGTATAAGGGTAGGGTTAGGGTTAGGGTTAGGGTTAGGGTTAGGGTTAGGGTTAGGGTTAGGGTTAGGGTTAGGGTTAGGGTTAGGGTTAGGGTTAGGGTTAGGGTTAGGGTTAGGGTTAGGG
>Ga0182030_10012324_pt1 | contig 17140 bp, 13 predicted proteins | sample 812S3MmetaG_FD_121299 | JGI IMG/M metagenome (GOLD analysis project Ga0182030, IMG submission 121299) | Permafrost microbial communities from Stordalen Mire, Sweden - 812S3M metaG (Illumina Assembly) | ecosystem: Environmental > Terrestrial > Soil > Wetlands > Permafrost | place: Sweden...
TGAATGGGCTCCTGGTCGAATTTGTGATTATAATTTTCAATAAATGACATAAACCAATCCCCGAAAAGCATCCCCAATGGCGCTTTTGCTTTGCTGTTCACTAGGTGGTTATCACTGATTGATTTGGAGAATTCCATCTCCAGCATAAATACTTTGCTTGTATCGATTTTGTCAAAGTCAATTTCTTTTTCTTCATCAGGGAAATACCATATTTTATATATTTCCTGGGGTATTTCGAGATAAGCACTAAAACTAACGGCCAAAAATTGTGGCAACACAAACGTAAGGATAGATATGGAATAATAGGGGGCCAGGTCAGTTAATGAAAAATGATCAAAAAGCAAAGTAAACCCTATCATACCTAAAGTAGCATTAGCAAGTACTAAAAGCACTTTGCTCCAGTATTCATGTGCCAGTTCCCCGCAAAAGTTCTTCTTTAATAGGTAACTGGCAAGAATGCCTAGTAGTAAATAAAAAAACTGCATCACAAAAAAATAGATGATCGAACTCGTAATAACTGACACCATCCCTAAAAAGCCCGTGGCACTAATAACAATGGCGAATAACAAGCAAAACAAAATTACCTTCTTGCTCTTAACCTCTCCCTCCTTATTATTCAACACGAAAAAAGTAATGATGCTGATAAGAAAAACCAAGGCAACGCCGACAATATATAGTATCATATTTAAGTAATTAAGCTGAGTTCAAATATATGAATTAAATCCTAAAAAGCAACTATCCTCAGTGGTAGAAGTTTTTAGATATTTACTTGTTTCGTCCGGCATTAAAAAGATGTTTATATCTGCGCCTACAGGAAAAAAGTAAGGTAAAATAAAATTGATCACATTACTGCGTTTGCCATTATCCTCAAAGTCTTTATATTCATCATATCCTATGTCGTTTATTGTCACATCATACGAAAAAGAATGTACTATGCAGCTCGTAGAGATAACAGAATCAATACCTAAATAGGTACTATTGAGGCAGGCAACAGGTAAGTTTGTTTTTAGTAGCTGCTGTTTGTTTTTTTGCTTTATGACATCTATTTTATACTGTAGTATCTTGGAAAGCGTTTCTGATATTAGTTTTACATCAGCCCGTATCTTATTGGACAGCGGTAGTATATACAACAAGGTAAGTACCTGAACATCCGAAAGGAATGTACTATCGCCAAAAAAATATTCAAAAAAATCCCGGGTCGTCGAATCGTTCTTATTATTATAAAGCTCCCGCTCTATTATTTCTAACTGCAATGTATGCTGTAGGAATTCATTTTCAAATGTGCTGAAAAATTTCCGGGTTTGCTCTTCCTGTTTTCTATGAAGTGCAAATTCATTTGCAGCATCTTTGTCTGGTTTTTGCGATTTTGCATGGATCACACCCTCCGGAAGCATATCATAAATGCCTTCCCTGTTTAATTCAAATATCAGCTTGTCTGTCTCATTTTCATTTACTTCCCACTCTATATTATTTATATCCTTCGAAATAAATCTTCTGAAGAGACTCACATTTTTAAAGAAAATATCATCCTGTGGAAACCCATGATCAATCAGCTCTGCTGCTATTACAGTTGCTTTATAATCTTCTCTTATGGACAACAGCTCGTCCATTAATATGTCCCTGTTTTCGTCTGAGATCACCATAAATATTTTGATCAGAAAAACGCCTGTGAATTGTATACCTTTATTATGTTATTTTCTCTTAGATGACAACCACCCTTTTACCTAAAAATAATAAGAGAATTTAAAGATAATTTTTAAAATCGGATTTATAAAAGAATTTTACCACTGTTGACAAAATAATAATCTCCATACTCGGCAGTAGTATAAAAGAACTAAAATAATATTTCTAAGGTAATTTCGCGCATCCGCAACCATGCGGTTTATTGATCCAACGATGCTTTCAGATATAGTACGCAATTATTTATCATCAGACCAGGAGTTTGATAACTTGTTTCCTATCTATGTACAAAAACTGTCAGCCATTCACTGGACTCCTTTGAACGTGGCGGCTGTTGCGGCCCGTTTTCTTGCGCCAGATGTAAATGCAAGGATCATTGATATTGGCGCCGGGGTCGGCAAGTTTTGCATAGCCGGCAGCATTTATACAAAAGGCACCTATATAGGCATAGAGCATAGGAAGAATTTTGTCAATATAGGTAATAAGGTAATCAGGCAATTAGGCATTCAACGGGTAAATTTGATCCCCGGCAATTTTACGGAGATTGATTTGACACCATATACCGGCATATACTTCTTTAATTCCTTCCATGAAAACCTCGTTTTTTCTGATGCCTTAGATGACAGGATCGAAAAGTCTGGCGAATTATATGAGCTTTACTCAACACACCTGCTCAACCAGCTCATATCAATGCCTGCAGGTACAAGATTAGCCACTTTTTGGTTATCCATTACCGAAATTCCGGGATGCTATAAATTGCAGGAATCTCATTTCAATAATCTGCTAAAATTGTGGGTGAAAGTGCAGTAAGGGAAGTTGACGTAGTTAATAAAAAAGTAAAACCCATCTAATTATATTTATTACATTTATCCTGTTATCGTCCTCCGCTGTTTTTTTTAAATAATAATAAAGTGCTCTAATCCTGCCGGATTAGCGCTCCTTAGTTTTTTGTGATTATTAAAATGAGATGCATGAAACAGTTTATCAAATGTCTGTTGATTCTTCTCCTCTCCTTTGGAGCGGTAGAGAGAGGTCTTGCTCAAAAACAAGGCCAGGCTCTAATAGACTCCTTTCTCCAGGAACTTCCCAAAGCAAAAAATGATACCAATAAAGTGAGCATGTTGCATCAATTGTCTTATGCTTTTGGAGCGATTAATCCTGATGAAGGTATTAAATATGGTAAGATGGGCTTGGAATTAGCAAAAAAAATAGGATGGGAAAAAGCGATACCAGGAATCAATGAAAGCATAGGTGCAAATTATCAGTACAAGAACGATTATCTAAATGCTTTGGGATTTTATTCAAAAGCGTTAGATGCATATGAAAAGCGAGATGATAAAGAGCAAATCGCTAAGGTAACATTGAATATTGGGCAGGTTTATCTGGTACAAAGCAATTATCCTGTGGCATTGAGTTTTTTATTCAAGGCTTTACAGATATACGAAAGTATTGGAAATAAAAGTCGCATTGCTCAGGTTAATTCTGATATTGGAGGTGTTTATATGTATGAGGAGGATTTCTCTAAGTCATTAACCTATTTTTTAAAAGCCACAGAAATATTGGAAGGGCTCGGCGATAAAAGCACTCTTGCTGACATTTGGGGCAATATGGCAGGAGATTATTTTTATCAGAATAATTTACCTAAAGCACTCGAATATTCTCTGAAAGCGCTACAAACAGACGAAGAGCTCGGCAAAACGCAAGCAATCGCAATGGTAACCGGAAGCATAGCCAATATCTATGTTGCACAGAAAAATTATACAAAGGGGCTCGAATACTTTATTAAAGGCTTGAAAATAAGTGAAGATGCTAAAGATAAAAACAGTATGACTAATATTCTTGGAAATCTTGGCAATACTTATATATCTATCGCTAAAGATACCGGTAAGTTGGTACCCATCGGGGAAAAGGCTAGTTTGGCAAAAGGTATTGAGTATCTGAACAAGGCAATAGCATTATGTAAAGAAATAAATGATTCAAACAGCCTAATGATCAACTTAAGCATTATCACAGAAGCATATACGCTTTCGGGTAATTACAAGGACGCATTAAAAAGCTATGAAGAAGCGGTAGCCATCAAAGATTCTGTTTTCTCGAATGAAAATTCTAAGAAAATAATGCAAATGGATATGCAATATTCCTTCGATAAAAAAGCCGCTGCCCTAAAAGCCGAAAACGATAAGCAAAAAGCCGTAACCGCAGAAAAGACCAAGCGGCTTCAAATTATATGGGCCATAGCAGCAGGCATACTGTTTATCGGCAGCATTTATTGGCTAAATCTTTACCGGAGGCGAAAACTGAGAAATACGAGACTGCAACTTACGAGCCTGGCAAGGGCCAAGCTGCACAACATAAGAAGCAAGTACAACAATATTTATGTACTGGCCCTTGAAAATGAGCACAAAAAAAACAGTATTTCGGAAGCGCAAACCGAGTCGGTTTTAATCAATTACATTGATAAGTCGAGTACTTATTTTAAGGCATTATTAAATGGCTGGAAAAAAGAACAATGGACAATTGCTGATGAACTCGCCCTGCTGCAGAAATTCTATGAGTCTGAAATTGTGATCAAGAAAAGGGTATCGATCGTTAAAAATTTCGGAGACATAGCCATTGAAAAGGTTGGGTTCCTGCAGGAAGTGTTTACTACCCTATTAGATAACTCAATGGCTTACGCGTTTCCTAAAGTAACGCATGACTGCGTGTTTACTATCTCCATCAGCAAAGAAAGAAATGTGCTGCATTTTGAAATAAGCGACAACGGGGAAGGCGCTGATATTAAAAAGTACCGGACTGACGACCCCAATGACGGGCTAAATGTGCTGAACGCAAGGATTATCAATGCCTTCGCACTGGCCGGATGGCGGGTAAAAAACATTCCTGACATACATATTTCGGCAAGCAAAGAAAAAGGCACCACTATAAAATTTGATTTTCCATATGCAGAAGTTAAAAATACTGATAGTTGAAAATACACCCGCTGATTCAAAACTTATCAGGACGTTAATAGAAAATGATAAGGAGGCCATAGCAGAAAGTTTTACACTGGCCGAAAGCTTTGATGAAGCTCTGGATGTTTTAGCAACCGATATAAATTTCGACCTTTCGATCCTCGATGTGAAACTTGATGGCCACAAGTCTTTTGAGCTCATTGAAAGTTTTCCCAAACACAGGTTTGGGCTGATCACATTTATGACAGACGAAGATATACCAACACGTATCAACCGGCTCGCGCAGCCCGTGTTGCAAATAGAAAAGCCATTTGACAAAGCGCAGATTGCTAATTTTATTAGTGAGGTGAAAAAGCTAAAGAAGCTAGACGCCAGCCAGTCAACAACGGCGCAAGCTTACCTATCGCAACCTAAAAAATTTGGAATTTTAAAAGCCAGGGGTGAGAATCTTATTGTTAATATCAGTGCTATCTGCAGTATTGAAGCCGATGATAAATGTAGTATATTCTATTGTTTTGACCAGGAAAAGAATAAATATTATCAGGTGAATTCAAATGAAAGTTTTGGGAAAGTATTTGAGCGGCTTCCATTTTTACAATGCTTCAAATCATGGATTGTAAATCCAGATTACATTACAAAAATAATACCCGATACAAGACATGGCGGAACAATTTATACCGAGCATCCCGATTCCCCGAGGATTCCCTATAGCGATAATTACAAAGATGCTATAAACCAAAAAATCAATTCCCATAAATTATAAGGAGCGTTGACGTTCCTAAAATTTCACGCCATTTATTATCGTTTCACGCTCGTTTCACGCTAAAAAAACACTGCTTCACTCTATCGCCAATTATTCTCAAATGCCGGTTGCTACTTTTATTCTAATAAACAAAAAAGTTGCTGCCAAATTTGACATAGTATGGCTAAAGTCAGAATATTAATTTTAGAAAACAACCAGGATGATTCCTGGTGGCAAATAAATTCTATAGCAGAAAATAAAAGCAATGTCCTGGAAAATTCTACCGGTGCAATTAGCTTTGATGACGCGTTAAAACTAATTTCCGATCCCTTTATTCCTTTCACCCCGGAAACTCCACTCAAACGATTTGGCATTTTTAATGCAAATGGAGAAAATTTATTGGTCCACATACACCAGATCTGCAGTATTGAAGCAAGCAATAAACGTTGCAGATTTTATTGCTTTGACAAAGAAAAAAATAAATACACAATCATAGCCTCAAATGAAAGTTTTGGCAAAGTGCTGGAACGTTTACCTCCAAATGTATTTATCCAGTGCCATAGGAGCTGGATAGTGAACCCTGAATATGTCTGCAACATCATACCCAACAAAAAGAATGGCGGTGTGATAAAATCAGGGCATCCTTCCTGTGAAACAATTCCCTATAGTGATAATTTCAAGGATTGCCTGAATGAAAAGTTCAACCTTTATAAGATATAAACAAATGTTCACTCCATGTTTTAGCCACTTCGCGCCAAAACATACCATCTTATTCCTTTTATTAATTCAACATAAGGCAGCTTTCTATTTTTGGTTTGAAATAACAAATAATGATTAACCAACAAAAAATCATAGTTCATCTATAAAAACAAACAACATGAAAAAGACAATTTTACTTTTCGTACTTACTGGTATTCTTAACTCGGTAAGCTCTTACAGCCAGACTGTAAACTATGCGGGAACATTTTTAAATACTACCTATATGATTGGTGGTACAGTGACGATGAGCGTAAATTACCTGCCCGCTGATAGTATAAGCGGTTACGTAAATTTTACTGGCTATCCTGGTGGCACTTTAGCCTGTGGGGCCGGTTTTTATCAAGGTTATAAGTCTGGCGATTCATTGTATTCCCATTTCATTTCTCATGACACGGATGCCGGATGTGGCTCCGATTGGGGCTATGGTTTTTATCTGTATAGCAAGCTCTTTTTTGGTACAGATTCTATTGCAGGAGCATATTCTATAACAGACAATGAGCTCGGATATTATAATATGCATAACATAGCCACTACCGGCATCACGACCGTCAGTACTGGTGTGAATGTCCAAATCTACCCCAACCCTCTCGCCACCACAATACAAATCAAAGCCCCGGCAAAAGTAAATGTAACCATACTGAACCTGGTAGGTCAAGTAATACTGCAGCAGCAAAACGCCAAAGACATAAACATGAGCGGCATCGCAAACGGTATTTACATCATCAAAGTCTACGATGACAACAACATGATCTTAAAAACGGAAAAGCTAGTAAAAGCAGAGTAAGAGCTGCAGTGTATAACACCTGAAAAAAGGTTCGCTGCAAATATTCGTATTTTCACTATTCACGCCAAAATATGCAATCTCACACCGTTTATATTTATTATTTATGACTGCTAATTACTTTTGAATCAATAATTACCACTTTATAAAATATAAAAAATGAAAAAGATTTTTTTATTGATCGCAATTCTTATATGCGCTTGCTCTTTGATACCAGCAAAGGCTCAAACAATAACCACAGTTGCCGGTGGTGACATTGGCGATGGTGGCCCTGCTCCTGCTGCCCTGATTAAGAATCCTTATGGTATAGCAATGGATGCATCAGGCAATGTGTATATCGCTGATTTCACCAGCAATCTTATTCGTAAGGTTAGTACTGGGGGCATTATTACTACCGTCGCCGGTAATGGTAGCGGAGGTTTTACCGGCGATGGGAGTCCTGCTACATTAGCCTCACTTTCAAATCCAACAGGTGTTGCTGTAGATGGTTCCGGGAACATTTACATTGCTGACCAATCTAATAACCGAATTCGCAAAGTCAATACTCTGGGTATCATATCTACCATAGCAGGTACGGGTGGCCCTGGATATAGTGGCGACGGAGTTTTGGCCACCTCTGCTGAACTGTATAATCCACATGATGTAGCGGTTGACGTTTCAGGAAATGTGTACATTTCGGATGCCAGTAACTATCGTATCAGGAAGGTGAACACACTAGGCATCATTACTACCGTAGCCGGTAACGGATCCGGCGGTTATTCCGGCGACGGTATAGCAGCAACCACAACTTCGTTGTGGTTGCCTCAGGGAATCGCATTGGACGGCTCAGGATATATATATATAGCTGACTATTACAATAGCAGAATCCGTAAAGTAAATGTATCGGGCATTATTACTACAATTGCCGGTTCAGCAACTGCTGGCTATTCCGGCGATGAGAGGGCTGCTACCATAGCGGAAATATATGAGCCAAATGGAGTAACTGTGGATGTTTCCGGGAATATCTACATTGCTGATTTAAGCAACGCAGTTGTCAGGAAAATTAATCCATCTGGAATTATTACGACGCTGGCGGGTAATGGTAGTGCCGGGTATTCCGGTGATGGGGGATCAGCTACAGCTGCCGAACTTAAATATCCGCTTGACGTAGCGGCAGATGCTTCTGGGAATGTATATATTGCAGTTGGAGGTGACGGTAGCTTTGATGATGAGGATCATCGCATCCGTAAGGTCAACACTTCTGGTGTTATTACAACCTTTGCAGGCACGGGCAGCAGTACTTTCAGTGGTGATGGAGATCTTGCAGATAATGCGGCATTAGACAATCCATTTAATCTAATAGCGGATGGCTCTGGAAATATTTACTTTTCAGATGCCAGCAATAATCGTATCCGTAAATTAAGTACTTCTGGTATCATTACAACCGTAGCTGGTACAGGAGTTTCTGGGTTTAGCGGCGATGGTGGCGCTGCTACTGCTGCGCAATTGGCCACGCCTGCCGGACTAACCTTTGATGGCAGCGGAAATTTATATATTGCCGATAAGGAAAATAATTGCATCCGCAAAGTTAGCGCTACTGGTGTAATGAGTACAGTCGCTGGTACTGCTGGTACATTGGGCTATAGTGGTGATGGCACTCAGGCAACAAACGCGAAATTAGCTATGCCATCCGACGTAAAATTTGATGCATCTGGGAATCTCTATATCGCAGATTTTGGCAACGGGGCCGTACGTAAAATCAATACTTCTGGTATCATTACAACCATTGCCGGCAATGGTACAAGATCATATAGCGGTGATGGAGGCCTGGCAACCGCTGCACAATTATCGAGCCCTGTTTCTCTCGCATTTGATGTATCCGGAAACCTTTACATTTCGGATAATGATTGGCCACTCTTTTCTAATTCCCGTATTCGTAAAGTAAACACAGCTGGTATTATCACAACATTTGCAGGTATTTATAGTTTAGGGACTTTTGGTGGCGATGGTGGACCGGCAACTGCTGCTACGTTATATGCTCCAAATGGAATTGTATTTGATGCTTCCGGGAATTTATATATTGCCGATGCAGGTAATAACCGTATTCGACGGGTAAATGTTTCGGGTATTATTTCGACAGTCACAGGGGCTGGAGGGGCTGGGTTTGGAGGCGACGGTGGTTTAGCCACAACTGCTATATTAAGTGGGGCTACCGGTGTTGTATTTAACTCTTTGGGGAATATGTTTATAGCCGATAATGGGAACAGCCGTATCCGGGAAGTACTGAATTTTCCACTTGCATTCACCGGAGGGCCATCGATATCGTTGACTGTTTGTGAAAGTGCCGCCCCAACCTCGGTCAATACGCTTATGACAATTAACGATCCGATTGCAGGCCATACCGATACATGGTCTGTAATTTCCGGCCCTGTGCATGGAACATTAACCGGCTTCAGCTATTCAGCTATTTCAACTGTCGGTACAAACACACCTACTTCGATGTTTTATACACCAGGCGCAGGATTTAGTGGTTCAGATGCTTTTACTATCCGGGTAACAGATGGAATAGGTGATACGGCAATTACTACCGTCAATGTGACGATCACGGCGTTAACAGCTGGCACCATCACAGGCCTATCGACTGCCTGCCCCGGCACCACCGCTGCATTAGCCGACGGCGTTTCCAGCGGCGTGTGGAGCAGCAGTAATACAGCAGTCGCTTCCGTTAGTGCAGGCGGGGTCGTTACCGGCGTTGCTATTGGCAGTGCAACTATATCTTTCACAGTCACTACAAGTTGTGGTACGGCAATTGCCACCTCTCCCTTTACGGTTAGCGCCACACCCACGGCGGGCACTATTACAGGCACTGCCACTACAGTTTGCGAAGGAGCCAACATTTCATTCACAGATCCCGTTACGGGTGGTGTATGGGGTAGCAGCAATACTGCCGTTGCCAGTATCAGTTCACCAGGAGTGGTTACAGGAGTTGCAGGTGGCAGCGCCACCATATCTTATACCGTAGCCGGCGGCTGCGGCTCGGCTTATGCCACAACCCTTGTAACTGTAACACCTCTTCCAACGGCAGGCGTCATATCCGGCCCTGCAGGCGTTTGTTTAGGTGCTACCGCCTCATTATCTGAAACTGTAACCGGTGGCGTATGGAGCAGCAGCAGCCCGGCAATAGCCACAGTTAACGCAACAGGAGTAGTAACGGGAATTACAGCCGGGACCGCTGCAATAATCTACACCATTACAAGCGGCTGCACTAATTTCACCTCTCATACCCTTACCTCAGGCAGGGGTGTGCTCCCCCCCAGCAGCATCACACCAGGCAGCGGTTCATTATGCACCGTCGCTTATGTAAACATGTTCGTTACCACAACCGCTACTTCCCTGGATTTCCAATGGTATAAAAACGGCATAGCTATTGCCGGGGCTACGGATGTAGGCTACACGGCAACCGCTGCAGGGGACTATTTCGTAGTTATTTCTAATGGCTGCGGTACAGATACGCTCGCCGCTGTTGCAGTAACAGCCGCACCGCATCCCTTAATAACAACTACCGGAAGCAATATATTATATACCGGCACTTTTGCCGCATATCAATGGTATCTGAACGGCGTCGCCATCTCAGGTGCAAATTCAAGTATCTATACTTATACGCTGCCAGGTGTATATACCGTAAAGGTCACTGACAGTCACGGCTGTTCCGGTACTTCAGTGGCATATACGGTTACAGGAAGCATATCAGGCATCAGCGAAACCAGCGCCACAGACATCCAAATATACCCAAACCCCCTCTCCACCATAGTCCATATCAAAGCCCCGGCAAAAATAAACGTAACCATACTGAACATGGTAGGGCAAGTAGTCCTCGAGCAGCAAAACGCCACAGACATAAACATGAGCGGCATGGCCAATGGCATCTACATCATCAAAGTCTATGATGAAAATAACGTGATATTGAAAACGGAGAAACTGGTTAAAGCGGAGTAGAAGCATAAACACGCAACATTCTGTTAATTCCTTAATTCCATAAATTCAGGTTCAGACACTTTTTTCAAAAAACATCAATTTAACCTCACAATTAAAAACTAAAAAAATGAAAAAGACAATTGTAGTTCTTATGCTTTTATTCATCTCCGGCATTGCCATAATAAGTTGCAATAAAAAGAGCAGTGCATCTGTATCGCCCGCCAATACCGTGTTTTACTTGTCCACCAACTGTCAGGCAGGGCCTGAAACGATTACCATTAATGGGGTATCAAAACAAGTTACTTACATTTTCACAAATGGCAGTGTGCCAAATTGCGGTGATCCCAATACCGCTTCTTTTGAGCTGCCTGCTGGCGCTTATACCTATACTGTGAAGGATAGCGCCAGCACCCGCACAGGCTCCGTTACTGTAGCGGCCAATGTTTGCAATATAGTTAACGTGGCCTGCGATACTTTTTCGATAAGTGTACGAAATGTAATTTCCGAGGTCTATATAGATTCACTTACGAACTGGGGAATGACCATTCATGGAGGCCTTACGCCGCCCACTGATTTAACAGGTATTTATGTATTCTCGCCAAATATTTTGTTGCACCCTTTCGGCCCGGGCGACTATGCTCCGGGACAACTATTTGCTGACTATAAATACAAATTTTATAACCAGGTAAATAATTCAATAGATGTAGCGTTAAAAGATATCGGTGGAAGCAGCGATACCGCGTCCGGCATAGCTGGTTATGTTTCCGGCACAGATAATTCCTTTAGCATTTTTGGACAAGTCAGCGGTGTTTCTAATTCAATACCTTATACAGAAGTATTGATATTCACAGGTATTATGACTTCAACCGGTGTACAAAATATGCAGGAAGGATTTATTATAACCGGCAAAACAGGCGATGATAATAACACTGTATTGATCCCTGTAGGCACAGGAAGAGTTTTTTATGACGGAGACTATATTTCAGGAATATCTTCTACATTCAGATTAGCCGCGCCGCTGCTTACATCCTTTTCAGGCGGTACAGTCAACGGAGTTAAGAAGTAGTAAACATCCGGAATTACCTGTTAAATATTCAGGTTGCCCAAGGCATCTACATCATCAAGTTCTATGATGAAAATAACGTGATCTTAAAAACAGAAAAACTGGTAAAAGCGGAATAATAGCAGCGGTGTGCCACACCTATTCGTATTTTCACCATTTCACGCCAAAATACGCTATATTACACCTTTTATATGCTTCATATATGACTGCCAATTACTTTTGAATTAATAATTACCACCTTATAAAATCTAAAAAAATGAAAAGGATAATTTTTACACTAATTGCGTTGTTAGCAATGAATAGCCAAATGGCCTATGCACAAAGTTGGGATACCGTAGGTAGCCAGGATTTTTCTGCAGGGGAGGCGCTTTGTACATCAATAGCCATAGACGGAAACGGTACGCCTTATGTGGCTTATTATGATGGTGGAAATGGAGGTAAGGCTACAGTAATGAAATACAATGGCAGTAGTTGGGTGACAGTAGGCGCCGCAGGATTCTCGGATAGTACAGCATATTACACATCCATCGCTATATGGAACGACACGCCTTATGTTGTTTACGAGGATGGTGGCAATAACTTAAAAGCTACCGTAATGAAATATAATGGTAGTAGTTGGGTTAGGGTAGGCACCGCTGGATTTTCGGATAGCGTGGCCACATATACCTCTATAGCAATAAACGGGAGTGGCACACCTTATGTTGTTTACGAAGATTATGCCACAAGTAACTTTGGAGCTACTGTAATGAAATATAATGGCAGCAGTTGGGTAGTCGTAGGTATTGTCGGATTCACACCGGGTGCAAGTATTTTTTCAGATCTTACGGCGCAATATACATCTATAGCGATAGACGGGAGCGGTACTCCTTATGTGGCTTACTGTGACGGCAGTTCTGACGATGCCTATAGCGGAGCGGCAACAGTAATGAAATATAATGGTAGCAGTTGGGTATATGTAGGTAACCCAGGGTTCTCGGGAAGCTTTGCTACGGGTGGTGCGCAATATACGTCCATAGCAATAGACAGTGGCGGAACACCTTATGTTGTTTATGAGGATTTCACAAATAGCGATGCAGCTACCGTAATGAAATATGTCGACACAAGTTGGGTAACTGTAGGCAGTGCCGGTTTCTCAATATCATTAGCCGCGTACACATCCATAGCAATAGACAGGAGTGGCACACCTTATGTGGTTTACCAGAATGGTGGTTATATATACCCAGCTACTGTAATGAAATACAATGGTAGCAGTTGGGTGACAGTGGGCAGCGCAGACTTCACGCTTGGGGGGGCAGAATTCACATCCATCGCAATAAACGGTGATGGCACACCTTATATAGTTTACTTTGATTGTAACGATGGCGGAAGAGCTACAGTAATGGAATACGACACAAGTACCGGAAGTATATCCGGTATCGGCGAATCCAATATTATAGGCCCAGCCATCCAAATCTACCCCAATCCCCTCTCGACAACGGTTCACATCAAAGCCCCAGGAAAAGTAAACGTAACTATACTTAACGTGGTAGGCCAGGTGATGCTGGAGCAGCAAAACGCTACAGATATAGACATGAGCGGAGTGGCTAATGGCATATACATCATTAAGGTTTATGATGAAAATAATATGTTATTGAAAACGGAGAAACTGGTGAAGGACGAGGAGTAAATCCTAAAAACACTCGAAAAATCACTTAAAATTTGATAAATACTAAAAATATTTGAACATGAAAAAGTTAATTGTTGTACTGATTGTATTTTTGGAATGAATAGGCAAGAGGGAATCGCTCAAAGCTGGGATACCGTAGGAAGCAGTGGGTTCTCGGCCGGATCTTATGCAGGTTATATTTATATGACAATGGATGGAATTGGTACGCCATATGTGGTTTTCCAAGAAGGGTCGAGCGATAAAGCTACTGTGATGAAATATAGTGGCTTAATGTGGGAAATTGTTGGTATCCCTGAATTCTCAGGAGGGCTTGTTGAAGGATATCAATGGATTGCAATTGATAGATCTGGCACACCTTATGTGGCTTTTTTGGATAACATCAATAGTAATAAAGCTACAGTTATGAAATACAACGGAAGCAGTTGGATAAATATAGGCAGTCCTGGATTCTCGGCGGGGGGGGCGGCGTCTACATCTATAGCAATAGACACAGGTGGTACACCATATGTGGTATATGAGGATGTGCCAATTGGCGGCACTATTTACGGTCCAGCAACAGTGATGAAATACAATGGAAGCAGTTGGGTAAATGTAGGAAGCCCAGGTTTTTCTGCTGGATCTGCCTTTTTCACCTCAATCGCGATAGATAATAATGGGGAAATCTATGTAGCCTATGAGGATGGCCAATATGGGCCAGCTACAGTAATGAAATACAACGGCAGCAGTTGGGTAACAGTAGGCAGCGCAGATTTCTCAGCTGGAGAAGCGGAATACACCTCCATAGCAATATGGAACGACACACCTTATGTGGTCTATTCGGATGGTGCTACTAGTATTCCCGGACAAGCTACTGTAATGAAATACAATGGCAGTAATTGGGTAAATGTGGGCAGCGCTGGGTTTTCAGGAGGGGAGGCGGTTTATACCAGTATAGCAATAGACGGAAGCGGTACGCTTTATGTAGTATATACTGATTACTTCTATCATGGGGTTACTGTAACGAAATTTAATGGTAGCAATTGGGACACTGTTGGAGCTCCGGGGTTTGGGGGAGACTGCGACTATACCTCTATAGCGATAAACAGTAGTGGTATCCCTTATGTGGCTTATCAGAATGTTGACGGGGCCGCTACGGTAATGGATTTCGGAACAGGTTCGGGATCAGGGACAAGCGTAAAAGAAGTCAACAGCACCAACAACATCCAAATCTACCCCACCCCCCTCTCCACCACAGTACACATCAAAGCCCCGGAAAAAGTAAATGTAACCATACTAAACATGGTAGGGCAAGTAGTTATAGAGCAGCAAAACACCACAGACATAAACATGAGCAGCATACCTAACGGCGTCTACATCATCAAAGTCTATGATGAAAATAATTTACTTTTAAAAACAGAAAAACTGGTGAAAGCGGAGTAGGAAAATTGGTGCGCCACACCTGAAAAAGGTGTGGCGCACCAATTAGTACAATAAAATGGTTGAGGACTTCCTTTAAATAAACAACACCAGCAACGATTAATAACAGACTCTACAATGTTACTAAGTTACCGGTGTGTTTCTACACTTATTCTTCTTCCCTGTGAGAACAGGAAGTTACTTAAAAGTCCCGCCCATTATGCAATATGCGCTTATTGTGGCTACAGGGGCCATTAATGCGGCTATAAAGCAAGCCAGTACAGGATTGTTGTAATAAAAATTTTTTACTTTGCGTGCCATAATTTTGTTGTTTTTATTGTTTTTTATAAAGATGATAATAAATACACTAAGAAAAACTGATAGTGGTCATCTAGGTTAGTGTTATCATTTATACTCACTGTTACTAATATTTATACTTACATCAACATGCGGATAACCGTATAAATGATTCCGGCAAAAAATACTACGGGCGCAAGTAAAAAAATTAAGCTGGTTAATGATTCTGATCTTTCTTCCATTTTATTGTTTGTTTAATAAGGTTATCAATTAAGACAATGCTAATGTAGTACGTTGTTTTTTTCCATTAATAAAATTGGGGTAATTACCACATTTGTAGTGGCGTATGAAATTTTTCGGAAATTTCGGGCCATTACATACAGCTTTTTTAGATTATTGCGCCCGGGCGTCATTGTCTTTTTTACCCGCATGTAGCCCCCCGCAAACACCATAAAGCTAACTTTTGTTATTGCTGGAGATGATGTAAAAAACAATCAAAAAGCCTATAAAAAAATTTGCTTAACAGCACATTAACTACTCAATAAGATATTTGCATAATCTGCTGAAATCAGCCACCAGCTTGTATTTCATTAACAAGCAGTAAACAAACCCGTTCCGCTTTTTGGAAAAAAATTCCATTTTCAATACTCATTTCCGGCGCCTTCCTGCATAAGTTATTGAGGGCTAACCAATTAATATTACGGCATACAAATTGCACAGTCATTTTGTTACAAAATATGATTCTTAACGAATCTAACAAAAACCTAAAAACGAAACAAATGAAAAAATTTACTACCGCTTTTTTAGCAGTAGTGGCATTACTTTGCTGCTACACCTCCCGCACAGCGGCGCAGGCACTGAATTTCGGAGCCTATAGCTACATAACGCTGGGCGATATTTTACCGGATAACCAATCCTATTCCAAAGAAGCATGGGTGAGGATACATTATTATCAGTCTGCTCATGGTTGTAACATTCTCAGCTCCTGGGATTTTCCCTTTTGGCTGAATAACGGTGTTGTCAGCGCTGCCAATGGCTACGGCAATAATGGTGTGGTCACAGTTCAGGATGCTACTGCCATACCCCTGGAAACATGGGTACATGTGGCAGTTACCTATGATGCCCCCAGCACTACTATGAAATTATATAAGAATGGAGTACTGGTTGCTACCAACACTGCCGCACCGTCTTACGAAACAGGCGATCTGTAGATAGGAGCCCAGGAATATGGTGACTTCTTCGATGGCGGTGATATTGACGAGGTGCGCTTGTGGAATGTGGCTATCCCGCAATCGCACATACAGGCAAATATGAATTGCGACGTGCCACAGCAAAGCAACCTCGCAGCTTACTACCGCTTCGACCAGGGTACACCAGGCGTAAACAATATTGCGTTGGCTATGATATATGATTACAGTGACAATACGCATTGCGGCACCATGCAAAACTTTAACTTAACCGGCACTACATCCAACTATATAACTGGGGCCATAAGCTCCTGCTCTACCATACCTGTCGTGCTGGCTGCTCCTGCCGCCATCACCGGTTCATCAACTGTCTGTACCGGCGCCACCACCACCCTTGCCGATGCGGTAACCGGTGGCCTGTGGACAGTTAATGATATAGATACGGCTGATGTTTCCGCTGCAGGAATGGTAACCGGCCTTTATGGTGGCACTGTTACTATCTCTTATGCCACCTGTGGCGGCATCGCCACAAAAACGATCACTGTTATACTCCGCAAGGGATAAAAAGTGATTTGTTGACACATTAAAAAAGTGGCAATTTTGTAAGTGCGAAATCACAAAATATGTCCACTTTTTCTATCAACATCAGTCAAGCTGAAATTGAA
>Ga0182030_10012325_pt1 | contig 17140 bp, 15 predicted proteins | sample 812S3MmetaG_FD_121299 | JGI IMG/M metagenome (GOLD analysis project Ga0182030, IMG submission 121299) | Permafrost microbial communities from Stordalen Mire, Sweden - 812S3M metaG (Illumina Assembly) | ecosystem: Environmental > Terrestrial > Soil > Wetlands > Permafrost | place: Sweden...
CATCATCTCGCCTTCGCGAAAGCTCGGGAACCAGATGCTGAGATAGAGCGAATCGGCCATCGCGGGTATTTTATCGCGAGCAAGGGAGAAATCGGACCAGAACTTCGCTGTGCCTCTGTGGTGAGAAAGAATCTACCGAGCGAAGTACAGCAGTCCGAAGATGTAGATCCAGAGCGCGCCCATGAAATGCCAGTACCAGGCGGTCACGTCAATGATGATGCGGCGTGTCTCCGGCGGAATGTGCAGCCTGTTGGTGATTCCCGCGTACAGCAGCGCCAAGACGCCGCCGCACAAATGCACCGCGTGGACTCCCGTCAGGATAAAGAAGAACGAACTGCCGGCGTTGGAGGCGAACGTTATATTGTTCCGCTCCAGAACGCGCCACGCATAGACTTGTCCGGCAAGAAATCCCACGCCCAGCAGCACGGTGGTCCAAAGCCAGGGAAGGGAGCGATTGTCGTCTATGCGAATGCCGGGAATGCCGGCGATCGGCGCCACCGCCACATCCTCCGCGGCGCGCCGGCGCGCCACCTCCAGGGTGAGGCTGCTCAGCGCCAGGAGGAAGGTGTTACACAACAGAATTCGGATGGGCAGCACCAGCGGCATCCAGTTGCTCATGTAATCGTTGCGCGCCGGGTCCCAGGCCACTCCCGCCTTGCGCACCAGGTACGCCGTGGTGAACGAGACAAACAGCATCACCACTGACGACAGCGCCAGCAGCACGCCCAGGCGATAGCGCTTCAGGCGCTCGCCGTAGCTGGATTGGTCATCGCCGCCGCGTCCACCGCCGCCGCCGGCGCCCCATCCCCCGGGCCAGTTGACCGCGGGTCCGCGTCCCCCGCCACCCGGCGCGGTGCGCGGTTCTCGAAAGTGGCTTCCGCGACTCATGTCTTCAGGCCTTAGACTGAACTGCCCCGCCCACGTCACCTCGCTGTGTGACATTATGATGCGCGAGACCGCCGGGGAGCGCAATTTTTCTGAAGATCGCGAAGTTGCGGTTTTCGACAATCGCATTGGCGGCCTGCTGGCCACGACTTCGCATACCTGTAGGTGTCTTACAATTGGCGGGAGCCTGTTCTATGAAGCGATTTCTCATCATCGCGGTGATTGTCGTCGCGGTCCTCTACGGCGGCGATTTTCTCTCGTTGCGGCTGCGTCTGCCCAAACGCGAGATGCTGGGAACCGTCACCGTCCACACCTACTACTCGGTAAAACTGAAGAGCGGCAAGACCGAATACGACTATGCCGGCGACCACGATGTGAACTGCGCCAACTCCCTGTTGCCGCAGCTCGGGCTCCGGCCGTGCTGGTATGCCATCCGGCATACCGACGAGCAGGTCACCATCGATTCCGGCAATCCCAATAACCCGCACTTGTTTTGAGGACGCCATTGGCCCACGAATGGAAGAGAACGCCCGCATCGAATGGGACCGTCGTTATGGCGAAGGGTCGCACGCGTCGCTCACCCCCGATCCCTTTTTCCTGAGCGCCTACGAAGAATTTGTCGCTCCTGCGTTTCCTCGCGGCGGATGTGCTCTCGACCTGGCGGGCGGTGTAGGGCGTCACTCGCTTTTTCTCGCTGAGCGCGGCTGGCAGGTCACGCTGATCGACATCTCCTCGGCTGCGCTGGAGCTGGCAACGTCCGAGGCAGCCAGGCGCAGTCTGCACATCATGACGCAAACCTCCGACCTGACCGAAACGCCGCTGCCCGCTGCGACCTTCGATCTTGTTCTGGATTTCTTCTATCTCGAACGGCAGTTGTTTCCGCAGATGGAAGCCGCCCTGAAGCCGGAAGGCGTGCTGGTTTTCAAGACCTACACGCGCCGTCAGCTGGAACTCGGCGGAGGGCCAACCCATCCCATGCATCTGCTGGAGAGCAACGAATTGCTGCGCGCATTCGCCGGCCTCCGCGTGTTGTACTATCGCGAAGCCGCGAAGGACAAGGCTGTCGCAGAACTGGTGGCGCAGAAAACCAGTCTCCCGTGACTATTTACGGCACTCGGTTGTCATAAAATTGCAATATGAAGTTGATTGTTTATTCAGCCTGGTGGTGTCCCGACAGCCGCGTCGCCAAGCAGTTTCTTGATAAGCACAACATCCCTTATACCGAGATCGACATCGACAAGACGCCCGGCGCGGCCGACGAAGTCATCCGCCAGACCGGCAAGCGCGCTGTTCCGCAATTTGTCATCGATGGCCGCTGGGTCCAGCCCTATCGTCCCGGAGAAGGCTTCCTATACGAGGAAATGGCCGAGTTGCTGGGAATCGTTGACGAGGGCTAAGAAGGGGCGCAGCTTTAGCTGCGCCGTCGCATACCTTTTTGTTCTTGTCATCACGAGCCGACTTTAGTCGGCGAGGGGTCTGCTGTTCTGAGGCACATTTATCCTGCCGCTGGCCTTTAATCCCCGAAGACCCTGCGGAATATCTTGTCCACATTGCGCAGCGGCCGCTTCAGATCGAAAGCGTGCTCCAGCGTTTCGCGCTTCACCTTCGACGCGATCTCAGGATCGTTCATGATCAGCTCGCGGAAATTCAGGTCCTCTTTCCAGGCGCGCATCGCATTGGACTGCACCAGCCGGTAAGCGTCCTCGCGCAGCATACCGGCCTCGACCAGGTCCAGCAACAACTGTCCGCTGAACACGAGCCCGCCGGTCGATTCCAGGTTTTTCAGCATGCGCGTGGGGTAGACCAGCAGCGTGTCAATCAAATTCGTTGTCTTGTGCAGCAGATAGTCCGCGAGAATTGTCGAGTCCGGCAAAATAACGCGCTCCACCGACGAGTGCGAAATATCGCGCTCGTGCCACAGGGCGACGTTCTCCAGCGCGGCCTGCGCATTGGCGCGCACCACGCGCGCCAGCCCGCTGATCTGCTCGCAGGTCACGGGGTTGCGCTTGTGCGGCATCGCCGACGAGCCCTTCTGCTTCTCGCTGAAATACTCTTCCGCTTCGCGCACTTCGGTGCGTTGAAGGTGGCGAATCTCAGTGGCGATCTTGTCCAGCGTCGACGCAATCACGGCCAGCGTAGCCACGTAAAACGCGTGCCGGTCGCGCTGAATTACTTGCGAGGAAACCGACGCCACGTTTAGTCCTAAGCGCTTGCAGATCGCTTCTTCGTACTCCGGCTCCAAATGCGCCGCGTTGCCCACCGCACCCGACAGCTTGCCCACCCGCATCTGCTCAGATGCCATTTCGAAGCGCTCGATGTTGCGCTGCACTTCGGAGTACCAGTTCGCCAGCTTCAGTCCGAACGTGATGGGCTCGGCGTGAATGCCGTGCGTGCGGCCGATGGCAGGCGTGTCCTTGAACTCCCAGGCGCGCCGCTTCAGCACTTCGCGCAGCTTTTGCAGGTCGTCGCGAATGATGGCCGACGCCTGTTTCACCAGCAGCGCCTGCGCCGTGTCCACGACGTCGTTTGATGTGAGGCCGTAATGCAGCCAGCGTGACTCAGGCCCGACCTTCTCGGCAACCGCGGTGGTGAAGGCGATGACGTCATGCTTCACTTCGGCTTCGATCTGGTTGATGCGGTCGACCTCGAAGCTGCCTTTCTCGCGAATGGCCTTGGCCGCGGATTCCGGTACGATGCCGGCCTCGGCCAGGGTTTCCGTGGCCGCGAGTTCCACGTCCAGCCAGGTGCGAAATTTGTTCTCGTCACTCCAGATGCGGCCCATCTCCGGGCGGGTATAGCGAGCGATCAAGCGAATCTCCTTTACAGGCGGTCCAACAGATGGGGATGAAACCCTCTATTGTACAAGGACGGTGCGGCTCTGGCCGCTCCGAAGCAAATCCGGCCACGAATGGGGGCATCGGGTTGAGTAAGGTTGTGATCGAGCCAGGATGCTCAAAGCGAGCAAGCGAGGGCAGTCCGGGTGGAGTGGCCCAACGGCGCTACGCGGAGAGACGGGGAGGCGGCGCTCGGGAAAAGATCGCCCGCACTCTCTCGGCGCCGCCGCGGTGAAACGCCTTTCAGATCACCACCGTCTCGTGATATTCGCCGTATACGTGCCGCATGGCATCGGAAATCTCACCGACCGTGGCGTTCGCCTCGACGGCTTCAACGATCACCGGCATCAGGTTGCCCGTGCCGCGCGCGGTGTCTTCCACCTGCTTGATCGCCGCCTGCCACTTCGCCTGGTCGCGTTTGGCCCGCAGGGCGCGCAGACGCTCCACCTGCTTGCGCTCCAGAGATTCGTCCATGTGCAGCAGAGGAATCGGCTTTTCCTCATCCAGTGCGAAGGAGTTCACTCCGACCACGATTGCTTCTTTGTGATCGACGGCGCGCTGATAGTCGTAGGCCGCGTTCTGGATTTCCTGCTGCACATAGCCGCGCTCGATGGCCTTCAGCATGCCGCCCATGGCGTCGATTTTTTCCAGATAGGCGAGCGCGTTGGTTTCGATCTGGTTGGTCAGCGCCTCCACATAATACGAGCCGGCCAGCGGATCGATGGTCTGCGGAGCGCCCGATTCATGCGCGATGATCTGCTGCGTGCGCAGCGCGATGCGCGCCGACTGTTCGGTGGGCAGCGCCAGCGCCTCGTCGAAGGAATTGGTATGTAGCGACTGCGTGCCGCCCAGCACCGCCGCCATCGCCTGGAGGGCTGTGCGAACGATGTTGTTTTCCGGTTGCTGGGCCGTGAGCGTCGAACCCGCTGTCTGGGTATGGAAGCGCAGCATCTGCGACTTGGGATTCTTCGTACCAAAGTGGTCGCGCATAATTCGCGCCCACATCCGTCGCGCCGCGCGGAACTTCGCCACCTCTTCCAGAAAATTGCTGTGCGCGTTGAAGAAGAACGACAGCCTCGGGGCGAAATGGTCCACGTCGAGACCGGCGTCGATGGCCGCCTGCACATAAGCGATGCCATTCGCCAGCGTGAATGCCACTTCCTGCACCGCGGTGGAACCGGCCTCCCGCATGTGGTAACCCGAGATGGAAATCGTGTTCCACTCCGGCACGTGCTCGTTTGCATAGGAGAAGATGTCGGTGATGATGCGCATGGCTTGCGCTGGCGGATAAATATACGTTCCGCGCGCGATGTACTCTTTCAGCACATCATTTTGTATGGTGCCGGAAAGTTTGCGCACGTCGCTTCCGCTGCGCCGTGCGGTCACGATGTACAGCGCAAGCAGGATGGCGGCGCTGGCGTTGATGGTCATCGAAGTGGAGATTTTCTCCAGGTCGATGCCGTCGAACAGCCGCATCATGTCCTCGACGGAGTCGATGGCCACGCCTACTTTGCCGACTTCGCCCATGGCGAGCTCGTTATCGGAATCCAGCCCGATCTGGGTTGGCAGGTCGAAAGCCACGCTGAGCCCGGTTGTGCCCTGGCTCAGGAGATACTTGTAGCGCCGGTTCGACTCCTCAGCATCGCCCATGCCGGCGTACTGCCGCATCGTCCACAGCCGTCCGCGATACATTGTCGCCTGCACGCCGCGGGTGTAGGGAAATTGTCCGGGGTAGCCGATATCGCGATCGTAGTCAGAGCCTTCCAGATCGGCCGGGGTGTACAGCGGCTGAACGTTAATGTGCGAAGACGTCTCCTGGGCTGCGGAGGGTTTGGTGCTCACGGCGCTCTTCTGCTTCGTTTCGGCCATCGAAATAGGGCCTCGCTATCAAAGGTATGGTTACAGTATGGGCCGGGGACCGAACTGGCACCTATGACGTGCGTCACAGCCGCGATTTTTTTCGGGATCGCCAGAGCGAACTTACGCCAAAGTAGACGAATAACACTGCGAAGGTGGCGGCCAGCAACATCTTTCCCGTGGAGCCGGTACCCACGCTGCGGCGATGATATTCCCGGACGGAAGCGGCCGCGCCGATGAATGCCAGCGCCAGGAAGAACAGCCCGGTCACTTCCAGCCAGAGCACATGCAAGACGCGAGTGACGCTCCGGACGGTTACGGTGCCGGCTTTGTAAAACGCCCTGACCCAGCGATTTTCGCCGGTCTTGCGTCCCGCTACTCGTAGCAGGGCGCGCCCTTGCGTGCTGAGATCGGGGGATGGCAAAGTTGACCTCTAGTGCCGCGCGGTCGCTGCGGACATCGTTATTCTAGCAGTCTGGGTTGCCGGCCATGCCGCTCGCTAGCCCAGTCTCCCAGCGAAACTTGCCCTCCACCTCCGGCATCCTAACTAGTACAAATACGGGTTCGTCGGGCGCAACAAGCCTTTCACGTTCCAGCCATGTGTGCGAACATTTCTGTATCGACGGGCCCACGAAAGGCTCAGGTGAAATCATGGACAAGCAACTCAAGAGCATGATTAAGGAGCTGGGGGACGCCATCAACAATTCGCTTGCTGATTCCGAGCAGATTGCCGAAGTGATCTCCCGGATCAAAGACGGCGGGTACGACGTGGTCGTTGTGCTGGAGGCCACGATCGGTTTCAACGAGCACGCCGGGAGCGAAGAAGAAGAAAGCTTGCCTGTAGGCCGGCAGTCGTCCGCCGATTTCAAAGTTACGTCGCAAGACGTGCAGTTTCTGAAGTCGCTCCGCATCAGCGTCGAGGAGGGCGGATGAAGTCACAGCGAGACCGGTTGCCCCTCAGAGGATGCGGTGATGGTCTGTGCTAAGATGCGGCTTCAATTGTGGCGTTAGGGGCACCGGCAGATGAGAGACACCCTTGGAGTTTTGCTGGCAGGCGGAGCGGGCGAACGTCTCTACCCGCTGACCCGGGACCGTGCCAAGCCCGCCGTCACCTTTGGCGGCATCTACCGCATCATCGACATCACCCTCTCCAATTGCATCAACTCTGACCTGCGGCGCGTTTACATTCTCACGCAATACAAAGCCCTCTCTCTCAATCGCCACATCCGCGAAGGCTGGGGCAACATCGTGGGCCGCGAGTTGGGCGAGTTCATCGAGATCCTGCCGCCCATGAAGCGCGTCAGCGAGAACTGGTATATGGGGACCGCTGACGCGGTCTACCAGAACATCTACTCCATCGGCTCCGAGCAGCCCCGGTATGTGCTCATTTTGTCGGGCGATCACATCTACAAGATGAATTATGACCGGATGCTGCGGCAGCATAAGGACTCCGGTGCCGACGTTACTCTGGCGACGATCCTGGTCGACCCCTCGGAGACCAAGCATTTTGGGGTGGTGGAAATCGACCGCATCGGCCGTGTGGTGGGGTTCCAGGAGAAGCCGGAAGTGACGGACCTGCGTTCTCCCTACGATCCGCAGATGGTTTCTGCGTCGATGGGCATCTACCTGTTCAACACCGACGTACTGATTCCGGCGCTGCTGAAGGACGCCGAAGATGCGACTTCGCGTCACGACTTTGGCCACAATGTGCTGCCCCGGATGGTGGGCGACTACAAGGTTTATTCCTTCAACTTCATCGACGAAAACAAGAAGGAGGCGTTGTACTGGCGAGACGTGGGGACACTGGAAGCCTACTACGAGGCCAACATGGACCTGGTTTCCGTCGCGCCCGTGTTCAACCTCTATGACAGCGCATGGCCCATCCGAACGCACATGCGGCAATATCCTCCTGCCAAGTTCGTGTTCAACGATCCGGGACGCACCGGCGAGGCCCACGATTCCATCGTGTCCATGGGTTGCATCATCTCTGGCGCAGCGGTCAAGAACAGCGTCCTGTCCCCGGATGTCAGAGTCAATTCCTACACCCAGGTCGAGACCAGCATCGTGTGCTCGCACGTGAATGTCGGCCGCCATTGCCGTATCCGCAAGGCCATCATTGACCGCGATGTGCATATCCCGGAAGGGACCGTCATTGGCTATGAAACTGAAGCCGACCGGCAGAAGTATCACGTCACCGACAGCGGCATCACCGTGGTGACGCGCGACTACTCGCTCTTCGAGAATCCGGTTACCGTGGACTACTTCACGTCGGAGTAGGTGGCGGCTACTGCAATCCTGCTGCTTTCTGGAGCAGGAAGCCGGTGTACCACAATGTGGGGCAAGCCTATGAAGCCGCAGCGGAGCGTGTTTGGATGCGCGTTAACAAACTGTTGGTGCTCCTGTGGCTTTGTTTCATCGCGCGCGGTAGTTTCTACTCGGCGCTCTTGCCCATCTGGGAAGGCTATGACGAGCCCTCCCACTTCGCCTTCATCCAGTATGTGGCTGCGCACAAGGGATTGCCTGTCCCGGTCACACCGGTCTCCCGCGAGGTGCAGGAGTCGCTACAACTGGTGCCGCTCTCCTGGGAACAGCGCCTGCATGCGTTGACGCCGCCGATCTACACGCAAGATTCCTACTGGCAACTACCAGAGGCAAGCCGCAGGGCCCTGGTAGAACAGGAGCGTGCGCTTCCACCTTCATGGGGAACTCAGGCGGGAACCGCTCCCGCAATGTATGAGGCGCAGCAGGCACCCCTCTATTACTGGATGATGGCTGTTCCGCTGAGCCTGGCTTCAGGATGGTCGCTGGCGGCACGCGTCTTGCTCGTGCGAATCCTCAGTGTGCTGCTGGCATCGTTGTTCGTCCCCATTGCTTACACCGCTGCCAGGAGGCTCTTTGCGGATGACGCGCAACCGCTTGGGATCGTCGCGGTCATCGCCTGCATGCCCGAGCTTATGATCGACATAAGCCGGGTGGGCAACGAGAGCCTCGCGATCGTCGTCTACTCAATATTGACGCTGCTTTTGTTGTTGGCGGGGGAGCGCGGACGGTCAAAATGGTTCGTTGCCGCTGGAGTTGCGCTCGGAGTGGGCTTGCTAACCAAGGCCTATTTTCTCTTCGCCGTTCCAGCATTCCTGCTGGTGGCACTGTATTCGATCTGGCGAAGTGGAGGCGAGCGCAAACCCGTCGTTTTCAATACGGCGGTGGGAATCGGTCTGGCAGCGTTAATCAGTTTCGGGTGGTACTGGCGCAACCATGTGGTCATGGGGGGCTGGTCAGGAGAACAAGATGCGGCCCTCGCGTCTCACATCACGCTGCGGCATTTGATTATCGCTGCCGGGCATGTGAACTGGATTGGTGGTATCGCGTCGGTGCTGATCTCGCACACGTGGTTCGGCGGCTGGAGCTTTTTGAAACTGCCGAGATTGATCTATGTCGTTTTTGCGTTGGGCATGGCGGCGGCCTTCTTCGGCCTGGTAAAAACCGTTCTCAAGTGCGGATTGAAGTCCGGAAGCCTGGTCGTGTTGCTCTCTTTGTACGGATCGTTTTGGATCGGCTTACTCTGCGGCGTGCTGGTACTCTACATCGCCAGAGGAGTTTCGGCGTCCTGCGGCTGGTACATGTACGCCGTGATCGTCCCCGAGATGCTGCTCGTGACTTGGGCCTTGTACTCGGTTGTTCCCAAACGCTGGCGCTGGATCGTGCTGCCGGGGATGGCAGCAGCGTTCGCGGCAATCGACGTCTACGGCGTGCTTGCGCTGTTACTGCCGTACTACACGGGAATTATTTCGCACCTTCCGGGCAGCGATATCGTGCGGCCCGCGAAGGTGCTGCAACTCTTGAATGCCGGGCCGCATCTGCTGCTTGACCGGCTAATGGCCAATAAGGCGGCCGTGCTGGTCCCGTGGGTGCTGGGTTTTCTTTTCGTGACATATTGCGTTTCCACAGCAGTCGCAGTTGCAGTCAGTTACGGGGTGATGCGAAGGGACAAAGCGAACGCAGGTTTCGGTCTGAACGCGTAGCCTCTTGGTTCTCTCTGCATCAACGGTGACCGATAAAGTGGCTTCCCGCACCTACTCCGTTATCAGCCGCGCCTTCACCGCGATGGCTCCCACGCACCATAACAAGGCATCTTCAACGTGCTCGCGAAGGGAGGCGCTGCTGAAGATCGTTCGCAACGGCACACGTTCCGTCAGGCGCGCCGTCAACTCGGTCAGCAATCCCTGGTAGCGGTCAGGCATGTGCAGCTTCGTGGCCCGCACCAGGTCATCGAACACCAGCAGGCAATCGAGGATCACGCCGTCGGCATCGGTGTCCTGCGAATTGATCAAGTGCAAGGCCTCGGCGACATCGCAGAAGATCTCGACTTCCTGTGGAGCCGGTCCCAGCTTTGCCAAGTCAGGGTCGAGCGTAAGCGCCTTCGCGCCAAGTTCGGGATGCGGGAAGAACAGCAGACGTCCCTCGGCGGTGGTCGGCCGTTCATCGTTGCCACCGACGGCCAACAATGTATAGAACTGTGGACCGTCGTGATCGCCGTCCAGACGAAGGCCCACCAGCAGCAACTCTTCGTGGGGCTGTCGCTGTCGGGCGTGAAGAATGGGCAACTCGGACATGGGGCAATACTACATCCTCGCGGGCCAAATCCGTTCCTCAATTCGAAAACGCAACTTCTTGTCGAATTTGGCGTTCATATTACGGGCTGAATCAGGAGGCACAAACACAAATGAAGAGATCGCTGTTGACTGCGGTTTTCGGATTAGCACTGGCCGTTGGAACAACTCAGGCTCAGGTCGTCGTCAGAATCGGACCACCGCCGCCGGCGCCGCGTCAGGTCGTCCCGGTGGCTCCAGGTGCCCGCTACGTGTGGGTGCCGGGCTACTATCGCTATAGCGGAAATGCCTACTTGTGGGTGCCGGGACGGTACGCCATCCCGCCATCCCACTACACCGTGTGGGTGCCCGGCCGCTGGGTGCCTCGAAGTGGCGGCTATGTGTGGGTCGCCGGACACTGGAGATAGCTTAGGGAGTTGCTGCTCCGGGCGATCGTCGGGGCTTGCTTCTCAACGACATCCGCGCTTGCCGCAACTACTGACCGGCAGCAGCATCTACTTAGCAGACATGGGAAACACCTTCAAGACCGCTTTATTGCTTACGGCTTTGACTCTTTTTCTATTGTTCATGGGGCAGGTTTTCGGCGGCCAGCGAGGGTTGGTTCTGGCCTTCGGTCTGGCGATCGTCATGAACTTCGTGTCGTACTTCTACAGCGACAAGATTGCGCTGGCCATGTATCGAGCGCAGCCAGTCACCCGCGAACAGTTGCCTCGGGCCTTCACTGTGGTTGAGCGTCTCACGCAGAAGATGGGCATTCCCATGCCCAAGATGTACGTGATTCCGACAGATTCACCGAATGCATTTGCCACCGGGCGTAACCCGAAGCATGCCTCCGTGGCGATGACAGAAGGAATTCTGAACCTGCTGAACGACGAGGAACTGGAGGGCGTGCTGGCGCACGAACTCGGTCATGTCAGAAACCGGGACATCCTCATCAGTTCGGTCGCGGCCACGCTGGCGGGCGCCATCACCATGCTGGCCCGCATGGGATATTGGGCATCGCTGTTCGGAGGCATGGGCGATCGCGATGACCGGGACCGGGGAGGGGGCTTTATGGCGTTGCTGATGCTCATCCTCGCTCCCATCGCGGCGACGCTGATTCAGCTGGCAGTATCGCGGTCCCGCGAATATCAGGCCGATGCCACGGGCGCACAGGTCACCGGCAATCCCTACGCCCTGGCCAGTGCCCTGAAGAAGTTGGATGCCTACTCCAAGCGCATCCCGCTGCAAGCCTCGCCCTCGACGGCCCATCTGTTCATCGTGGCGCCTCTGTTGAGCGGCGCCAGCTTTGCGAACTTGTTTTCCACCCACCCCCCTATCGCCAAACGCATCGAGCGATTGACAGGACGTCCGGCCGAACTGGACTACTGAGCGATACGAATTTTGTCGAAGCGATTGCGAAGGAACGTGAGGGAAAGGCAGTGCAGGCTGCCTTCTGAACAGCTTTTCGCTCTATCCCACAGTGTGGCACATCGCCCTGAATCTGCAAGAAAAGTCCGGGCCGTCCCGGGGATGGAAAGTCAGTCGTATCGAGAAAATCAACTTCCGGACACCGTCTGCCCCACACAACGATCATCGCAAGTCGAAGAAAAGACGGGGTCAAAATATTACATGCATCTTGAGTGCCACAAAACGACGACTACATGTTTACAAACACGCAGGGCGAAGTTCATAATTGGGTGGTTGCAAGACCTTCAACAACAGGCCCTACTCCAAGCGAACTCAGTAGTTTTTGGTGTCCCACATTGTGGGAGGAGCGTTTATGGCAGCAACTTCTGAAACAGTAACAGAAGCCGATCATCGACAGCGCATCTGGTTTTTCCCGCATAAATTCTGGCAAGTCACCAAGAACATGCCCAAAGATGAGGCCGCGAACCTAATGGCCGAAGTCGAGCGCTACGCTGAGGCGGGCGATTTTACGGCACTCAGCAAATATCCATTCGTATTCGTTGGAGATCCCTACAAGAAAAAGGGCAGGGGCTCAGCGGCCTGAGGTTCGTCTGCGATCAGGAGACGGCGGCGTCCGTCGCCGTGAGGAGATCGTAGGCGAAGAGGGAATCGCTTTAGCCGGCATGGGGCGGACCATGATCGGCAGACGCGATACCGTTTCCAGAAAATACCGCGCTCGAGCGATCCGCTCGGCTCCCCGGCTAAGTCGTCGCAGTCCCTGTGCGTACACAATCAAGAATCCATCTTGACGTTCGATCTCGACGCGGGTAATGCTGCCGTCATGCGCCTGGTCGAACGCGTTTGCCAGCCGCAGTATTCCAATCAGGGGCATGACCTCCGATCGCCACTTCGCGCCAAGTCCCACAAACGAGGAGTTGCTGGTGAGAGGGAGATCGCCGCTATGATAACGAACCAACACCGCAACACAGCGCATTTCTTCTTCGCTCCACCCCAGCGGAGTGTGCAGTCTGGAGACCATGCGATAGCCGCGCTTCGGGCGGGTGCCGTCATCTCCGTCGTTCTTCTCGCTTCTTCCCACTTCGTGCAAGATGGCGGCAGCTTGCAGAATGCGGCGATGTTCGGGCCGCGCGGAAAGAACCTCGCAACGTGCAAGGCCGTCGTACAGCTGTAACGCGATTTGGGTGACGCGGGCTGTGTGTGCAACGTCGGGATCGAGGAATGAAGCCCATGTCCGCAGCTTCTCCAGAGCGGCTTCTTCCAGCACCTGCCCGCCAGGCAACTCGGAACGCCACACCGGCCACAGCGAATGTTTTCCAACCATCTTGTAACGGTAAAGATCCAGACGCTTCTGCCGTTCCTCAGAGACGCGTTTCTGCCAACGCAAACGTTCGTCCGCTGGGATATCGGCATGGGCCCTGATCAGGGAGCGCAGAACATCCAGGTCGTGGACCTCGCCTAGCGTGTCCTGTAAGATGCGGAGATCCTTTGCCCAATGGGCATGCCGTCGCGGCAGAAAGTTCTCCACCGTGTAACGGAAGCGCTTGATTCCGATTCTCAGCCGGTGGTAGCCGACTGCGCTGCGGTTCCGCAGCGCGCGCCGGTGCAAGTCGTACGCCTCCATCCAGCGCTCCAGCGCGAGATGCTGAAACACCAGGCCCTCCGGTGGAATTGTGTCGGTCCGCTTTGCAAGATGCGCATTAAGCGATACCCAGCGTTTGCGGTCGAAAGCGGCGAGGGCGTCTTGCGCGGCAGCCTTGAGCCCAATTTCCTTGTGCGCAAGCGCAGCCGACAAACTTTGGCCGACAGGATCGGCGGCCGGCGAAAGCTTCGCTACCCACTCCATCATGACCTGCGCGTCGCGCAACTCACCCAGGCTGCTGAAAAGCGGTTTGGCCAGCCGCTTCATCTGCTTCCAGGCGGGATCCGGATCGACGGAGAGAAAGCCGTCTGCCATGGAACGGCAACGCCGGATGGCGACGCGCAAATCATGCACGGGATCGGCGGCAAATTCCGCGCTGGCTTTATCGCATTCTTCCAATACACGGCCCGCCCAATGGGCGAGGCCTGCCTTTTTTTGTTGCGGATCAGAACCTGGCAGCATGAAAGATGACCTGATGAAGTTATACCGCGAATTCGTATTTCAGGGAGAAGGGAAATGATGCGCGCAAGTCGGGGAGCGGGGAGTTCCCAAAGATGAGCGAGTTCCGCTGCTTGTGGAAAGGCGGATCAGCCTCTTTCTGTTGAGCCAAGTAGAGAAGGTTGGCCGATCCAGAGTTTGTTGCTCAGGCGTATCGCCAGGCTTGGACGCGCGCGGCCGTGCAATCGCGACTGGACTTCGTTGTAAGGTCCGACGAAGCGGAGCGACGCCGGCAGGCGAGGATAAATCCGGCGCAGCCACCGCAACGCTCGGGACGCTGTGCTGCGTTCGCGCGCCGCATAGGTGAAGTCGAACTCATCGCGAAACCGCGGCGGCAATAATTCCGTAGTCAGCGCGCGATACCAGAACGGTAGTCGCACCCTGAGGCCGGCGCCGTTTTGCAGGCGGTGCGCCATCTCGCGCGTGGCAGCGCTCACGCCCAGCATGTCCGATTGCAACGCGGAGTTCATGTACAGGCAAAAACCGTCCCAATCCTGCGGCAGGTATTCGCGCGGAATGCCGAAGAGTGCGGCGGTCTTGCGGCTTTCCGCGTAATACTGTTCTCGCTCTACGCCGCCGAGCGGTGGCAGCACGAGTTCATAAGCCAGAAGCGCGCTATCGATGAGCGTTGCGTAGACCCAGCAGAGGGCAGGGAGCTCGTTGGCCTCGTACGATGTTCCTTGCGGGAATCGAGCGGTCGTCTGGGGAAGCGTTCCACGAATGGTTTGATGGCGGCGATGCAGGAGACGCGACGCCGCACAGGCATCCTCGACGGAGCCGTAGACCATCGTGAACATCACGCGAAAGGTCTGGTGGAAGCGGCCTATGGGATCGTTCAGGGTCCGGGAATGTTCCGCGATTGCTGTGGCGACCCAGGGGTGAGCGAGTTGCAGCAGCGCGGCGCGGCCTGCCGCCAGGAAGAGAGCGGACTCACGATTGATTTTCCAGCTGACGGAGTCAGGTGCGAAGATGCTTCGGGAAGTCTGTGGCGCAGAGGTTTTCAGTTCCGCGAGCAGGTTTTCGAGATCGCGAGCGGAAACAACCATACCTGCTTATCCTAATCGCCGAAGACGAACGGAATTCAATTGTTTTGTGGAAGTCCCGCGATCGAGTCTCTCAGGAGTTGGGAAGTAAAACCTGCCGTCCCTACGGGACTCTGGTTCTATTTACCGCCCTACCCAGCACTCCGCTGCGCTCCGTGCTGGGCTAAGCTGTTCCGTCCCGCTGCGCGGGACTCGGACGTGCGCGTGGCGAAACCGATGCGACTTGCGGCACCGATGTTCATGCCAGATAAGAGCAGATCCCCCGCGGGCTAAAGCCTGCTCGGGATGACAAGAAAAGGGCTTGGACGCGGCGCTAAAGCGCCGCACTACTCGAGCAGCACATGCCAGAGTTTTTCAGCCGCCTCCGCAAAAAAACTGGCCGCTCTCGCGGCCAGCAAGTGGCAATGCTTGAATGCTAGTTAGTCGCCGTAGACCGCCTCGCGCTCTTCGACCTCGGGGGCCGCGGGCTGAATACCGCCGATGCTGCCGAGAGGAACGAATCCGTCCTGGCTGACCGGTTTTTCGCCCAGCACGTGCTCCTTGTAGAGCGCCATCATGCGCACCTTCTCGGCTTCGGCCTTCACCTTTGCGTCGCGAGCTGCGAACTTCTCCTGGCGCGCGTTCTTGGCGATGCCCAACTTGTCGAGCGTGTCGTTGGCGCTGGCGTTGACGTGGTCTTCCACCAGTTTGAGGGTGTGCGCCGTGGTTTCGAGGCCGACCTTCTTGCCGCCGGCGAAGATCTCGTGGCGGCCGTGCTCTTCGTACCACTTCGTCAGAGTCGCGGTCATGTGCATCTTCTCGACGATATTGCGCCAGCCCACGCCGGTGTTGTAGGCGCAGAAGCTAATCTCGCCTTCCTGCGTGGCGTAGGGAATGATGCACTGCTCGGTGCGGCGGAAGTCGTAGTTGAAAAGGTCCTGGAACCACATGCCGGCAACGAAGAGGAAGTTCCAGCGATCGCGGCGGCGGCGCTCGATGTCGGTCTCGGTGCGGTCGCCGCTGACCTTGCCATAATCTTTGCCGGTTGCGCCGAAGGTCTTGTCGAACTTCTTCAGCAGGTCGGCAAACTTGAAGTGCTTGGGCGATTTGAACGGATCGTAATTTTTCAGCAGCGCCAGGGTCATGCCCACAATCGACATCCACTTGCCGCGCGCCGCATCGTTTACCTTCGCAATATCTTTCGCGATGGTGTCGCCGTTCAGGAACGCCGTGACCGGAACTGCTTCCTTGGTTTCTTTGTCGATCATGACGGCCATGCCGACACCGCAGTTGGGATGGCAGCCGCAGCTCAGCGATCCCCAATCTTTATCGGGGCCGTGTACCAGATCGGCCCAGTCGGAGAAGGTGCTCATGAAGGAGATGGGAAACCAGTCGCGGGTGGGCTCGCCCAGTCCGGTCTGGTTCTTCACGTCGTGCGCCAGATGCGACAGGGTGTAGCGCTGCGCCGCGCGGCGCTCGTCGGTGATGGCCTCGTCGCGTCCGGTAAACGAAACCGGCTGGAACGAGAGGAACGAGATGCGCTTGGGATTGTCGAGCGCGAACTGAATGATGCGTCCGACCTGCTCGTTGTTGAGGTCGTTGACGATGGTGACGACGGGGACAATTTCGACGCCGGCTTTGTGCAGGTTTTCGATGGCCTGGAGCTTCACATCGAAAAGATTGCCGACCAGACGATGCGAGTTGGCGGCATTGCCGATGCCGTCGAACTGAAGATAGGCGTAACGCAGACCGGCTTCCGCGGCCTGCTTGGCGAACTCAAAACTCTTGGCGAATTCGATGCCGTTGGTCGCCGCCTGCACGCTGTTGTAACCGACCTTGCGCGAGTACGCGACCGCGTCGAGGAAGTAGGGCGACAGCGTGGGCTCGCCGCCGGAGAACTGCACCGACATCTGACGCCGCGGCTTGATGGTGATGGCGTTGTCGAGCATGGTCTTGATCTCGTCCCACGTGAGCTCGTGGACGAAGCCAACCTGGTTGGCGTCCATGAAGCAGGGATCGCACATCATGTTGCAGCGGTTGGTGAGGTCGATGGTCAGCACCGATCCGCGGCCATGCAGCACCGTGCTGCTGCCGTGGTGATGCAGCTTCTCGTCGTTGTGGGCGCGGATGTCGCGGCCGGGGAAAACTTCTTCCAGGTGCTTGAAGAACGCGGTATCCATGGCCATCACGTCTTCGAAGTGGCCGTGCGTCGGGCAGTCCTTCACCATCAGGATTTTGCCATCGCGCTCGATGATCTGAGCTTTAATTTCGCCGGCCTTCTCGTTCATCAGCACTTCGACGGGCAGCTTGCCATCGATGATCTGCTGGCGAATTTCGGGCACGCACTTGGGGCAAAGAGAATCGGTGGCGCGCGGCCAGCCGAGC
>Ga0182030_10012326_pt1 | contig 17138 bp, 11 predicted proteins | sample 812S3MmetaG_FD_121299 | JGI IMG/M metagenome (GOLD analysis project Ga0182030, IMG submission 121299) | Permafrost microbial communities from Stordalen Mire, Sweden - 812S3M metaG (Illumina Assembly) | ecosystem: Environmental > Terrestrial > Soil > Wetlands > Permafrost | place: Sweden...
CAGCCTCACCCTCTGCGAGCAAATGCCTTTGGATGAGCTACTTGCGCAAATCGACATCGACCAAAATCCGTCCGAAGCGCATAACCAGATGAATTTATTCGATTAACGTTGGGACACTACTGAGTGGACTTATAAGCAAGTGGAGCGCTATTACCTGTTTGGAGGGCGGTATCGAACGCCGAGCCCATTTGGTAAAGATCTGCCGCAACGCCAACGCCAAACGCGAATCTCCCTGCCGATCCAAGGATGTTTGCGGTCGCATTGTTAATGGTCGCGGAGGACATGTATCGGCCAGCTACTACTGGTCCGGAAGTGGAAAAACCTAAAATGTCGCTCGATTGAACTCCGCCGGCCTGCCGCAATGCACCAGCGAAATTCACAGTACCGGTGGCCAATCCCTCCTTTCCGGCTTCGGCGGCGACGTCCGTGGCCCCAGCGATAGCACCAAAAGTCTCGGCGCTTGCCTCCGATTCACCACCTCCGGAAAGGCGCGCGTAAGCGATAGCGACCTGTTCTTGTGCGTCTTCGCAAGGAGTAAGCGATTCCGGCACGTTAATGGTTGGTATCGGAGGAATCTGTTTTAGTAGTTGTTGTATTTCCCAGTCTATTGCTGCCTGGGTGATAGTCGGTGCACCCCCGCCAGGGTTGGCGCCTCCGCCGCTGCCGCCGCCAGTATAGGACGGGCAAACGCCTGTTACCTGGGGGTTGCCATCTTCGTCAGTCCCTTCTGTTGAATAGCCTGTGCCGGAATCCAGGCAGAATCCAGTCGGATCAACGAACGTCAACGGATTGTTCCTGACATAGGCATAGCGATTGTAGTCCTGCGTGTTGGTCGGATCCGGGATGTTCGGATCCGGTGACATGAACTGCCCCGCAATCGCATCTTGCACGCGCCCGTTCATGTGATTGAACCCCATGGATTGCCCCAACACGGTCTGGAATGTATACCCTTGGCGAGTCAATCCCGCAATTGTACTCAGATCGCCACTGCTCGGCGCCCCTGCCCAAGTCGAAGGATTCCGGCGCGCGCCATAGGCCGTGAAACTCTCGCCGACATCCGATGCGCCACTATTGTTCAGAAGCGCCGCTACACTGCCCTGCTGATCCGACAGCATATACGTCACCGTATTCCCTGACGAGGACGGGGCCAGGACCGCAACAGGCTCCGCACCGGCATAGACGTACTGTCGATAGGCCGTGCCGCTTGAGGTCACAACTTGCTCCAGATTTCCGCCGATGTAGTTGGTGATCTCTGCTCCATTATTGTAGGTCTGCTGCCACCGCTGCCGACCCGGTCCATAGAAGAACTGCACCGACTCTGACGCGGTTGCGATCTTGGAAGGATAGTTGTAGCTCGTCCAGGTCGCGTTATAGCTTGACGGTGCGACGGCGTCGGCGGTCTTCGAAGTGATTGCACCTGGCCCAGGGACATTTTCAGTACAGCCCGAACCGCCATTGTCATAGCATATCTGCAGGTTGGTGGCAGAGTTCAACTGCGAGTAGTACAGTCGATTCAGGTTATCGTAGTAGAAGTTCTCGGTTAGACCTAGATTGTTCTCTTGGCGCTGGGTCACATTACCGACGGCATCATGCAGATAACTTTGATTCTCTAGTGCGGCACTTCCGCCACTACCCGCGGTGATGGAATTCAGCCACAGCGCGACCGGATCGAAGCTGCGGTTGATTACCACCCCATTACCCAGCGTCTCCTGCGTCATCTCACCGGCAGGATTGTCCGCGTTCGCGGTCCAGAGAGTGACCGAATCCGGGGCGACATCCATAATGGATTGCAGAAATCCATTGGAATAGTTGTATTGAAGTTTCAGCGGCGTGCCAATGGTGTTCGGGTAGGTCAGCGTGCTCAACTGCCCACTGGTGTTGTATTGATAGCCATAGACAAATGTACCGCTGGGTATCGAAATCGAGCGCTGGATAGGCCGCCCCTTGCTGTCGTATGACTCACTCTCGGCATATCCTTGCACAGTGGAGCTATTTGCGGTGCACGCCGTCGGAGCCACGCCCGGCGATGCGCTGTTTCCCGTGCATACACTCGCCAGCCGTCCGATGTTGTCGCTCGCGGCGGTGCTGCCCCACGTCCACTGTGTAAAGAAATCCGGCTCAGCGCGGGTCGTGATGCGCGACAGCGAATCATAGACGGCCGAGAATGTATTGCCATTTGAGTCAGAGTACCCAGTAATTTCCCCGAGCGCGTCATACGTATAGGTACGGCCGCCCAACGCCAAATCAGTGGTACTTACCGTAAATGGTCCAATCCCATACAGCACGGTGCCAGACCACAGCGAGCGGCTCTGATTGTCAGTCGTTGCGGTTTTGCTACCGGCCGCGTCGTACCCAAGCGTGACGGTATAGCCATTGGCATCCAGCGTTTGGCGAAGCAGTCCATTAACATCTGTGATAGTGGTTTTAGCGTGGCCGTTCGGATCGGTGATTGTGGTCCTACGGCCTGCATATGTGTAGTTGGTCGGAACAAGGCTTCCGATTTGTGCCGATGTCAGACGACCGACCACATCGTGCTGAAAGGTTGTCCCGGACGCGCACGGCGCCGTAATCGTAGTCCACGTACAAGGTGAGGCCTTCCAGGAGACATTCCCCATCGAGTCGTAACGTGCCTCATTGCGACTATACGCGCCGCTAGCAAGCATGCGCCCAACGCTGACGAGCGGTCGATCAACGGCATCGGAATAGCTCGTCCCATTGGTCATCGTCGAGCCATCAGTGTTGTACGCTATGTACGCGCTCACCAGACCATGCGAGCCGGTGACACACCCGCCGGACGTTGCACAGTCACCGTACGCCCACTGTGTATAAGTCCCGTCTGTCCGAGTTTCCTGGCTGAGACGACCGAATGAAGGGTCATAGATCCATTGATGGGTAATGCCGTTCGGGTCGATGACTGAAGTTTTCGTGCCCCACACCGGATCGAAACTGAACTGCGTCGTCTGCGCCAGTGGATTCGTAAACGACGCCGGAAATTGCCCTGTCGCGTTCCACGTCATGCTGATTGTGCGCGTCGCCATGCCGATTCCAGTCACTGAATCGCTGTTGATATTGCCGAAGCTGTCATAGCCGAGCGCTTCGGTCACCTCGTACGATCCACTGCTGGGCTCAGTCACCATCTGCGAATAACGGCAATTCGGAAGATACGGCGTAAATTGCTTCGTGCGCGTTACTGAAGCGCCGACTGTCGCCGTGTACGTAACCTGCGTTTGAGTAAGTAGATTCAAGCACCACGTAGTCCCTGGGGCCGCAGGGGAATTTGTTGTGGTGGTTGTCCAGCTGTCGCCCGAATAAGGAGAGTTCGGATCACTATCCGTTACGGTGTTGCCGATGGTTGTGGCATTGCCATAATTGTCATAGGTGTAAGTCGTCGACTGGGTGGTGATCAGATCGCCATTCTCCGAGCCACCCAATTCCCAGCGCTTTGTGGTGACATTACCGAAATACGGAAAATAGCGTTGTTCATAAGCAGTAGTACTGAGATTTGTAACCGTCTGGGTACCCAGTGATTGGAAGACGTTTTGGCTGCCGGTGTACACCAAATCATCGTATTGCATTCCCGTGTACGGGAAACTCGTGAGAAAATAGCGGTAGTCATACAAGGCATTGCGGCTGTCCAACGTGCGCATCTCGGCGAACCCATCCCAGCCCCGTCCCTGCACATTCACCAATGAATTGGTGTACTGGAACGTCCGATTGTAAGTGGCACCAGAGGTGCTGCTCGGATCACTGTATGTGACCTGACTCGTCACGTAGATCGGCAGTGTATAGGGCACATCCGGATAGCTCCCGGTGCCGCTCGAGTAGTTGCTCTGAGCCGTGGACACATAGATTGGGCTTGCGCTGTTGCCATACCCATCGGAAATGGAACTCAACAAGTCCGGTGGCATCCCGCCGCCGTTGTGGGGGTAATACACAAACCCGTTCGTTCCGGCCGTTCTGCTCGTGCAACCGAGGTCATCAAGGGCCGCGCCAGAGGCGTTGAGCGTCACGTAGGTGCAGTTTGAGGAATACGCCAGTGATGTAGAGCTGGCGGACCCGAATTGCGTCGAGGTCGCATTGCCCAGCTGCACGTATAGGGTGCCGCCATTGTTTTCGAGGAGGTCGGTGAGACCGTCCCCATTCCAGTCCAGTACTCCGACAATGGGATACGTCGGAGTGAACGTAGCCACCGAAGTGCCATTGCAGGCGGAGAGAATGACGTACACCTGGTCAATCACTGCATCGGTGCACCCATCATTATTTAGGTTTGCAAAAGACGCAGTTCCCGTAGTCGCCGAAGGACCGTACGCGGTGTAAAGGGTGGCGGCAGAAAAAGTCCCTCCCGTTTGCGAAAGAAGCGCGTAGAAGGTGGTCTCGTATTCAACACAGCTTCCTAAGACCATGGATGCGCAGCTATATACAGAGAGGGCCAGGTCCTGACGGCCGTCACCGTTGAAATCAAAGGATTGCAGTCTGCTGGGTTGATCATCGGGCGTGATCAGTGTGGCGCCCAGCGCGCTTCCTCCATCGTAGGCCGTGACAAACGCCCCATTGAAAGCGGGAGTGCCGCCCGAGCTCGTGTTGAGCCGGGTGGTTATTGTCGTGGCCGCTGAGCCCGAGAATGCAACCAGATCAGGAAGCCCATCGCCATTAATGTCTACAAGAGCGTACTGGTACTGTGTTGAATCACATGATGCTGGGTGATTCCCACGAGGGCGCCTTTGTTTAGTGGGTCGCTGCGCAGTTGCTTCGTCGCCGTCGCTGATGAAAATGCGGTCAGGCTCCAGGGGGACCTCCGGGAACTTGTTGGCGAAATTAATGCTGCGGCTCCAACGCGCAGTGGCGCGTTTCCCGTCAAGCATTCCGGCTCCGCCAGCAGGTACGCGCCTGAGCACGCGGCGCCGGAGGTGGCACTGTGGCACAGCCGGCGGTTCCTCGCCGTTATTGGCCAAGAGCTGCCCAATCACGGTTTCCACCATCAGCGGCGATGATTGCGTCCATGCGGGAGGCAAGCAGGTTGGCCAAGGGAAGCTCGCCATTGGCGGCGGCCGCGATCGCGAGGCCGATATCTTTCCGACCCAGCTTGAGCGGGAAGCCAGCCGGCTCGAACCGCTGCTCAGCGATCAGGGGGCCATAGATGCCAAACATGCGGTTGCCGAAGTCCGTCTCGACCAGAAGCTGAACCAGCTTGCTGGCTGCGACGCCTTGTGCAGCGGCAATGCGGATCTGCTCGCTGATCGTTTCGATAATCGCAGCGATTCCAAAATTGGCCGCTGCCTTCGATGCTGCCGCCATGACCGGCCGCTCTCCCATCCGTAGGGTCTTGGAGCCGATCGCGTCGAACAACGGTTGTGCTTCGTCCAGGTCGGCACTGGGGCCGGCAGCGATGATCGACAGGCGACCGACCGCCGCTACCTCAGGGCGCCCAAGCACCTGTGCAGAGACAAAGCGCTGACCGGCCTTTTCATGTGCGTCGGTCAGTCGCTGGGTCAGTGCGACGCTAACCGTGCTGCAGGAAACGTGAAGCAGACTCCGGCTCGCCGTCAAGAGACCCGCCTCACCGAAGCTCACCGCCTCCAACGCATCGTCATTGGCGAGCATGGAGAGAACGATCCCACCCCGCGCCGCGTCCGCCGGATTGCCGGCGATACGAGCGCCTCGACGCTCGAAAGGCTCGGACTTGGACCTGTCCCGGTTCCAGACGGTGACTCGATGGCCAGCATCGATGAGCCGTCCCGCCATGCCGGCTCCCATCTGTCCAAGTCCTATGAACGCCACGTCCATATCACTTCTCCTCGCCGAGGCTCGCATTGGCCGGCATCCGGCGCCGGCTGGTTCGAATGGCCAATATTGACCCTTTGCTGGCGATCAGCAGTGTCTGTTTTTGGGAGAGCCAAAAAAGTGCCAACTTGGCGACCTCGGGAACGCGCAAGACCCGTCGCCGGTCACGGATGACATCCGAGATGGTGTCGACGAAGACTTGACGATCTTAGAGAAGACTGGTCTGGTGCGCGCATCGCTGATTCATCGCAAGCGCCTCCAGAATTGAAATCCCAATGTTGTTTTCGTGGCACATGCTTGACAATTAAATCGCTGACGCTAAATCATAGTCGTTGCGCGATAGTCATGATCGGTCGTCAGCCCGATTCAATCGATAATAGAGCTGGGGGGATCTGAATGTTTAATAATGCTGCTTCGCAACACAGGCATATCTCGCCGATCAATTTCGCAATTGTAGCTGCGGTGCAACTGGCGCTCGCCGGTCACGCTGCACTGGCAGCCGACGACCCGGCGGCCGGCAATGGCGCATCACCGGCGACCAAGCAATCGGCGACCCAAAGTGGCACGACCGGCGGCACCGATCAGAATGCCCTGCAGGAAGTCGTGGTGACCGCTCAGTTTGTGAAGCAGGACATTCAGACGACGCCGATTTCCATGTCGGCGATCACCGGTGAGATGCTTCAGCAGCGCGGCATCACCAACATCATCGATGTCGCCAATTCAACGCCGAACATCCTGATGCGCGAGGGTAGCAGCGGTGAGGGCATGTCCAATACCGCATATATTCGCGGCATCGGTCAGAACGACTTCCTCTTCGCCTACTCGCCGCGGGTGAGCTTCTACATCGACGATGTCTATTTTGCCACCGTATACGGCTCGGTATTCGATCTGATGGACATTGATCGCGTGGAGATTCTTCGCGGACCGCAGGGTACCCTGTTCGGCCGCAATGCCGTGGGCGGTGCGATACGAATCTTCTCGCAGCAGCCCAAGGGCGATGGCAGCGGTTATCTGGAACTGGATTACGGCAGCTTCAACAAAATGGGCGCCAAGGGAATGATCGATCTTCCCATCGTGGCCGACAAGCTCATGGTGCGACTCTCCATACTGTCAGAGCGCCAGGACGGCTACGTCAACCTGGAGAATTTCTCGTGTTCGTTTCCCGGGCTAGGCGGGAACCTGCCGACCACCGGCACGAACACCACACCCAACAACTGCAAGGTTGGAACGCTCGGCGGCACTGATGTACAGGCAGCGCGCATTCAGCTGCGTTACGTCATCAACGACGCGTCCGACAACAATCTGTCCTTTGACTACACCGACAGCCGTGACACGGCCTCACCGGACACGCTCATCGCACCCCCGCAGTACGACACTCAGGACCGATCTCCCGGCGCGACGGCCGCCAACGCAAATCCCGCCAACGCACTCATCCCCAATGGCCTGGGTGTGTGGCTGAAGGGCGTCGGCGGACCCCTCTACGGGCTACCGCTGGGCACGCCAATCGGTGCCACCGGCAGCTTGCCCAGTCCGGCGTTGGCCGCAGCGCTGTACACCGGCAATCCGTATGTGAGCTATGCCTCGTTCGGTAATCCCGGGTTGTCGCGTCCGGGAGCGGCGATGCAGGATCCGAATGTCGACGACCTCAAAAGCGATGGCTGGGGCGACGTGCTGAACATTGGATTGCCGCTGGACATGACCCTAAAGAATGTCCTGGCATATCGGGAATACAATGGCGTGTTCGGCTCAAGCCAGGCTGCGCTGCCATTTCCGGTACAGGAGGCCTACCAGGGAGTCGCCCATAGGCAGTACAGCGATGAGCTGTCGCTGAGCGGAACCGCGTGGGACAAGAAGATCGACTGGACCGTCGGGGGCTTCTACCTCCATACCTGGGATCTGAACACCGGCCGCGTGCAGTTTGAAGGCTTCGCGCTCGGCGGCAACGCCTTTGTCGAGGACTTTCTCATTGATGATCCGGCGACACTCAGGAATGACTCCTTCTTCGTCAATGGGGCGTGGCACATTACCGACGCGCTGACGCTGGATGCGGGTACGCGCGAATCGCACGAGACCAAGACTTACACGTTCTACCGCAACTATCTGGATTACTTCGGAGTTACCAATCCGGTGGTTCTCGCCAACGTTTTCGGCGTCGACATCAACGACAAGGGTTTCTCCAATGCCATCAGCCGAAATAATCCGCGCGTCGCCCTGAACTATCAGATCTTGCCGGATCTCATGGCGTACACCTCCTATGCCACGGGCTTCACGGCCGGCGGCATCAATGGGCGGCCATTTACCGCGGCGGACATCATTCCCTACCAGCCTGAGGATGTGAAGGCGTTTGAAGTCGGCATCAAGAGTGAACTGTTCGACCGCACGCTGCGGCTCAACGGCGCCCTGTTTCTAACCAAGTATGACAATATCCAGGTGACCCTGAGCTGCTTTGGGACAAACCCGCCGACCTGCACCGATCCGACGGCACCCTTCTACGTCGGCAACGGCGGCAATGCCGACATCAAAGGCTTCGAACTGGAGAGCGAGTGGCATCCGGGTGGTGGCTGGCTGGTCACCGCCTCGGCCGGCTATACCGACTTTTACTACACGCAACTTTCCCCGGAGGTGTCCGGTCTGACGCTCAACAGCCCGCAGACCAATGTGCCCAAGGTCAATGCCAGCATTGGAATTCAGGACGAGATTCACTTCGGCAAATATGGCAGCATTATCCCGCGCATCGATGGTTCCTATCGGTCGACGACTTATTGGAACCCGCAGAATCCGCAGGATCCGCTGTCGAAGCAGGACGGATACGAGCTTTGGAACGCACGTCTGACTTGGCAGTCGGATGATCCGAAGTGGCAGTTGTCGCTGGCGTTGACCAATATGCTGGACAAGCTGTACTACATCAACAAGACCAACAGCTTGACGGCGTTCGGCTACGCGACCGGAACGGTCGGTGCGCCGCGCGAATTCCAGCTGTCGCTGCGCCGCACGTTCTGATCCACGAACAGGGTTCTCGGCATTCAAGCCGAGAACTCCCTTTTAGACGCGCATGACTTCTGCCTGCCTCCTGGCGTTCCCGGCATAGCTAGATCACCAGCAATTAATTCGCGCAAGAAGGTGGCTACCACACTGGCGGGTGGCCCAGCTATTCATTTGTCACTACGGCCAGAATCATGGTCGAACGGCCCCTTTCAGGCGGTCATTTCCGAGCCGTCAGCGGCAGGTTTGGGCCCGATATGCGCCGGATGAAAATTCTCGGAAGCTGCCGTTCCACGGTAAACCCGTGATGCGCTGCAACGTCGCTACCCGTTGCTCGTAATGCGCCGGCTGTGGGCCGCCGCTCTATTTGCTCTGGATTGTATCCGTAGGCGCGCTTCCAGCCCGCTGTCGATGTAATGAATTGACAACATACCATCATCGCCCGGCGTCACTATTGGGCGAAACAAAGGATCCTTATCATCTGGCCGGTACTCCTCAATTTGGATCATGCTTGGCACAACCGCGCCCCTTGAGTCACTCGTACCGCCGCTGCAGGCTCGCTGCAAAATGCTTGCAACCCGCACGCGGCATTTGCCTTCGTCACACGTCACCTTCACATTTTCTACACGCTTTTCACCTTCGATGTAGGGAACGACGATTGAAAAAGTGAGCGTGTTGTGACCGGCAATGAATTGCTGACCAAGTGAGGATGTTGACGCTGCTTCGACTGCCGTAGAGATCAAGATGACAAATTGCGCTGGCAGAAATAACCAACCGCATCGTCATCAGGCCTCCTTTCTAGCGAGGTTTACCAGTTCGCAGGCTTGTGAATTGTGCGCTTCGGCGAGGTCTGAATCATTCGACACAACAACGGCACAGTCATGAGCATTTTGCCAGGCGTCATTCAGCACATGCACAGCGATGTTCACGTCGGATCCCTTCTCCTCGTTTTTCCAAACCTTTACGGTGGCAGGTGGTGGGCTAGCGTTTTCCATTCTCACCGCATGGCGCAGGAAGTGTCCGTAGTGCAATTCGACCAATGGGCAGGCGGCTACGAGAGCGCGCAGATGCGGGGGCGCAGATAGGTGTCCTGGCGAACATTCACGTTGGGGTCCGAAGCGGAGGGCTTCACCCGGGCCGTGAAATACTTAACCCGGACGATGTTATTTTGCGGCCCAAGCACGCGACGGAATAATTCAACAGGATCGAGCCACTTCCAAGGGGTGCCACGGACGGCGCCGTAGTAGAAATTGAAGCCATCGACGTAAACGATGGTTCGATGGCTTGACGGGGTGTTGATTGCTGTCTTTCAACCCCACAAAAAGCAAGGGCCTCCGTAGCGGCCCTGCGCCCAGCAGCCGAAGCCACCGGGGTAGTAGACTTATATGTTACACGTTCTGTGTACTCGGTTGGGTGACGTAGTACCGCCATGTGACCCTAGGCTGACCCTGAGCCAGGATGCCCAATTATCAGGGAGTACAGTGCGGATGTAACCTATTGATTGTTTTGGTCGGGATGACAGGATTTGAACCTGCGACACCTACGTCCCGAGGTATACGGGTCGGCGGCGTAAGGGGCTATAAGTCTCGCCTGTGATCCGATGCTGTGGAGTTGAACCCAAGCGTGGTAACGAGATTGCCAACTATATCACCTAGTGCTATAGTTACTCCCGTGCGTCGGGTCTTTAAGACCCGAACCTTCGCCCGGTGGTCCCGGAAGGCCCCGCTGCCCGATGCCTCCCTGTGCAAAGCGGTCGCCGAGATGAGGGCAGGGCTTATCGATGCGGATCTGGGCGGGGGCGTGTACAAGAAACGAGTGCCGATGCCGGGCCGCGGAAAGAGCGGTGGGGCTCGCACGATTCTGGGTAGTAATCTTGGAGATCGCTGGTTTTTCCTGTTCGGCTTCGAGAAGAACGATCGAGCAACGATCGACGCGCGCGAACTGGCGGCTTTGCAGAAACTTGCGGAGGCGCTGCTCGCGATGGGATCGACCGTTCTCGATCGCTCGGTGACCGCAGGGGAACTAACGGAGATATGTCATGAAAAAAAGCCGCCTGTTAAGTGAAGTCCGTGAGACCGCGCGCGGCCTTGCTACAGTCGGCGCGGTCGATCAGCAGACGATGAGAGACATCGAAGCCTTGTGTCTGCCTCCGGTGCACGAGCTTTCCGCAAGGCAGATACGCGCGATTCGCGATCGGACCCGAATGAGTCAGGCCGTGTTTGCGGCGATATTGAACACCAGTGTCTCGACGGTACAAAAATGGGAAATTGGGGAGAAGCGACCCAGTGGTCCTTCCTTGAAGCTGCTCAATGTGATCGAGCGCAAGGGCGTGGATGCACTGTCGTAGGGGTCAGCTCCGCCCCCTCAAGGTTCCAGCACTTGTGTTGTCTCGGAGCGCCTTTGGAGAGCCATCGGTCAGGTAGAGCCGTTTTCCGGATGAATTGGACAGTTCGCAGGACACCTGTTCACGCCTCACCCTAACCTGCATAGCTGAACGGCAGCTCTGGCGGCCTTTTACCTGTCATTCCGCGACGCGACCGGCCAACTGAAGCGGCCATTCGGACAACCTACTGAGCCTCCCCATAGCCGACATTCAGGAGGTCAATTCCCCCGTGCCAGAAGCTCGCCTTGACACCCTCCAGCACACCAAGGGATAAGCTTCGCGTGCCAGGTCCGTAGTCACCGGCCGCAGTAGAGACAGGGGCCGGGACGGGCGGATATAAAAAGTACCAAAATACCGTAAATGGTGCTAATAATATCCACCATGACCCAAACCCGCGATCTTCAAACCGTGCTTGAAACCTTCCGTCAGCATGGCGGTGTGCTCAGGACGGGTCAGGCCCTGATGCGGGGTATTCATCCCGCGGCGCTCTATAGCCTCGTCGAGGCAGGCCAGCTGACCCGCCTCGCGCGGGGCCTTTACCGCCTCGCCGATGCCCAGGAATTCAGCAACCCGGACCTCGCGGTCGTTGCCGCAAAAGCGCCGGACGCAGTCGTTTGTCTGATCTCGGCGCTGTCGTTCCATGGAATCACGACGCAGGTGCCGCGAGCCGTCTACCTCGCTGTGTCTCGAGGACGGTATGCGGGGCTGCGCCTGCGCACGCCGCCCGTGAAGATCTATCGCTTCGATGCAGCGACCTTTGATGAGGGCATTGAAGCCCACCAGATCGATGGCATCACCGTTCGCATCTATGGTGTCGCCCGTACGCTCGTTGACTGCTTCAAATATCGAAACAAACTCGGGCTGGATATCGCCATCGAGGCGCTGCGTTTCGCACGGGAGCGAAAGCGAATCAGCAACCGGGAAATCCTCAATTTCGCGCGCCTGCTGCGCCAGGTCCGGGTCATCGGCCCATACCTCGAGAGTGTAACGTGACGGCATCCCGGAATGTCGTGGCATCGGTGCTCGCGCGACTGCGCAACGTGGCTGCAGATTCGGATCTGAGCTTCAACGATATTCTGCAGGCGTATGTGATCGAGCGTTTTCTGGCCCGACTTGCGCGATCGCCTCACGCAGACACAGTCCTGCTCAAGGGTGCGCTCATGCTTCGGGTATGGGGCGTGCCACGTGCAAGACCCACAATGGATATCGATCTGTTGCGTCGCGGTATCGCTGATCAGGCAGTCCTCGTGCGATTCGTGGAGCAATGCGCGGCAATGGAGGATCCTTCTGATGGTGTGATCTTTGAACCATCGACGATTTCCGTAGAATCGATTCGCAACACGACCGAGTACGGAGGCACGCGCATTCGCGTACAAGCGCGGCTCGCCAAGATTCGACAGACCGTGCAGATCGACTTTGGCGTCGGCGACGCCGTACATCCGCAACCCCAGGTGATCGAGTATCCGGTGCTGCTGACGAATTCGCCCATCAGACTCCACGCTTACCCCGTGGAAGCCGCGATCGCGGAAAAAAAGTTCATGCCATGGTGGATCTCGATCTGCAGAACAGCCGGATGAAAGACTTCTACGACATCTGGATCCTGTCAAGGACCCTGGCTTTTTCTGGTCATGGCTTGAGTCAGGCAATCCGCTACACATTCCAGCGTCGTCAGACCAGCGTGCCTACCGTAGCGCCGGCCGCGTTGACGGCGGCGTTCTACGACGACCCTATTCACATGCGTCAATGGGGCGCGTTTGTTCGGCGCATCGGCGAAGCGGCTCTGGCAGATGATTTCACGCGCGTTGCAGGCGATCTGGTTCAGTTTCTGATGCCGGTTGCCGAGGCGGCGGCGACGTCGGTGGACCATCCGGTCCGTTGGGAGCCTGCAGGCCCGTGGCAGTAGACATGGCACAGCATCGGTCGGCATCGGCGAAGCTCAGCGGATGACAAGATGACCCCCGTTGGAAGTCCGATTCTCACGCCACAGGGTCACCTGATTTTCGCGCCGACGGCGGACGCGGCAATGTTGCCGCCCGATCTGTCGCGTCGGCTCGGGGCTGCGTTTGCGCGCGGCGTCGGCCACGGGTTGCTCGAACTTGGGCTTCGCGAAGTCGGCACGGCGCTGCCTGCGGACTTCGCCTATTGGCGCGACTTTGCTGCCCGGTATGTCACGTTGCTGTGCACGTCCGCGCACGGACTCCCCGAGAATTCCGCCGCGAACGCAAGCGAGGTTTCACCGCCGCCGGCAGACGCGCTGGCCGTGCTTGCGAACACCGCGCCGCCGATGCCGGGCGGTGAGTACCTGAATGCCGAGGTTCTTGCAAGCCTATGGTCACAGATCAATGTGGCTTTCCGAACCGAGCGCGCGCAGTCGAAGACTACGCTGCAGGAATTTTTGCGGGCGGGCAATTCCGCTTGGCACCTTGTCGGCCGCGTGCATTTCAATCTGGCTGAGAACCGGTCTGACGAAGAGGCGCCGTTCGCGTTCATCGCGACCTACACTACTCAATTGTCGGCGCAGGGCCGCGTGCAGCACCTGGCGCTCGGTGAGGCGTTGCGCGAGTACGCGGGTACGCGCAACAAGGCGCGGCTCCTCGCGCTTTTGAAACCCGTGCAGGAAGGTGCTGCGCAGTGTCCCTGGCTGCGCACGATGGTCGAAGCCGGTGAGATCTATCACCCGCTGCGCTGGACCGCACCTGAGGCATTCCAGTTCCTTACTGACGTGCCGACGCTCGAGGCGGCCGGGATCGTGGTGCGCACGCCAAGTTCGTGGCAGGCGGGTCGACCACCGCGACCCAAAATCAGCGCGAGCGTTGGCGGCCGGGTGCCTTCGATTCTCGGAAAAGATGCGTTGCTCGACTTTCAGGTTGAATTGACGCTGGACGAGGAGCGTCTCACGGCCGCTGAGATTCGTGCGCTACTCAAGGGATCAGATGGGTTGCAGTTCCTCCGCGGCCGATGGGTTGAGGTGGACCGAGCGAAGCTCTCCCAACTTCTCGAGCGATTTCGCGCCGTTGAGGCCGCCGCGGCGGCCGGCGGCCTGCCATTTTCCACCGCGATGCGGCTGGTGGCGGGTGTGTCGGTGGACGACGGGGAGGGGGTGGGCGCGGCGCCGGATCCCGAGTGGTCGGAAGTCGCGGCGGGTCCGTGGCTCGCGGAGACGCTCCGAGGCCTGCGCAGTCCCGCGGGGCTCGCCCGTGTCGAACCCGGATCGGCGCTCCATGCGACCCTTAGGCCCTACCAACAGACCGGCGTCCGCTGGTTGTATCTCTTGCACCGCCTCGGGCTTGGAGCTTGCCTCGCCGATGACATGGGAATGGGCAAGACGATCCAGGTCTTGTCGCTGCTACTGGTTCTGAAGCAGGAATCCAGCCTCAAACGACGGGAGCCGGGGACCCCGATGGGCACTATTCTGGTCGCACCCGCGTCGCTGCTCGCGAACTGGGCGGCGGAAGTGGAGCGTTTCGCTCCAACGATCAAGATGCTCATCGCCCATCCTTCCTCCGTCAGTGGAGCGGACCTCAAGGCGATTACAGACGGGGCTCTCGCGGACGTTGACCTCGTGATCACGAGTTACGGCGCCTTGCTGCGCTATGACTGGCTGACGAGTACACGTTGGCGGATTGCCGTGATCGACGAGGCGCAGGCGATCAAGAACCCTGGCGCCAAACAGACCCGTGCCGTCAAGAAACTCATTGCCCAGACCCGCGTTGCACTCACCGGAACGCCGGTCGAGAACCGTCTTTCGGACCTGTGGTCGATCTTCGATTTCACTCACCCGGGACTGCTGGGCTCCGGTCAGGCATTTGGGAAGTACGTGCGGGGTCTCGCGGAGGCTAAGAGCTACGGGCCGTTGCGTGAACTCGTGCGTCCCTACATCCTCCGGCGTCTGAAAACCGATAAGTCGGTGATCACCGATCTGCCTGATAAGACGGAGATGAAGGCGTTCTGCCATCTGAGCCCGATCCAAGCCGCCCTTTACAGCCAGGCGGTCGCGGAACTCGCCGAGGCGCTCGACACGGCGGACGGCATAAAACGCAAGGGGGTCGTACTTGCGTTTCTTATGCGCTTCAAACAGATCTGCAATCATCCCTCCCAGTGGCTGGGCAATGGGTCATGGGCCGCGGCGGAAAGTGGCAAGTTCGCACGGTTACGGGAACTCGCCGAGGTCATCGCCGCGAAACAGGAAAAGGTGCTCGTGTTCACGCAGTTCCGCGAAGCGACGCAGCCGATTGCCGCTTTCCTGGGTAGCGTCTTCGGTCGCGAGGGGCTCGTATTGCACGGGGGAACACCTGTCGGGAAGCGAAAGGAATTGGTGCGCCGGTTTCAGGAGGAGGAGCTGACGCCCTTCTTCGTGCTCTCGCTCAAGGCGGGAGGCGCCGGACTCAATCTGACGGCTGCCTCGCATGTCATCCACTTCGATCGCTGGTGGAATCCGGCGGTGGAGAATCAGGCGACCGATCGGGCATTCCGGATCGGCCAGTCTCGCAACGTGCTGGTGCATAAGTTCGTGTGCCGCGGCACCGTCGAGGACAAAATCGACCGCTTAATCGAATCGAAGCAATTGCTCGTCAAGGACCTTCTGGAGGGCGGTACGGAACTCGAATTGACGGAGCTCGGGGACCAGGAATTGTTGAACCTCGTGGCACTTGATATTCATTCTGCTCGGGCGGAGGCCTGATAGGTCAGGATCATCGGGGAGACGCTGATGTACTTTCGCTGGAAACCTTATGTACCTGTTGCTGCACGTCGTCAGAAAGCAGCGAACACGGCTGCGAAGCTCGCGAAGAAGAGGCAGTCGCTGTCCCCGGTGACCGCGAGCCGCGGTGCGATTGCGAAATCATTCTGGGGCAAGTCCTGGTGCGAGAACCTGGAGCGCTATAGCGACTTTTCCAATCGCCTGCCGCGCGGTAGGACCTACCTGCGTAATGGCTCGGTGATCGATCTGAAGATCGGGGCGGGCGAGGCGACCGCTCAGGTTATGGGATCGAGTCTCTATCGGATCAAGGTCCAGATCTCGGCCGTGGCGGGCTCTCATTGGCAAAGCATCGCCCGCGACTGCGCCCGCTCCATCGACACGCTCGTGGAGTTGCTGCAGGGACAGTTGTCGGCGTCCGTGATGGAGCGAATCACGCGTCCCGGCACCGGGCTATTCCCTGCACCGAAAGAAATCAGCTTCAGCTGCAGCTGCCCTGATTCAGCCGCCATGTGCAAGCACATCGCCGCGACGCTTTACGGCATCGGCGCTCGACTCGACGCCGAGCCGCAGCTACTGTTCGGATTGCGTAAAGTCGACGCGAACCAACTCATCGCACGAGTCGGAGAGAGCAATGCCCTGCCACAGAAAACCCCACGGGCAGGACGCATACTGGATTCCTCGAAACTGGCCGACGTGTTCGGCATCGACCTGCCGGACGTTGATCTGACGTCTGCGGGAGGACCTCCTGCCAAAACGGCCATCAAGCGCAAAAGACCCTCGAGCCCTCGCAAGCATAGGACTTTGGCCGGGCAGGGCCCACGGACAATGCGCAAGCAACCGAGCAAGGCTCGATGACATCTGACGAACGATTGGTTCAGCTCACCCAGCGCGAGGTTGAGTTGTTACTGCGCTACGCCTATCCCTTTGAGGCGGAGGCCGCAAAACTGCGCGCCTGTAAACCTCGGAAGGGTTGGTATGAGGTTCGGATTGGGGCTTATTGGCTGTCTCACTGGATCGGCGATCTCAGTTATTCGATCAGGAAGGCGCGTGGCGCCGCACTTCGGGATGAACTCGATGCCCTGTGTTGCGTCTTGGAGAATGCCGAGCGCAGCGGCGCAGGCAATCACCGCGTGGACTGGGAGTGATGATCGGGTTTTGCGCTGCGATTGAGAGCGCGTGCTGAGTCACTGGCGAGGCACCGCAAAAAGGCATCGCACATTCAGAATTGCGCTAACCGATTGTTTTTCTTGGTCGGGATGACAGGATTTGAACCTGCGACACCTACGTCCCGAA
>Ga0182030_10012327_pt1 | contig 17138 bp, 14 predicted proteins | sample 812S3MmetaG_FD_121299 | JGI IMG/M metagenome (GOLD analysis project Ga0182030, IMG submission 121299) | Permafrost microbial communities from Stordalen Mire, Sweden - 812S3M metaG (Illumina Assembly) | ecosystem: Environmental > Terrestrial > Soil > Wetlands > Permafrost | place: Sweden...
CCGGCGAAGGGCGAGGTAGTCAGTCACCCGTCAGGGCCGGAATTCCGGGTGCTGGACGCTGATCCTCGGCATATCAGGCGGCTTCGAGTGCGGCGGCCGTCGGCGGAGGGAGCGCCGGCGCAGGCGGCGGCTGAGTAGGGGCGCGGTATTGGGAGGATTTTGTCACCTTCGGCTTTGGAAGCCGTTACCCCTCAGGGGCCGCGACCGACGTCATCCAAGCCAGCCGTGGCGCGCATAGCAGCACGGTACCGCTCGGCGCGCCCAAGGTCTAACGAGCGTGCAGCGGAGGCGAGAGAGGCAGCGGGGCGGATCGCCGCGGCAGCAGATTCAATCAGCCTTGATCTGAGCGGGTTGGGTTTGACAACTTTGCCCGCAACAGTCGGGCGCCTCAAGCGGCTGCGAGCTCTCAGGGTCGAGGGCAATGCACTGGTCACATTGCCCGAGGAGATTGGACGACTCAATGGTCTGCAAGCCCTGACGCTGGACGACAATCAATTCTTCAGGGTGCCGACCGTAATCTTGCAACTCGGGTCGCTGCAGCATTTGAGTCTCAAGAGCAATCAGCTTACCGAATTGCCGGAAGAGATCGGGCTACTCTCAAACTTGCGAAGCCTCAACCTTGACGCGAACCAATTGGACGAGTTGCCAAAGGAAATCGGGCTCCTCACAAGGCTCCAGCTCCTCAGCGTGGATGACAATCTACTGACCGATCTGACACCGGAGGTTGGCAAGCTTGTAGAACTCCGTGACCTCACCATTAGCGCCAATCGACTGACTCAGTTACCGACGGAGATCGGGCAGCTGACGCGGCTTCTACGGCTTGACCTGTTCGGTAATCGGTTGACGAATCTGCCGCAGAATATTGGAAAGCTGAGGCAACTAGAAAGCTTCGGTCTTTCTGCCAACAATTTAACTGTGTTGCCAGACGCCATTGGCCAAGTCACACAGCTGCAAGCACTATGGCTCTCGGGTAACAGTTTGACTGCACTTCCGGATGTTGTAGGACGCCTCACTCATCTGACAAAACTCTACGTAGCAGGCAATCAACTCACCGCGCTCCCGGCGACGATTTGGCAACTCGTACAGTTAGAGGATCTCTTTCTCGGAGGAAACCCGATAATCGCGCTACCCGAGGCTGTCGGCCGACTTACACGATTGCGACGCCTGTATTTGGCGATGGCTCAGCTCTCTCGCTTGCCGAGCTCATTGTGCAAGTTAGGTGCACTGGAAGAGCTCTACCTGCATGAAAATCCAGCTCTTGGCCTGCCAACTGAGCTGCTTGGACCGACTCACTCGGACGTCGAACATCACGGCGAGACGCCTGCGAATCCCAAGGGCATACTTGACTTCTACCTTCGAGCGCGCGGGGAGTCTCGTCCGCTCAACGAGGCCAAGCTGGTTCTGATAGGATTCGGCGAGGTGGGGAAAACCTCACTTGTACGGCGCCTCGTGCACGACACTTTCATTCCTGGAGAAGCCAAAACCGAGGGCATTGCCATCACCGACTGGCCCATCCGCCTGAACGGCACCGAAGACATAAGCCTGCATATCTGGGACTTCGGCGGCCAAGAGATCATGCATGCTACCCATCGCTTCTTCCTGTCGCAGCGCAGCGTCTACCTGCTGGTACTGAACGGCCGCGGCGGCCGTCAGCAGGCGGACGCGGCATACTGGCTCAACCTGATCGCCACCTACGCACCCGACTCGCCGGTGATCATCGTGCGCAACAAAATCCGCGAGGACCCATGCGCGCTGGACCGCACGACGCTGCGCCGCGACTTTCCGACCATCCGCGCGTTTATCGACACCGACTGCGCCGACCGCACCGGCATCGACGACCTCGCCGCCGCGATCCGCCGCGAGACCGATCCCGGCGCCCAGGAGGCGCTGGGGTTCGTGTTGCACTGTCTCGGCATCGTGCTGAACTATCGCGACGATCCGCGGCTGCGCGACACCAACGTGCTCAACCCGCACTGGGTCACCGAGGGCATCTATGACATCCTCAACCACCCCGCGCTGACGGAGGAGCCAGCCGAGCTTCGCGTCGCCGATCTGCGCGGCATGCTCGATCCCGCGCGCTTCCCGCCCGAGCGACACGATTTCCTGTTGCAGTTGATGCGGCGGTTCGAGCTGGCGGTGCCGTTCCCGGAACAAGACGATCTCTATCTGGTACCGGAACGGCTGAGCCCGGAGCAACCGGCCGATCTCGGTGCATTTGATGCCGCACACTGCCTGAACTTCGCCTACGACTACCCGACGCTGCTGCCGGAAGGACTGCTGCCACGTTTCATCGTGCGGACGCACATCCTCAGCACGGGCTGCCCGCGCTGGCGCTCGGGCGTTGTGCTTCGGCTGGAGGGCAACCGCGCGCTGGTGATCGGTGATGCGATCAACCGCCGCGTGAGCATCACGATCGACGGTCCGGTTGCTGACCGCCGCCGCCTGCTGGCGGTGATACGCTACGATCTGGAGTACATCCACCGCAGCTACAAGTTCCAGCCACAGGCGATCGTGCCGGTGCCGGGGCACCCCGACGTGGTGGTCCCGTACGACAATCTGGTGACGTTCGAGCGAGACGGTCTTCCCAAATTCCCGGTGGTGATCGAGGGCCGTACGACCATGCTGGACGTCCGGCAGTTGCTGGATGGCGTCGATCTGGCCCCGCCCAAACCGGCGGACCCGGCCGCTCGGCGCGAAGCACAGCCGACCACGGCCTTCATCAGCTATGCGCACAAGGACGAACCCCTGCGTGCCGAACTCGACACGCATTTGAAGCTGCTCCAGGTCACCGGCGAGTTGGACGCCTGGCACGACCGCAGCATCACGCCCGGCGAGAAATGGGAAGGCCAGATCAACGACAACCTGCAGCGCACCGACATCGTCCTGCTGCTGCTCTCGCCCGCCTTCATCGCCTCCGACTACTGCCGCAAGGAGATGGAGATCGCGCTGCAACGAGAGGCCGCCGGGCAAACTCGCGTCGTGCTGAACATCGCGCGCCCCTGCGGCTGGCGGCATCTGCCCGTCCACGCGAACCAGGCGTTGCCCAAGGACGGCAAGCCCGTCGCCGACGCCGGCCACGAGCAGGGCCATCGCGACGCCGCCTGGGTCCAGGTCGAGGACGGTATCCGGCGGGTCCTGAAAGCGTTGGCTCGTCGTTCTGGTTGAATGTGGAAGCGGCCAAGGCTCGCAGCACGAGGACGCGCCACTCAATGGACCGAAGCGTGCGGACGCCCACCCCGGCCGCCTATGAAAGGAGGCTTTCACAAGGCCCTTACCCTACATCTGTATAAATGCCAGCCTTTCATATGTCGGCATGGCCATGCCGGACGAGCGCGTCTGATGCCGCTGCATGTCATCGGCCGCCTAGACTTGGACCATTGCATGGCCCAAATCGCCAGCATCCGGAAAGGCCTTGCCATGGATGTTCCCGTCAGCGACGCCAAGAGCCAACTGACCGACCTCGTTCGTCGCGCCAAAGCCGGAGAGGACGTCGTTCTGACCCGCCATGGGCAGCCCGCCGTGAGGCTTGTACCGGTGCGGCCGAAGGCAACGCCGGAGCGTCGCTGGGCCGTCATGGAAGCCGTCCGTAGCCGAGCCGGCACCGCGCTCCCGAGCGCCGACGCGGCCCACAGCCAGGATTTCCTCTACGATCCAGATACTGGACTGCCCGGGTGATCGTGGTCGATACGTCAGCCCTCATGGCCATCATCCTGGCCGAGCCGCACGCTCAAGCGTGCATGCTCTGCCTGCGCGACGCCGACGACGTGGTCATGTCGGCGGGAACGCTGGCTGAGTGCCTCATCGTCACCGGTCGCCGCGGCACGACGGCAGAGATGCTGCAACTTGTCGAGGGAATCTCAATCCGGATCGAACCTGTATCGGCTGCCGCGGCCCGGCGTGTCGGGGATGCCTACGCGCGATGGGACAGAGGCGTGCATTCTGCGGGCCTGAACTTCGGCGATTGTTTCGCCTATGCCGAGGCCCAACACGAGGAGTGCCCCTTTTTGTTCGTCGGAAACAACTTCAACCAGACCGACATAGTATCGGCGGTGACGTAATCCGAGGTACGCTTACAAAGACTCGAGACTGGCGCTGCAAGTCATGGATAGCGTGCCCTCACACCTTCACGCAGAGAGGCCAATGCGTCGTACCAGCTGATTCGTTTCTTCCGATCTGGCACTGATACAACCGTCGCGGCCGGAAAGCAGACGGCGCGTCACTCACCCGTGGCCCCCAAATACCACTCCATGATCTGCCGCCCCTGCCAGAACAGCGTCCCCTCCCGCTTTGCCATGTACCCCAGTGCCTGCTCGAACCAGCCAATCCGATGCGGCACACCGCTGATATACGGATGTACCGCCAGTCCCATCACCCTGGCCCCCTGCGTTTCCGCCTCGGCGTACAGCCGGTCGAACTGCGCCACCGTGCGGTCGTACATCTCGCGGGCCGCATGGTGCTGGATCATCATCATCGGGATGTCGTTCAGCTCGACGCTGTACGGCATGGTCAGCAACGGCCCATGCGCGGTGCGCAATTCGCACGGCAGATCGTCCACCACCCAGTCGGCGCAGTAACGAATCCCCGCCTCCGCCAGCAGGTCGGGCGAGCCCAGAGTCTCGGTCAGGCCCGGTGCCAGCCAGCCCACCACCTCATGTCCGCCCGCTTCACGCAACGCGTCCATGGTGGAGCGGATCATTGCGCGCTGATCCTCCACCAGGTGAGTCGCCATCTGCCGCCAGCCATGCCCCATGAATTCCCAGCCCGCCTCGCGCGCGGCGCCGGAAACGCGCGGATAGGCCGCCGGCACCGTGCCGTTGATCGTCATCGATGGGGCGATGCCATGCGCATCCAGCGCCGCTTTCAAACGCCAGAAGCCGACTCGCATGCCGTATTCGTGCCACGCCCAGTTGGGCAGATCGGGTAGCACGGAAGCCCCCTGCGGCGCGGTCAGCACCTGCCGCGGCATCGGGCGCTCGATCTCCCAGTTCTCCACGTTCACCACGATATAGACGGCGACGCGTTTTCCCCCCGGCAGTGCCAGCCGAGGCCGGTCGATACTGGCCTCATACGCCAACCGTGCGGCCGGCTTCAGCGGATCCATCATACGCGCAACCTCACCATCCGATCGCATCGCCGCGGCATGGCCCCGCGGCGGCCGCCACGATCATAGCGCAGCCATGCCGTCGCATCGACGAGGTCTCGGGATGCGCCAGGGTGGGTGGGCCAGGGCTTGACCTCCCCGTGCTCTGCGTCACGCTGCCACAACGATCGGCCACGTCGCGATCCATGGCCGCAACGAAACGCCAGGAGGAAACGCAGTGGCCAGACAAACCACGCTCAGCCCCGAAATCATTGGCCGGGCGATCGACCTTACGCCGCTCGGCAAGCCGCTGCTCTTTATCATCATCGTTGCTGCATTCGGCTTCTTCTTCGACTCCTTCGACATTGTCATCGTCGGCTATGCGATGCCCAGCATCGCCCGTGAGTTCATGCTCGGTCCCAAACAGCTCGGCCTGATCGGCTCGTCGGCGCTGGCCGGCATGGCGGTCGGCTCCTGGTGCTGGGGCTGGGTGGCGGACCGTTGGGGCCGCAAGGTCGTGTTCGCCGCGACGGTGCTGACATTCTCCCTCTTCACCGGCATCGCCGGCCTCTCCGCGTCGGTTGGCTTCCTGCTTGGGGCGCGCTTCCTGACCGGCCTGGGCCTCGGCGGCATGGTGCCGATCGACTCCGCACTGGTCGCCGAGTTCGCCCCCGCCCGCATCCGGGGCCGGGTCAGCGCGGCGCTGCCGCTGTGCTGGCCGATTGGCATCTTCGCCGCCGCGGGTGCAGGCCTGCTGGTAGTGCCAACCGTCGGCTGGCGCTGGCTGTTCGCCATCGGCATGCTGCCGGCGCTGCTGGCCTACATCATTCGCCGCCGCGTGCCGGAATCGCCGCGCTGGCTCGCGGCGCATGGCCGCATGGAGGAAGCGCGCCGGTCGCTGCACTATGTCGGCGTTACCGAAACGCAACTACAGCAAGCCGAACGCGACGCTGCGGCTGCGCCGGTCCCAGCAGCCGGAAGGCACGCACGCTTCGCGGATCTGTTCAGCCCGGCCTATGCGCGGCGCGTGATCCAGACCTGGTCGATGTGGTTCCTGTCGAACGCCGGAGGCTACGCCTTCAGTGTCTGGCTGCCGACGATCTACGCCAGCGTCTATCACATCCAGCTCACGCGCACGCTGATCTATACGTTCATTGTCGCCGGCACGTCGGTCGCCGGGCGTATCGTGGCATTTTCGCTGGTGGACCGCGTCGGCCGCAAGCCGCTGATCGTCGCCGGATTCCTGGTCGCCGGATGCGCCGCCCTGCTGTTCACCCTGGCAACAACCGAGACGTCATTACTGCTAGTTGCCGTAACGTTTGCGTTCTTCAACGATATTGGATCGCTCGGGATGACGGTTTACACCCCCGAGGTGTTTCCTCTGCGCATCCGAGGCATCGGCACGGCCGCCGCCATGGGGATCGGGCGCATGGGCGGCATGGTCTCGCCAATCGTGATCGGGGTACTGTTAAGCCTCGGCAGCGTGATGTCAGTGTGGTTCCTGCTCGCTTCGGTGCAGATTGGCGCGGCGCTGATATCGCTGTGGCTGGCGCAGGAAACGCGCGGGCGCAATTTGGAACTCGTTTCGCAGGTGGCGTAGGTATTGCGCAACCTTTTCCGCGCGAAGCGCGGGAGTGGTTGCGCTAATGCCGCATCAGCACCGGCAGATCGGCGTGGTCGAGCATGTAGCGAGTCACGCCGCCGAAGATCATCTCGCGCAACGGGCTATGGTAATACGCGCCCATGACCAGCATGTCCGCGCCCAGAGCGTGTGCCTTATCCAGCAACGCCTGCCCGAACGCACCGTCCCCGATCGGCATCACATGCATCTGCGCAGCGATCCCATGCTCCCGGAACACCGCGGGCACCGGCAGGTGCTGCGTCCCGTCGCGGACGCCTTGCAGCACGTTGACCTGCGCCGCCTCCGACAGCAAACGCAGCGCCGGCAGCACAGCCTTCACCGCGCGCCCGTCGTCACGCCAGGCCACCGCGACGCTGCGGCCGAACGGCACCGTCGCAGCGGGGGGCACCACCAGGATCGGTCGGTCGGTTGCGGCCAGCGCAGCGTGGATAGCCGGCAGGTCGGTGCCAGGCTTGTGACGGTCCGGCCGGCCGATCACCACGAAATCCGCCGCCGCCCCATGCTGCGCGACGACCTCGCCGGCGATCGCCTCGACATCCGCAAGATGCGCCGTGCGCTTCGCCTCGCGCCGCCAATCTTCAAATAGGCTGGTCAACGCAGCAGCACGCGCTTCCTCCTGCGCGCGGATGCGGCCGGCTTTGGCTGCGGGCAGCACTTCCTCGGTAGGCATGATGGTCGATTCCGGCGGCGTGCGGACGATCAGTGCGTGCACCTCCGCGCCGCTAATCAGATCCGCCAGGCACCCCGCGGCACGAAGCAATGTCGGTGCCGCGACTGGCTGATCGAGGTAAGCGAGGATCACGCCAAGCATGGCCGCCTCCTCTCAGTTGGCTGCGATCGAGCGCGTTCTTGTAGCGCCCCAACTGCCATGCGGCCAGCCAAGCCGGAAGGGTTCCGCGTCAATGGGCAATCTCTTGCGGAGCAAGCAAGGTAACCGCCGAGGCCGACCCATTGGCAGTGGCTTCGATCGCATCGAGCCGCCGGCCCTTGGTTTCCGGCAGCATCAACAGCATGACGATCATCAGGCCGAACGCCATGACGCTGAACACCGCGATGGCCGGGCCCAGCGGCATCGTCTCGCTCAGCACGCCCACCAGCGTCGGGAACACCGCACCGATCGCGCGGCCGGCGTTGTAGCAGAAGCCTTGCGCGTTGCCCCGCACCGTAGTCGGGTAGAGTTCCGTCATGAACGGACCCATCGGCGGGAATTTCATCAGCATCATGACGTTCAGCGGAATTCCGACGAAGAACAGCCAGGTGTTGTTCATCGGCACGAACATATAGATCAGCACCATCAGCAATGATCCGATCGCCGACAGCATGAAGGTCATCCGCCGGCCGATCGCATCGCTGAGCCACGAGCCGAGCAGGAAGCCGGCAAGCGCGCCGAGAATCTGGATGAGCAGGAAGCCTCCGGTGCTGGAAGCGGAGAGGCCGCGGACGGTGCGCAAATAGGTCGGCATCCAGATGCCCAGCGCATAGCCGCCTCCCTGCGCGCCGGCGACCATCAGCGACACTTTCACCGTGGTCCACAGATACGGCGCGCGGAACGCCGAGAACAGATGCGACAGGCCGATGGCCGGGCGGTCGCGGCGGTTGGCGTGGAAGATTTCGGGTTCTTCGATGTTGCGGCGGATCCAGACCACGAACGCCGCGGGCAGCAGGCCGACGGCGAACAGCACGCGCCAGGCGATCGATTCCGGCAGGACGGCGTAGAGCGCGGTATAAACCAACGCCGAGGCGCCCCAGCCGACCGCCCATCCGGTCTGCACCAGGCCGACGCCGCGGCCGCGGTATTTGTCGCGGATCACCTCGCCCATCAGCACCGCGCCGGCCGCCCATTCGCCGCCGAACCCCAGGCCGTGCAGCGCGCGCAGGATGAAAAGCTGCTGGAAGTCCTGGGCGAAGGCGCAGAGGAAGGTGAAGACCGAATACCACAGGATCGAAAGTTGCAAGACCCGCACGCGGCCGAACCGATCCGACAGCGTGCCGGAGAACCAGCCTCCCAATGAGGAGATCAGCAGCGTGACGGTGCCGATCAGGCCGGCCTCGCCGCGCGATAGCCCCCACAGCGCGAGGACGGTCGGGATGACGAAGCTGTACATCTGGACATCGAAGGCATCCAATGCCCAGCCGCCGAAGCAGGCGCCCATGGTGCGGCGCTCCTTGGCGTTCAGGTCTCGCATCCAGGCGATCATGGCGTTTCCTCCCGTGGTTCTTATCGGATTTATGATGGCGTCGGTTGGCTCGTCTGGCTTTCGTTCCTCGTCTTATTTGGTCGATCGGCAAATGGGTGCCAAAGCGCTGGCCGCGGCGTCATGCGCGGCGGCTGGCCATTGGGGCGTACAGCACGCCGTGTCGGCAATGGTCCCGCACTTGCTGCAAGATCGCAATCCCGACCCAACCGAGCACGGTCCAGCGCATCGCCAGCACGCCACACGATGATCCGGTCGGTTGCAACGTCTTGCCGGCTTGGGAAAGGCCGCCCCGCTCGTTTCGCGTGCCGGTCCTCAGTGAAACCGCTTTGTCAGCCGGGCGTGAGAAGGCGCGCCACCTGCTCAGCATTCGCGTCGCCCGCGAAGGGATTCAATATCCGCATCCCGAGCAGTACGCCACCATCCGCAAGGTCCTCGGTCAGGATCGCTGTGCACCCGGCTTCCGCGGCGGTGGCGACCAGCAGGGCATCCCAATACGAGGCTTGACCGGCTGCCGCGGTTGTCAAGGCTGCGCGGATTGCGTTGGCAGACGCCGGGACAGTTTGGAACATGTCGAGCCAGTCGCGTGCCTGAGCGACCGCCTCCGCCGCGGGCACCAGCCGCTTACGCGTGACGGCAGCGTAGAATTCCGAAACGGCTTGCAGTGTCAGCAGACAATCTGCCAGGGCGGCCTGGTCGATGATCCTGCTCGCCGCGATGTGGCGGTCGCCAGCTTGCCGATCTAGCGCATAGACCAGGATGTTCGTGTCGAGCGTGAAGCGTTTACCGGTCATGCAAGGCGTCGCGGTCCAGCGGACCGGCGCCGATGTCCCAGCCCTTCTGCATCCTCTCCTGGGTGCGCTTCCGGGCTGCCTCTTGCTCGGGCGTCAGGACGCGGCGCTTGCTGACCGGCGACAGCCGGGCGACCGGAGTGCCGTTGCGGGTGATGACGAATTCTTCCCCCGCTTCCACTTCGCGGATGCAGCGGGCGAAGGACTGGTTGGCGTCACGCAGGGTGAGGGTCTTGGTCATTTGGAGGTATGTAGCACGGGATGTTCTACGCGGCAATGTGCGGTCGTTGGCGCTGTTTGAATGGGGGCAAAGGGTCGGATACGGCGGTTCATGCCAGTGGACATTGCCACCGCTGCTTGGGCGGTTTCCGTACGCCGGCCCCATGCCCAGACGCACGGCCGGTGATGGCCGGCGTCCGAAACCCTTAACCGCAGGTGACGTTCGAACTGACCCACGACCCGCCGCACATCTCGCGGCCGTAAATGGCGGGCCGTCGCCCGCCCTACTCCACCGTCACCGACTTCGCCAAATTGCGCGGCTGGTCCACGTCGGTGCCCTTCAGCACCGCCACGTGATACGCCAGCAACTGCACCGGGATCGCATACAGGATCGGCGCGACGAACGGATCAACCGCCGGCAGCGTCACGGTCTCCACCGCGATGCCCTTCAGCTTCGCCACGCCCGCCGCATCGCTGAACACGATGATCTGGCCGCCGCGCGCCGCCGCTTCCTGCAAATTCGACGCCGTCTTCTCGAACAACGGACCGCTCGGCGCGATGGCGATTACCGGCACCGCCGGATCGATCAGCGCGATCGGCCCGTGCTTCATTTCACCGGCGGCATAGCCCTCGGCGTGGATGTAGCTGATCTCCTTCAGCTTCAGCGCGCCTTCCAGAGCGATCGGGAAGCAGTTGCCGCGCCCCAGGTACAGCACGTCGCGCGCCGCTGCCACGCGGTGCGCCACCACGTGGATCGCCGCGTCGTTCTCCAGCACCTCTGCCGCACGGCTCGGCACCTCCAGCAGGGCGTCGGTCATCGCCGCTTCCTGCGCCGCGGTGATCGCGCCGCGCGCGCGTCCCGCCGCCAGCGCCAGGCAGGCCAGAACGGAAAGCTGCGCGGTGAACGCCTTGGTGGAGGCCACGCCGATCTCCGGCCCCGCCACCGTTTCCAGCACGGCATCGCTCTCGCGCGCCATGCTGCTTTCGGGGACGTTCAGGATCGACAGCACAAGCTGCCCCTGTTCCCGCATGTAGCGCAGCGCCGCCAGCGTATCCGCGGTTTCACCTGACTGCGACACGAGCAAACCCACCCCGCCCTTCGGCAAGGGTGGCGCGCGATAGCGGAACTCGCTGGCCACGTCGCCGTCGGTCGGGATGCGCGCCATCGCCTCGAACCACCAGCGGCCGACCAGGCCGGCATAGAACGCGCTGCCGCAGGCCGATATGGTGATGCGCGGCACCGTCGCAAAATCGAACGGCAAGGCCGGCAGCGCCACCGCGCGCGTCGCCGGGTTCACCATGCGATGCAGGGTGTCACCGATCACTTGCGGGTGCTCGTGCAGCTCCTTTTCCATGAAGTGGCGGTAGTTGCCCTTGCCCATCGCGGCGCCGGTCAGCCGCGTCAGCTTCACCTCGCGCTGGATCTCGGTTCCGCTGACATCGAAGAACTTCGCGCCGTGCCGATCCAGCAACGCCCAGTCGCCATCATGCAAATACGCGATGCGGCGAGTCAGCGGCGCCAGCGCCAGTGCATCGGAGCCGAGATACATCGCGTCCTCGCCGAACCCCACCGCCAGCGGCGCACCGTGCTGCGCACCGATCATCAGCTCGGGATAGCCGGCGAAGATCATCGCCAGCGCATAAGCGCCCTCCAACCGGCGGAACGCTGCCCCCGCCGCCTCGGCCGGCGTCATCCCGCGCTGCAAATTCAGATCGACGAGCTGTGCGACCGTTTCGGTATCGGTCTCAGTGGAAAACTCCTGCCCGGCGGCTTCGAGTTCCGCACGCAGCTCGGCATGGTTCTCGATGATGCCATTATGCACGATGGAGACTCGCGCGGTGCCGTGCGGGTGCGCGTTGTTCTCGGTCGGCGCGCCGTGCGTCGCCCACCGCGTATGGCCGATCCCGGTCGTGCCAGTCAGCGGCGAACGGTCCAACGCCGCGATCAGGTTGCCGAGCTTTCCCTCGGCGCGGCGGCGATCGATATGGCCATTCACCAGCGTGGCCACGCCGGCGCTGTCATAGCCGCGATATTCCAGACGCCGCAGGGCATCCACGATCAGCGGCGCCGCCGGCTGCGTTCCGATCACACCAACGATGCCGCACATCAGGTATTCCTCTTGGTTGTCGCCGGCGGCTGGTTCCTCGCCGCCCGCATCGCCGCTGCACGTCCGGGCTTCACCACCTGCCGCCCGCGCGCCACCGCCAGCGCGTCCGCTTCCACATCTTCGGTGATCACGCTCCCGGCGGCGACGATGGCGCCGTCGCCCACCGTGACCGGCGCCACCAGTGCCACGTCGGAACCGATGAAGGCACGCGCGCCGATCTTCGTGCGATGCTTGGCAACGCCGTCGTAGTTGCAGGTGATGGTGCCGGCGCCGATATTGGTGTCCGCCCCGACCTCCGCATCGCCCAGATAGGTCAGGTGGCTGGCCTTCACGCCGTCGGCCAGGTGCGCCGCCTTCAGCTCGACGAAATTGCCCACATGCACGTTGGTGCCGAGTTGGGTGCCGGGCCGCAGCCGCGCATGCGGGCCGATGATGCAGCCCGGGCCGATGCTACATCCCTCCAAATGGCTGAACGAGCGGATCTGCGCACCGCTGGCAACCTTCACCCCAGGACCGAAGACCACGTTCGGCTCGATCGTCACGTCGGGCGAGAATTCGGTGTCGGCGCAGAGGAAAACCGAGCCAGGATCGACCATCGTCACGCCGGCATCCATTGCTGCGGCGCGTAGTGAGGACTGCACCACAGCCTCCGCCGCCGCCAATTCGGCGCGGGAATTGATGCCGGCGAGTTCTTCGGCCGGCGCCTCAACCGCGGCGACGCGGCATTCGTCCTCGACCGCCAGGGCGACGACATCAGTGAGGTAGTATTCGCCCTTGGCGTTGTCGGCGCGCACGCGGTTCAGCCAGCTCCGCATGTCGGCGGCGTCCGCGCACAGCACGCCGGCGTTGCACAGGTTGATCGCGCGCACCTCCTCGCTGGCGTCGACCCACTCGACGATGCGCTCGACGAAGCCGTGCCGCGCGATGACGCGGCCGTAGCGGGCGGGGTCGGCTGGGCGGAAGGCGAGCAGCGCCAGCCGGGCGTCGTTCGGCTGCCGGCGCTCCAGCAGGCGGCGCAGCGTCTCGGGGCGGATCAGCGGGTTGTCGGCGTAGAGGATCGCGACCTCGCCGTCGCCGAATTTTTCCCCCGCGGCCAACGCGGCGTGTGCGGTGCCCAGGCGTTCCTGCTGCACCACGGTCGCGTGCGGGGCGGCCTCGCGCTGCACCGCGTGCATGTCCGGGCCGACCACGACGACGATGCGGTCGAACACCTGTTCACAGCTCGACAGCAGATGGCGCAGCATGGAGCGGCCGGCGATCCGGTGCAGGGTCTTAGGCAGCACGGACTTCATTCGCGTGCCCAGACCGGCTGCCAGAATGACGGCGGTTGCCTGCATGCCTCTCTCTTGCGACCTTCCGTTGCGACCTTACCGCGGGCGTAGCGGCGGATAGGTTAACATGTCAAAGATTGCCGTTATGCTTCTGGTTCAATTCGCGTTTCGGAGTACATCACCTGGCCCGCACCCTGCTGCTCGATCTCGATGGCACGCTCGTGGACACCGTGCCGGACCTGGCGTCGGCGCTGAACCGGTTGATGGCGGCGCACGGACTGGCGCCGTTCACCCTGACCGAAACCGCCGCCATGGTGGGCGACGGCGTGGCGGCGCTGGTGGAGCGCGCCTTCGTTGCCCGCGGCGGCCGCTTCGAACCGGCGGCGGTGGCGGCGTTCTCGGCCGATTACGGCGCCCATGTCGCGGTCGAGAGCAAATTGTTTCCCGGCGTCAGGGAGACGCTGGACGGATTGGCCGGGGAGGGCTGGCGCCTGGCGGTCTGCACCAACAAGCCGGAGGTGGCGACGCGCCTGCTGTTGGTGGCGACCGGCCTGGCGCCACTGTTCGCCGCGATCGGGGCGGGCGACAGTTTCCCGGTGCGCAAGCCTGACCCGGCGCACTTGCTGGCAACGCTGCGGGCGGCGGGCGGCGAGCCGGGAGCAGCGGTGATGGCCGGCGACCACCGCAACGACGTGCTGGCGGCGCGTGGCGCGGGGGTGCCGTGCGTCTTCGCCGCCTGGGGCTATGGCCAGTCAGGCATGGCAGAGGGCGCCGCCGCGGTAGCAAGGGATTTCCCCGAGCTGGGAACAATCGTGCGACGGCTTGTCTAAAAAAAACCTCTCCCGCAGGAGCGGGAGAGGTCGATGGCGCGTCAGCGCCGAGGGTGAGGGTGAGCGGGTCGGCACACGAGCCCTTCCGATCCGGCAGTGGCACCACCGGCTGGTGCTCCCGAGCCGCCTGCTGCTCGGCTTGTTCACCGCGAACGCGAGCGACTGGCAGGCCCGCCACGGCCTGCGCGCCATGGTTGATGCAAAGCTCTCTCGCGGTCAGCGGCCAAGCAGCGCATGCGCCTTATACCAGGCGGCCGAAAGACTGACACAAGCCGCGAGGCTCCCTCCCCCGTGTCATGGCCGGCGCAGGCCAGCCACCCACGTCTTTCCTTCGTTGCACGGCGCACAGTCGTGGGTGGCCGGCCTGCGCCGGCTATGACGCGGGAAGAAGCGGTGCCGAGAGCCAGCCTTTTCGGCGCCTGGTATTACACGACCGCGGCCAATTGCTTGCAGGTAAAGTCCGCCAGTGCCTTGCTGCCGCCTTCGCGGTAATCCGCATGGCCGATGCAGGTGCGGCAGGGGTCGGCCTTCACCTCGTTATTGAACAGCGACCGGCGCCAGGCCACGAGGTTCGGGCTGGCATAGGCCTGGAATATCGACTCATGACCGGAAAGATTGCCCGTAATGGCCCCGATCTTGTCGTTCTCCGGCGTGCGGTCCTTGAACGCGATGCAGCACATGAAGATGTCACCCGCATAGTTCACCACGAACTGGCGCAGTGGATAAGTGCAGGGATCGCGTCGGACGAAGCTCTCGTCACCGGGCAGCAGCGCAGTCCAGTTATGACCGAGCTTCGCCAGATCGGTCAGGCCGGCGAGCACCGTCAACTGGCCGACCCTGGTGAGGAATTGCAAATCCACGCCCTGCTGGAAGTGGCGCAGTGTCAGGGGTAACTCGATCTGTTTCTGGAACAGATGGACACGGCGCATAACCTCCACGTCGTCGTATTGCTTGGTAGGACCGGGATGCAGCGTCACGATCAGCAGCCCGACGCCGGCCGAGGCCGCCCATTCCAGGTCGTCTTTTGCCAGGTAGTCGCCGTTGGAGAACAATGTCATCTTCACTCGCGGCAGATGGGCGCGGGCGATTTCGACATAGGTCCGGTTCTGCTTGTGCATGAAGAATTCGTTGTTGCCGACGAATTTAATGTCACCGTCGTAATCGATCTCCGCCAGTTCGCGGATCATCTTCCGATACACATCCAGGTCGAGGAAATCATTGTGCCGGATGCGGTCGAACTTGCTGTTCGGGCAGTAGCTGCAACGCCGGTTGCACTGCGAGGAGGTCTCGATCTCGATCCACCGCACCGCCTGGCGAAACGCCTCGCGCGCGGCCGCACGATCGGTTTGCGGCGCAAAATGCAGCGAACTGATAACGGAATCGAGGAAGGTCCCAAGCACCTGGTGGCCGTGCGGCATGCGATCGGGGCCGAACCCGAGGATCCGCGTTTGCGATGCCCCGAAGCTCGCCTGGTCGATCCAGTTGTTTTCGACAGCATATTTGTTCAGCGCAGCCGCCATGCCGACGCAGCCACGGCTCGCGAGCAACAGGACTTGTTCGCCGACATGGTTGCGATCGGTGACCAGCAAGGCTCGTTCCTCCGGGAAGTCGGGCGGCGTGCGGCGAGGGCGGGTGCCGGTGGCCAACCCAGTGGCCGGGTCAATTCCTGTCGAACCTATCCGGCCGCCTCGTCCCGGATCAACAGGATTTGATCGAGCCCGTCAGCGGGCGCGCTGTTCGTTGTCATTTCACAGCGGAGCGACGTTTCGAGGCAGGCCTCGATCTGCTGGCTTGTCGGCGCCCGCCAGCCCGGCGCGGCAAAGCCCCGGGTTGGCGTCTCCCCGGCCAATGCCGGCAACCGGGCGGTCGGAAGGCCGCAAGTTGGCCTTCGGGCGGGCACCGGAGAGTGCTACTCTCGACCCATGCGCAAGATACGCAACCGTCTGATGCCGACACGTCCTGTTTTCCGGCGCGTCCTGCTGCCCGTGCTGTGGCTGGCTGCAATGCCGGCACTGGCGCTGGCGCAAAACCCGGCGGATAAGCGGGCCACGGCTAACAAGCTGCTGGATGCGTTGAAGAACGCGCCAAGTGAGGACGCGGCCGGTCCGCTGGAAATGCAGATCCGCCAGCTTTGGGCGTCGTCCGGCACACCGGCCGTGACCCTGCTCATGAGCCGCGGCTTGCGCGAGTTGCACGCCGGCGCGATGGCAGACGCGATCGAGGATTTCGGCGACGCGATCACGCTCGATCCGAAGCTGGCCGAGGCCTACCGCCAGCGCGCCGTCGCGCGCTACCAAGCCGGAGACACAGTAGGCGCGATCGCCGACCTGCAGGCAACAGTGCAGCTCGAGCCGCGCGACTTTGCCGCGTTCGAGACTCTATCGCAGATCGCCGAGGCGCGGGAGGACTGGAAGAACGCCTACGCCGCCTGGCAGAAGGTCATGGAGATCGACCCGAAGACGCCTGGCGGCGAGGACCGGCTGAACGAGCTGAAGCGCAAGGCACTCGGCGAGGAGACCTGAACCTCTTCCGCTCCTGCGTTGCGGGAGCGGGAGAGGCTATGGCTCGCTGAGTTGACGCAGTGCACCCCGTGGCGTCCGATACGCAAAACAGCAGGGGAGTCCCGCCATGCGGGTTTGCGTCTATGGCGCCGGGGCGATCGGCGGCCATCTGGCGGTGCGTTTCGCGCGTGGCGGTGCGGAGGTCTCGGTGGTGGCGCGCGGCTCGCATCTGGCGGCGATCCAACGCGACGGGCTGACCGTGCACGCGGTCGATGGCGAGCACCACGTCAAGCTGCCGGCCAGTGATCATCCGGCGCAACTCGGGCCACAGGACGCCGTAGTGGTGACGGTGAAGGCGCCGGCCCTGCCGCAGGTCGCTGCCTCGATCGCCCCTCTGCTGCGCGCCGATACTGGCGTGGCCTTCGTGATGAACGGCATTCCCTGGTGGTATTTCCATGCCCTCGCAGGCCCGCTGGAGGGCCGCCGCCTGCCTCGGATCGA
>Ga0182030_10012330_pt1 | contig 17136 bp, 11 predicted proteins | sample 812S3MmetaG_FD_121299 | JGI IMG/M metagenome (GOLD analysis project Ga0182030, IMG submission 121299) | Permafrost microbial communities from Stordalen Mire, Sweden - 812S3M metaG (Illumina Assembly) | ecosystem: Environmental > Terrestrial > Soil > Wetlands > Permafrost | place: Sweden...
TCGCGCATAGCGCACACGCACCGGGAAGCGCTCCCGGCCTTCGATGGTGGTGGTGAGATTCTTGCCCCCCGATGCCGTCTCGATGGCATCCTCCACATCCTGGACATTCAAGCCGTATCGATCCGCCGCCGGCCGGTCCACGGTCATCTCCAGATAGGGCGCGCCAGTGATGCGCTCGGCATAGAGATCCACAGCGCCGGGAACTTGCCGCACCACGTCCTTGATCTCTTGCGACTTCTCTTCAATCACTCGCAAGTCGGGGCCAAAGACCTTGATGCCGATCTGCGTCCGGATGCCGGTTGAAAGCATATCGATGCGGTTTCGAATCGGCTGCGTCCAGATGTTGGTGACTCCGGGAATCTGCAGCTTGTCGTCGAGCCGCGCCAGAATCGCGTCCTTGGTCAGCCCCTTGGGCCATTGCTCTTTCGGCTTGAAGTCGATGGTCGTCTCGCTCATGTTGATCGGCGCCGGATCGGTGGAAGTCTCCGCCCGGCCGACCTTGCCCACCACCATCGCAACTGCTGGATCTGCGGCGATAATGGCGTCCTGCTGGCGAAGGATCTCTGTCGCCTTGGTCAGCGAGATGCGCGGATCGGTAATGGGCATGAAGAGTGCGGTCTCTTCATCCAGCGGCGGCATGAACTCCGAGCCGATCGTGGTCGCCGTATAGACAGCGGCGAGAAACAAGACCAGCGCCGCGCAGAGAGTTACAGCCCGGTGTCGCAGCGCCCAGTCAAGCACCGGGCGGTAAGCCGCGCGCAGACCGCGCATAACTGGGTTGTCTTCCTCTCGACGCAGCTTGCCGCGAATGAGAAATGTGCACAGCACCGGCACCAGCGTGATAGCCAGGATGGTGGAACCGGCCATGGCAAAGGTCTTGGTAAAGGCCAGTGGATGAAACATCTTGCCCTCCATGCCGGTCAGCGCGAAGACCGGCACGAAGGCAAGAATAATGATGACCATGGCAAAGGAGATGGGTCGGCCCACAAGCCGCGCCGCATTGAGCGTAATCTCCCAGATATGTTCGCGATAACTGCCATGCTCCTCTTCGTAGCGCTCTGCCTGGCGAATCACGTTCTCCGTCATCACGATGCCCGCGTCCACCAGCACGCCGATGGCAATGGCTATGCCACCCAGAGACATGATGTTCGACGAGATGCCAGCGCCCTTCATGAACAGGAACGAACCCAGCACCGCCAGCGGCAGCGGGATAGTAACCACCAGGATGCTGCGAAAGTGCCACAGGAAGAGCACATGAGCCAGCGTGACCAGAACGATCTCTTCGATCAACGCATGGCGCAGCGTATCCACCGCATGATCGATGAGGATGCTGCGGTCGTAGAAGGGAACAATCTTCACTCCTTGCGGAAGCCCCGGCTGAATCTCGTCGATCTTCTTCTTGACCGCAGCAATCGCTTCACGAGCATTGGCGCCGTAGCGGATCACCACTACGCCACCCACCGCCTCTTTGCCGCCTTTATCGAGAACCCCACGCCGGAACTCTGGCCCAAGCTGCACACTGGCCACGTTGCCAACAGTTACAGGCGTGCCGTTCCACGCGCCCAGCGATATATTCTCAATGTCGCTCAGCCCGCGAATCAGGCCGATGCCGCGCACCATGTCTTCCGTGGCGCCCACTTCAATGACCTTGGCGCCCACGTTGTTGTTGCTTCGCTCAACAGCCCCAACCACATCTTTGAGCGCAATGTTATAGGCGCGCAGCTTCATCGGATCGAGATCGATCTGGTACTGCTTCACAAAGCCGCCTACGCTCGCGACTTCGGCCACTCCCGGCACTGAGTTCAGTTGGTACTTGATAAACCATTCCTGGATCGAGTGCAGCGTACCGCTGTCGTAAGGCCCCTCCACCGTGTACCAGAAGACCTGGCCAACGCCGGTCGCGTCCGGTCCCATCATCGGAGTCACGCCTGCTGGCAAAAAGCTGCCCGCCAGACTCAGCCGCTCCAGCACGCGCGTGCGCGCAAAGTAGATGTCGACCGAATCCTCGAAGATCACATTGACCATCGAGAAGCCAAAGGCCGAAGAAGATCGCACCGAGCGCACATGCGGCAGCCCTTGAAGATTTACCGTCAGCGGATAGGTGATCTGATCCTCGACCTCCTGCGGGCTGCGTCCCGGCCAGTCGGTGAAGACGATGACCTGGTTCTCGCTTAGATCGGGAATCGCGTCGATCGGCGTATGCAGCAGCGCCCAGTAGCCCCACGCCGCAAGCGCGGCATAGACGGCCAGGATCAGCCAACGATTCTTCATCGAGAATTCGATTATGCGGTTGATCATGGCTTCTCCTATCTGGCGCTGAGGTGCGAATGGAACGAGGCGATGATGTAGTCGTTGCGGCGCGCCTCGACCAGCACGTTCCACGATCCGGACGTTGGCGGCCTTCCATTGCCCGCATAGCTCTGGCGGCTCGCGTCCCACGGAAGATCGAAGGAGGTTTTTAACTCCGCCATGTTCATCGCGGGCATGGCGGGCATGATGAGCGTCACCGTCACATGCGCGTCGCCAATGGGCTTGCCGGCAGCGTCGGTAAGCTTCACATGGAAGAGATTGTCAGCTCCCGCTCTCAATGGATCAGGCTCTGCGTCGAAGCCGATCTTCGCCGCATTGCCAGAGTTTGAGGGCGCAGCAGACTGGCCGCTCTGCCCTGCGCCAAACTCTTTTGCACCGCCGTACAAGCCAGAGACTCCAGAACTCAACTGCGCCTGCGAGTCGATAAGAAAGTTGCCGTTGAGAACAACCTTGTCGCCCAGCGCCAATCCGCTCGACACCGGAAACAAGTCCTCGGAAGCCGCGCCCACCTGAATCTCACGAGCCTCAAAGACGCCGTTGGGCTTGGCCACATAGACGATCTTCCGCGTTCCTGAATCCAGCACCGCCGAGCGCGGAACCACAATCGAAGCCTGAGGCGCACGGCTCAAAAAAGTTGCGCTCACAAACATGCCCGGCACCAGCCGCATCCCCGGATTGGCTAGGTGAATATGCACCGGCACTGTGCGCGTCTGGACATTCGCGGCTGGCTCGATAAAGTCCACATGCCCATGCAGCGTGCGGTTGGGTAGCGCCTCGGCCGTAATATCGACCTGCTGCCCTGGCCGGATCTGCGCCAATTGCTCTTCGTAAACGTCGGCCTTGATCCACACCTCGCTCAGATCGGCAATGGTGAACATGGTCTCGCCGGCGCTCACATATTGGCCCTGCGTCACCTTGCGCTCCACCACCGTGCCTGCCGCGTTGGAATAGATAGTCACATGCGGCACGCCCGGCTCGGCCTGCGCATGGGTCTGCTTATCGGCAATGCCCCATAGCTCCAGCTTGCGACGGCTGGCATTCACCAGCGCCTCCGCCTGTGCGCGTGCATAGGCATCGTCCGACTGAAGGAGGTGATCGCGGTTCTCTTCCGCCAGTCGATACTCTTCGACCGCGGTTGCAACTTCGGGACTGTATAACTCAGCGACCGGCTGCCCGCGCCGCACCCGCTCGCCGGTGTATTGCACGTCGAGCTTGTCGATGCGGCCACCGATCCACGCGCTGATCGAAGCCAATTGAGCCTCTGGCTGCTCCACACGGCCAAAGGCGTCGATGCCGGTCTTCAACATCGCCGTGCGCACCTCGGCCACCTGCACGCCCGCAGCCGTGATCTCGGCTGGAGAAAGCTCGACCGTAGTACCCGGCTGCGTGCCTGACTGCACTGCTGGCTGGCTCTCCGCCCGTGGTCTCTGCACGGCTTGCGGCTGGGCGGTCGCGGGCAGGATTGCTGCCGATACAAAGGCATGGTTATCTCGCGAAGCAAGGGCCCACACGGCGAGGACTGCCGCGACGACCCCTGCTCCAGCGCCAAGCGCGAAGAGCTTCTTTTCCTTTACAGTCATTTGCTGTTCCTCTCTTGGCCGATTGCCTCGGCAAGCGGAGCGCCAATGGCGCGCTCCAGTTGCGCAACTCCCGCGTCCGTTGCCGCGGACGATTTGTAGTAGCCCGTTTGAACCTCAAGCAGCAGGTTCTGGCTGTCAATCAGGTTCAGGAAGTCAGCGCGATCGTTCTCGTAAGCGGCAGTCGACGCTTTGAAGGCCGACTCGGCTTGCGGCAGCAGCGTATCGCGATAGAGCTTCACTCGCCGCTGCGCCGCCAGCACCTCGATCTGCGCCTGCCGGATATCCAGAAACACCGCGGACTCACGCGCCTCCAACTCGGCCCGCGTCACCTCCGTCGCCGCATCGGCTTGTGTGGCCTCGCCCTCATGGCGGCCGCGGTTCAACCAGGGCAGATTCATCGCCGCCTCAACCATGTAGGCGTTGCGAAATGCCGAGCCGGTGGGCATAACCATGTAGCCCAGCGCGACCGTGAAGTCGGGCTTCATTGCCAGCCGCGTCAGCTTGCCCTGATCCTGCGCCTTCGCAATCTCCTGGCGCAGCGCGGCAAGCTGCGGGCGATGCTCGATCGCGATGCGCTTCAGCTCCTCGATTCCGGGCAGCTCCGGCGGGGCGGCGTAACTGCCGGAAATCTCAACCGCTTCTTCCGGACCGCGCCCCATCAGCACATTCAACTGCGCCCGCGCATTCTCCCCGTCTTCTTCGAGTTCGATCCGGTGCTCATTCAGCCGGGTCACGGCCATCTGCGCGCGCAGCACGTCCGCCTGCGGAACCTTCCCTACGGTGTACTGAGCCAGCGCCGCTGCCAGGGCTTCTTTCAACAGCGCCGCCTGGCGCTCATGCACCTTGAGTTCGTCGGCATTGCGCATCAGGTCCGCGCACAGCTTGCGTACTTCGGCAGCTACCTGCTGGCGCAGCGATTCGAGATCAGCCTCCGCAACCTGCGCGTCGTCTCCCGCCAGCCCCACGCGCAGATCCCGCTTTTCCTTGCTCACGAAGGATTGCTGCAGCATGAACATGCCTTGCGCCTGGTTCAGGTCCCACGGCTTTCGCAAGGGCGTACCCCAGTCGCGCACCATGAACATCGGATCATCCAGGCTGCGCGCCGTCGTAGTCTTCAGTTTGGCCAGCGAAAGCCGCCGCACCTGGGCACGTATCTCGGGATTGGCGAGGAGCGCTTCGTTCACAGCCTGTTCGACCGAAATGGGCGCGGGAACAGCACCGTAAGCCGCGCCGGACGACACCATTGCCCGCTCCGATTGCTCCGATTGTTTCGAAAATCCGGGCTGGGCATAGACGACCGTCGACAGCGCCAGCGGCGCAAGAACACACATCTGCTTCACGTTTCAACCCCACAGTTAAGGACACGAAAACAACTCCGAAGCGCGCAAAAGCACACCCCGAAAAGCCATAACTTGAAGGGAAACGCTAGACTCTCAGAACAGAGACATCCGTAGGCGGAGACGCAGGGGACAAAGCGGCAGGAGGCAACACGTCACTCCAGGCAGAAGGCACATAGGGGGCGTTTTGCTCAATCGCGGCAACCGCGAAGACGCGATCCGCAACCACCGCTGTCACGATTGCAGCCTGCTGCGGCCTGCTGGCAGTGCAGCAGTTGGACTGCGCCGCCCCACCATGCTGTACTTCGCCTGCACAGCAACTGTGATTGCTTCGATGCGGGCTTGGCAGGCAAGTCCCAGACAGGCAGGCTCCAAGCGGCGCAAGCAAGGCCGTCATCAGGGCGATGATGACTCCAGCGCGTTGGAAGACACCGTACAACATACTCTCAGCTTAACACCGTTCCGCAGAGTTGCCGTGATTTCAGTCACCCGCGCAGTCGAGTAGGGTGAAGTCGCTGAACGGGCTTCGAGGATGCCGTTGCTTCCTCTGGTCCCCGAGGACATTGCAAAACGGCCTCTCTGCGCGAACAACTCGCTGAACAGCGTACGCAGCACTTCGCCTGCAAGCCTGAACATCGGGCTAACTACTTGATTCCAACCGCGGCCCCTTTCCAACTTGAGTGTATTTACGCATTCGGATCCATAACTGCGGATGGGGCTACAGTCGACCGATTCGGACTCAGCAAGCGGCGCAGCTTGCGCTGCAACGGCTCTTCATAGAAATGAAATACGACGGCGGAGATTGCCAGCACGGCGACGAAGTAAGCGATCTGATCCAGCGTGGTCCAACTAGCTCCGAGAGCCTCGAATGCCGCGCGAATTGGAAAATGGAGTAGATACTCGGCATAGCTGGCCTTGCCGAGGAACACCAAAACCGGATTGGACAAGAGGGCGCACAGATATCGGTCGCCGATCGACAGGCCAAGTATGATTCCGAATGACGCGGGCAGGGTCAGACCATTGTGCATAAGCGGGTAGGGAATTCGGCTGCCAAACGAGGTTAGGGTAAACAGCAGCGCAAAGGACGGGAGATATAAAAGGTAGCCCTTCCCTTTGAGCCGCCCGGATTGGTTGATAATTAGAAAACAGCGGCAAGCGACGATGCCGGAGAGAAAAACCGGAAGGTTCAGAAGCGGATTGAATCCGACGAACCAAGCAAAGGGAAAGTCGGGACGCGCGGTCGCCGGAACATCGCTGTATCCACTTACATGTGCTGCAAGTGAAAGCAAGGCGGGTAGCAGAACAAGCGCCCAAAGCCCAGTGAAAGCCAGGATCACTTTGCGGATTGTCGATATCCGAAAAAACAGGCTGCCCAGGACAGGGAAACACAGATAAAAGAAAGCCTCATCGGATAGGGACCAGCCTGGGCCATTCCAGGTGATCGAAGCCTGCGGTATCCAGGATTGAACCATGGCGAGGTTCAGCAATCCGGAGCCGATTCGACGCAGCAAAATCGCCTTGGAATGTTGCGCCAGAGAATTCGCGACAATCAGTTGCGCGACGGCCGCAAGGCCAAGCACGTAGACCGGGTAGATCCTAGAGAACCTGGCGACAAAAAATCTCTTCCGGTCTGCTGAGTTCCAGGACTGATGGAGCGGATAGTTAAGGGCCAAAACGAAGCCGGAGAGTACGAAGAAGACACTAACCGCAACATAGGCGCAAAATACGGTATTCAACCAGGGCGACGCCCCTGGCTTCTGCGCACCGCTCATCGAGGGGATGACGACGCAGAGATGAAAGTAAACAATCCAGGATGCCAGAAAGAAGCGCAGCGCCGTGAGAGGTAGCACCTCCGATACCACTTTCTTCTTCATCGTTGTTCACTTCCCTCGTGTTCAGTTTGCGGGGTTGCCTGTTGAAGCGGGGCATGAGTGTCGCCGCAGACTGTGCAGAGAAGTCACGCTTCTGGGCGAAGGGGTTGCCGGAGATTGAATGGAGGGCAGAAGCTGCCTCATATAGGCCATTGAGCGTCGGCGTACCACCTAAACCATTCTCCTAAATAGCGCAGACCGGAGTTGTGATCCTCGCGCGGATTTTGACCGAAAAAATCCGCATCCTCACCCCGGAAGAAGGTTCACAGTATTTGAGAAAATGCCTCAAACCCCGTTTCGATTGTGGATCCTGTCAAGGCGCAACCAGCGTCCGTCCATTTACCAGGCAGCTTCTAGTCGCGCGGGGACTGAGTTGAAGCTGACATTTGTTGAATACACCTTATCATGAGGGCTATTTGGCAAGAGATGCGCCACTGCAGGCCCTGGCCGGAGTTGTGATCTCCGCGTGGATTTTTGCCAAGAAACTCCACAGCCTGATCCCGCAAGAAAGTTCACAGTATTTGGGAAAATGCCTTAAGCTGAAAGGTTGGCCAATGTCTCCGGCAAAGGCATTCCGAGTTCCCTTTTCAGCCCAGCAAAGCGAGGATTTCCCGTGGCAAGCAAGCTTTATCACAATCTCATCGGCGGCCAATGGCTGCCTTCCCGTTCCGGCGCAACCTTTGAGAACATCAATCCTGCGGATCACTCGGATATTGTTGGCGTTTTTCCGTCCTCCAATGCAGAAGACGTAGTGCTTGCCGTGGCCGCTGCGAAGAAAGCCTATGCAAGTTGGCGGTTGGTTCCTGCGCCCAAGCGCGCGGAAATCCTCTATCGCGCTGGAGCGTTGCTGACCGAGCGGAAAGAGCAATATGCCCGCGAAATGACACGCGAAATGGGCAAGGTTCTGGCCGAAACCCGCGGCGACGTGCAGGAAGCGATCGACGAAGCATATTACGTTGCGGGCGAAGGACGGCGGCTCTTCGGCGTGACGGCTCCGTCGGAGTTGGCCAACAAGTTCGCCATGTCGGTGCGCATGCCGGTGGGCGTGATCGGCATGATCGCGCCGTGGAATTTCCCCATGGCCATTCCATCGTGGAAGCTCTTCCCTGCCCTGGTCGCCGGCAACACCTGCGTGATCAAGCCGGCGGAAGATACTCCGCTCTCAACTTACAACCTGGTCCAGACGCTGATCGACGCCGGACTGCCTCCGGGGGTGGTTAATATCGTGTCCGGCTACGGACCGGAAGCCGGCGCTCCGCTGGTCGAGCACCCGGACGTGAGGGCCATCAGCTTTACCGGTTCGAGCGCCGTGGGGTCGATTGTGGCGCAGCGCGCGGCGGCCACCTTCAAGCCCGTTTCGCTGGAAATGGGCGGTAAGAACGCCATGATCGTGATGGACGACGCCAACCTGGAACTGGCCCTTGAAGGCGCGCTGTGGGGCGCATTTGGCACCACCGGACAGCGCTGCACCGCGACCAGCCGCATCCTGCTGCATAAGTCGATCGCGGCTGAATTTGCCGAAAAGCTGGTCGCTCGTGCAGCCGCGCTGACCGTCGGCAACGGCTTGTCCGACGGCGTTGAAGTCGGCCCCCAGGTCAATGAGCAGCAGATTGAAACGAGCACAAAATACTGCGAAATTGCCATCGCCGAAGGGGCCAAGCTGCTCACCGGCGGCAAGCGGCTTACTGAGGACATCTACGCCAACGGCACTTTCTTTGCTCCGACTGTTTTCGGGTCCGTAACGCCGGATATGCGCATTGCCCGCGAAGAAGTCTTCGGGCCGGTGGTGGCGCTGATCGAGTTTGGGAGTTTTGACGAAGCCATCGAGATTGCCAATTCAATCGACTACGGCCTTTCGACGGCGCTTTATACCAGGGATGTTAACCGCGCTTTTACTGCCATTCGCGATCTCGAAGCCGGCATCACGTACATCAACGCTCCGACCATCGGAGCGGAGGTGCATCTGCCTTTTGGCGGCGTCAAGCAGACAGGCAATGGCCACCGCGAAGGCTTGGGCGCGCTGGACTTTTACACGACGTGGAAGTCGGTTTATATCGATTCCAGCGACAAGCTGCAGCGCGCGCAGATCGATAACGCGGAGTAAACAGGACGACGTGGCAGCAGGAGATTTGCGCTGCAATCTTGCCATGCCGATGCTGAACGAAATCGACTCCAGTAAAGTCGAGTTGATTCCTCTTGAGGCGGTACTTGCCGAGATGGACGAATTGCTGGCCTCCCAGCGCCTCGGTTGAGGCCAATTCGATTCCATCCGGAAGGCCGGGTAGACGCTAGTGTCCCGAGCCGGAAGTTCGCAGCATTCTTCGGGGTATGCACTGGAGGCGTAAATTGCTGAAAAGCAGGTCCTTCACTACGTTCAGGATGACAATATTTCTTCAACGAATTACAGACTCGGAACGCTAGAACCGCCCTTCCGTCGCCCATAGACTCGTTTGACTCAGTTTCAGCAAAGAGGTTCCTGTCGAATTTTCCGAATCCTATTTGCATTTTAGCAATCTTAGATATATCTTATGATATATCGTGAGTTGTTCACGAGATGTATCGTCTGGATTGAAATCTTGAGGGATAAGGGAGAATTGGCATGTTTGGAAGAGGAAAGTTTGAGAGATTTGCGGCGAATCGCTTTGCTGAGGCGCAGTTTACAGAGGGGCGCGAGGGTTTCGGTCCGGAGGCGGGTCGAGGAGAAGGGGCTTGCGGGCCGGGTGGCTGGCAACGCGACGAACGCCATCACGGACGACATGGTGGCTTTGGCGAGGGGATGTTCGGGGGCTTTATGGGCCGGGAACGCGGCTTTGGGCGCGGCTTCGGTGGATTTGGAGGCGACCGCGAGCGGCTGTTCGACTCGGGTGAACTGCGCCTGGTGATTCTGGCGCTGGTGGCGGAAAAGCCCAGCTACGGTTACGAGATTATCAAGGCGATTGAAGAGCGGCTTTCGGGCGGTTACGCTCCTTCGCCGGGCGTGGTTTACCCTACGCTGACGCTGCTGGAAGAGGAAGGCTATGCGACGGTATCAAGCGCAGAGGGCAGCAAGAAACTCTATACGGCAACTGAGCTGGGCGTCGCGTACTTGAAGACCAATGAGGCGACAATCAAAGCGATTTTCGGCCGCATGGAACAGGCAGGCAAGGTATTTGGCCGCGGAAAGTCGCCGCAAATCATGCGTGCGCTGATGAATCTGAAGTTTGCGCTCAAGATGCGGGCTAACCAGGGAAACCTGTCTGCGGAGCAAACGGGCAGGATTGTCGAAGCTATAGACGCGGCGGCTAAGGTAATTGGCGAGGTTTGATGCACCTGTCGGCAGGGCGCCGGACTCAAACGGAAGCAGAACGAATCGAAAGAGGAATCCGATGCAGGAAGAGTTAGGGGCAATTGAGGCTCTTGCGGCGGAGCGGAGGAGCCTCCAACTGCTGGTGAGCGAGCTGTTGTTTGAAAACCAGAACCTTCGCATGACGATTGCGAAGTTGAATCAGGGAGCCGGGGCTGGCGCGGGGAGTTCAGCGGTTGAAATCAACGCGCCGGCCACTCATCCACAACGACGCCAAGATCATTGAGTTGTTGCATGGCTAATTCGATCCGGCGGCGAATCTCAGGGCGCGACTTTTTGTCGGCCAGCGGCGATTCTTCAATGGCTACGACGCGGCCGTAGGGCCAGGCGCCTTCGGGCAAAGCGATCAGGGCGTCGATCAGGTCTGCCTGGCGAACCTGAATTTCCTGGCGTCGCGCGGCAGCGGGCCGCAAGATGCCGCCCTTGCCCAATTGGCTGGGATTGGCGTCGGCTTGCACGATACGCAGATTGACCATCTGGCTGTCGAAGCTGAGGAAGGGATTGGCCCAGGCGCCGGGCTCATGCACGTCGACATAACGGCTCTTGGTGGGCAGGGCGATCTTTGCCAGTTCAGCGCGCTGCCGGTCTTTTTGGGCGGAGGCTGCCTGCAGCTTGTGCTCGGCGGCCTGCGCCGTGCTGGCAACTTTAGTGACCGCTTGCTCCTCTTTGCGACAGCCGGTGAGCGAGGTAGCGCATATTGCGGCAAAGAGAAGAACGGCAGCGCAGCTTTGCAATGTCTTCGAATAAATCACAGAGACCAGCATATCAAGTTCCCAATGGGAGGGAGGCTCAAGGGCCTTCGAAGCCAAGGCCTGCGCATGAAGGGGAATTGCATACGATATCACGGGGTTTCAGACCTACGATCTCCCTATTGGGACGATTGGTCTTGTTATATCGCTCCAGTAGGGTTTCTCACTGGCCGGTCCAGGCGGGCGGGCGCTTTGAGAGAAAAGCTGCTGTGCCTTCCGCTTTATGTGGTGGCGTCATTTGGCGGCGTCTGCAGCAACGTCTTCAATCGCCGCAGTTAGCTCGGTGAAGAGAGCGGCGTTGAGGGCGCTTAGGACTTGTGGGCGGTTGAGGGTAATGGTCGCCAGGGGCGCGCTTTTTTCGAGGAGAATTGTTTCAAAGCTCATGGAGCCTCCTTTCGGACAAAGCATAACCGTTGCACACGCCGTCGAGCGGGGGCAAAACTGGCAGGGGCAAGACTCACTAAATTGTCAGAGGTGACGTCGCCAGCCTTCCCTCAGGGGCTAAATACGCTGCGGAAGAACCCCAAAATGTGCGAGGAATCGGCCCAAAGCTTACCTCAGGGCCTAAAGGCCGCATTGATTTCATTGCGTTTACACCGGGGATAAATCCCCGGCCTACCCTAAAACAGGTTTTTTTTCGCAGCCTGTCAAGCCCTGTTAATCTGATTGGCGTTATCGGCACGACTAGAGTCGTGCCCTTTCACAAAACGTTTCAAAGTGACCACAGAAACGAGCATTGGCTAAATGCGTTTGATGAGTTCTTTGGCCATCGCGTCGAGGACGCCGTTGAGGAAGCCTACTGACTCGGGCGCGGAGTAGCGTCGCGCGATTTCCAGGGCTTCGTTGATGACGATGGGAAATGGTGTGCTTTTGAAGCCGAGCATTTCGGCGGCGGCTAGGCGGAGCACGTTGCGGTCGACGCCGGGCATGCGTTCGATGCGCCACTTGACCAGGTGTTTGGAGATGAGGATGTCGATCTCTTCGGCGCGGAGGGTGGCGGAGCGATAGAGATCTTCGGCGAATCCGCGGACTTCCGCGTCCGACTCTTCGCGGGCGAGCCAGAAGGTTTTGCCGACCTGCTCGGGGGTTTGCTTGCCCAGATCGCCCTGGAAGAGCATCTGCATGGCGAGTTCGCGGGACTTACGCCGCGTTCCGGTGGTCATGCGCCCTCGCCAGTGTCGAGGCCTGATTCAAGCAGTTTACGGCGCAGGGAGACCATTTCGATGGCGGCGACGGCTGCTTCAAAGCCCTTGTTGCCGGCTTTTACGCCGGCGCGGTGCAGCGCCTGCTCCAGGTTTTCGCAGGTGAGGACGCCGAAGGTGTGAGGGATGCCGGTTTCCTGCTGCGACTGTCCGATGCCGCGGGCTACTTCGTTGTAAATGGCTTCGTAATGGGCGGTTTCGCCGCGGATGAGGCAGCCGAGGGTGATGATGGCGTCTACAGAACCGGGTCCGCCAAAGGCGGGGACGCGCTCGGCGATGATGCGGGCGGCGGCGGGGACTTCCCAGGCGCCGGGGACACGGACGATTTCGATGTGGCGACGGGCGGCGCCGCTGCGCAGCAGGGCGTCGAGCGCGCCGTCGAGAAGGCGGTCGGTGATGACGGCGTTCCAGCGGGCGGCGACGATGGCGAAGCGCATACCCTCGGCGGAAAGATCGCCTTCGACGGCGACTGGCTTGCCTTTGATCGGGTCGGTCCACTCCCAGAAGCTGAGTTGGTGGCCTTGGACGGGTTCGACGGTGAAGATGCGGGATTTCCAATCAGTTTCGGTCACGGTGGAAAGAAGGCCGGTGGACTCTTGGGCGACGGTACGGAACCAAGCCAGAACTGCTTCGCGGACGGCGTCCAATTGGGTTACCTGGACCAGTACGCCGGCGGTCGAGGGTAGCTTGCCCTCAATTACTTCCAGATTTCCCAGTGGCGCAAGAAACGCCGAGCCGCGGCCGGTTTCGTCTTGCCAACCTTTGCCGGGTGTAAAGCCCAGGGCGGAGAAAAAGCTTGCCAACCGCTCAAATTCGGTCGCCGTGCCGACTGGGCGAAAAAATGTAATGCCCTTGATCATATTCTCGATTCTATCGCGCCGGGGTGCGTGGCCTGTTCGTCGAGCGCCACGCTGCTGGCGTTTGGATGCAGACAACACAAAGCCCGCTTCGCCTTGAATCGCGTTGTGCTACGCGATTTGGGCGAGCGGGCTTCCCCGTATATGGGGTGTGTCGGGTTAGGTGGTGGAACGCGGCTTCGTGGTGATGATCGTAACGGGAATGGAATTCCCGTTGGTGTCCGTCAGGCCGGGGTTGATCTGCTGCGTGTCGGTGAGCGTGGAAACGCCGATGTAGTGCACCAGGTTATCGCCGGAGGTGGAGACGAAGAAGTATTTGTTATCCAGACTGAAGACGCCGGCTACGGGGGCGGTAGGTACGGCTGTCGTGCCTGAGGGTTCAGCAAAGGTGAGTTGATTGACCGTTCCCAGTGCGCCAGTGGTGGTTGGCTGATAGTAGGGCAGAGTGGCCGTTGAGGTGGAACCGGTGGGAGCGGTGTAGGTGAGGAAAGCCAGACTGGATGAGGGCGAAACCACAATCTGGTCGAGGGTGCTGGCGGTGAATCCCAGGGTGCTGGCTTGGGCTTGAGCTGTTTGCGTCACCGGCGAGGCGGTAATCGGTCCGCTGGTAGAGACCGTGCCGCTGGTGGTGCTGGGGCACGCGCCGCTGACCAGGCTCTTGCTGTAATCGACGCTGATATCCGTCAGGGTGGGCGACGTTCCGCCGTCCAAGCCGAGGCCTAGGATATGATCGCCGTCGGAGGTTGCGGCGAGGAGATCGGTCTGGGCCGCGACCGCGCCGGGAACCTGCGGATATGCCAGATCGATGGTGTTGGTGCCGGTTACCAGCGACGGGCACCAGGCGTGCATGACAGTCGAAGCCGCCGTTTCGCTGCCGGTGGAGGTGCTGCTGAGGAATGCGCCGATCCCTGGGATCGCAACGGCAAGGTCGGCAGCCGGCGGAGGCTGATTGAGGGCGCTGCCTAGCGCATAGGTGGTCCAGCCGGTGTTCAGGCTGTAGACGAACAGCGTCGGCGTGTAGGTGACGGTTGAGGTGGTGGAGTTGCTGACGTAGCCGACGATGTAGAGCGTCTTCGAATCGGGGGTCCACTGGGCGGCCGTTCCCACGCCGCTGTAGGTGGAGTAAGAGGCGCTGGAGGGCGTATAGATGTAGAACAGTTCGCGGACAGGGTCGTTGATAAGGATGGTGCCGTTGTTTGGCGCGGCGGCGAGAACGATTCCCGGAACGTTGGCGTCTTCCTTGGAAAGCGAATTATTCGACGCGGTGTACACCATCAACTCGTGGGTGGAACCGAAGTAGAGGTTGGTGCCGGTTTTGTCGAGCACCATGGAGTTGGGAACATAGGGCATCTTGACCGCTGAACCGACCGCTCCGCTGATGAGTTCCACGGGAACGAAGTATTGCGATCCGACGCTTGGCGGAATCCCGGGCAGAGGGGTCATGCCGGGGGTCAGCGCTTCGCCGGTGACGGGGGTTATGTCGGGCGACCGGGGGCTGGACATCCAGAGGTATTCGCTGGCCAGGCCGGGGGTGGTGATGGTGACCGGGGTGCTGGTAATGGAGGTACCGGTCTGGGCTAAACCAACCTTGTCGATCGGGGATGGATTGCAGGTGGCGGGCTGGCAGACGGCGTAGACATCTGCTTGTCCGGCGTAGTTGGCGGTGACACCACCGGTTGAGGCTACGCTGATGTCCAGAGGATTTGTGGACTGGTAGTCGAGCGTAAGGCCAGTGATGGTGTTGCCGTTGGTGTCGGTAATGGTGGTGACCAGGTTCTGGGTAACGCCTTGAGTGACCGTTCCGGAGGTGGAGCCGTTGAGGGTGACGCTGATGCTGGCGGGCGGGCAGGTGGAGAAATATCCCGCAGTGGATGCGGAGCCGGCGACGGAGGCGGTGATGTAAGTCGTCCCAGGCAATACGGCGGTGATGACGCCGTATTCATCGATGGTGGCGACCGACGTGTTCTGCGAAGTGTAGCTGAGGTTGCCGATGGCGGTGGAGCAGCTGGGGACGGTCGAGGAACCTGGCTCGCAGAGCAGTTCCTGAACTCCGTTCAAAGTGTAATAGGCCTTGGCGTCCAACTGGGCGGTGCCGGGCTGAGAGAGGCATTCGCTGGTGATCGGCGTGGTATTGGTGGACGATTGCTCCAGCACCAGCGAGGTCGATGTGACTTGGGCGTGGGTGAAGACGGTGACCTGATTGGAGGTCACGCTGCCGCCGGTTGCGGTCACATAGGCCGTTGCATACGGTAGTCCGCTGGTTGAGGGCAGCGGATTCGGCTTATTGCAGGTGGTGTAGTCCGAGATGCCGCCTCCGCTGCGCCGGTTCCATGTGCCAGCGCAGAGGTTGCCGGTGGGCGATACGTCCACGATCTGATTGTTGGTGGTGCCGTAGGTGTAGGACGAAACGGCCGCAGTGGTGCCTTTGCAGGTTTTGGCCGTGGGCGAGGCCAACTGCTGGGTCTGACCGTAAGCGAGGGAGATTCCGGTCGTCTGCGGGGACAGAATGACCGTGTCCACGGCTGTGATCTTGAGACCATAGCCTACGCCATTGCAATAATTTGCGTCGGGATTGCGTGTGCAACCGGAGATCGAGATGCCGGCCGGAATCGCCAGGCAGAATAGGAAAACAAGCGTCAGCAACCGCTGCATGAAACCTCCCCGTCCCACCTTGCAAACAGCGGAACGGTCAATCAGAACATCTGGAATCCAAATGGAACCCGAAAGAGAAGTGTATCAGGACGTGGCTACCCTTCGCTTGCCGGTCAGGCCTCGCACGGAATCCATGCCCAATGGACGAATCAGAGCGGGAAACGAAAGCGAGCGAGGCCGCACTTTGGGCGATGGTTACTGGCCAGCGGGCATATATTTCGCGAACCAGTCTAGAGCGCGCAGGAGGACGTCGGTCCTGTGCTCTGGATTGGCAAAGCCATGGCCCTCATTGGGATAGACCACCAGTTGCGTGGGGACATGCTCATCTCGGAGGGCATGCCAGAACTCGAAGGACTGCGGAGCCGGACATTCGCCGTCGCGGTCGCCGACTACGACCAGCGTGGGCGTCTTGACATTTCCGATGAAGTCTATGGCTGAACTTTTGGCGTAGACTGCCGGATCTTCGTACACCGAAGCACCGAAATAGGGCGTCATCCACTGGTCGATGGAGTTTTCGCCGTAGTAGCTTTTCCAGTCTGAGATGCCCGCGCCGGCGACGGCGGCCTTGAAGCGGTTGGTCTGGGTGACGCCGAACATGGTCATGAAGCCGCCGTAGCTCCAGCCAGTGAGGCCGACGCGGCCAGGGTCGATAGCCGGATATTTGGCGAGGACGGTGTCGACGCCGGCAAGAATGTCGCGGAGGTCGCCGTAGCCGAAGTCCTTGCGGTTGGCGGCGGCAAAGGCTTCGCCCTGGCCGTAGCTGCCGCGAGGGTTGGGTTCGAGGACGAAATAATCCATTGCCGAGAAAGACGTTGCGCTCAGGCTGCCGCCGCCCCAGCGGGACTGCGCGGCTGCGGCCGGGCCTCCATGGACCAGGACGATCAGGCCGTATTTCTTTGCCGGGTCGTAATGGGCAGGCTGCAGGAGCCAGCCTTGTACTTCGAAGCCCTCATTTTTCCAGTTGAGGGACTCGGATTTGCCCCAGACTGGCGCGATGCCGTCATTGAGGTGCGTCAATTGATGCAGGCTGTCGATGGCGGTGATCGTAGATTGGCCGGGTTTTGCGGCAAACAACTCCGCCGGGTGATCCAGTGAACTGGCCTGAAAGACGAATGTCCCGTGGTCGGCGGTTGAAGAGAGGCTCAACTGCATGCGTCCGTCGCCTACTGTGCCAGGAATGCTGAAAAGCGGTGCACTGCTTTCGAAGCGATCCCCTTGCAACTGGAGGCGCACCA
>Ga0182030_10012332_pt1 | contig 17136 bp, 5 predicted proteins | sample 812S3MmetaG_FD_121299 | JGI IMG/M metagenome (GOLD analysis project Ga0182030, IMG submission 121299) | Permafrost microbial communities from Stordalen Mire, Sweden - 812S3M metaG (Illumina Assembly) | ecosystem: Environmental > Terrestrial > Soil > Wetlands > Permafrost | place: Sweden...
AGGGTCTCTCGGGGGGCGTGCTCGCCATCCGACCGCCGGCGCGGGCGACCTTCAAGGCCCACGAGAACGTCATCGTCGGCAACACGTGCCTCTACGGGGCGACGAGCGGGAAGGCGTTCTTCGCCGGCAGGGCGGGGGAACGCTTCGCCGTGCGCAACAGCGGCGCGCTCGCCGTCGTCGAGGGGATAGGCGACCACGGATGCGAGTACATGACGGGGGGTACGGTCGTCGTGCTGGGGCCGACGGGCCGCAACTTCGCCGCAGGGATGAGCGGTGGCGTCGCGTACGTGCTCGATGACGAGCGCGTCCTCGCGGGTCGCGTCAGCAAGGCCATGGTGGACCTCGAGCCGCTCGGCGCCGAGGACGAAGAGTCGCTGCGTGCGCTCGTCGAGGAGCACGTGGCGCACACACGCAGCGCGCGAGGCAAGAGCGTCCTCGCGTCGTGGGGGAAACGCCACTTCGTAAAGGTCATGCCGCACGAGTGGCGACGCATCCTCCAGCTCCGCAAGACCGGCTAGGCGATGGGTGATCCGAAGGGTTTTCTCAAGCTGTCGCGCGAAGAGGAGGACGAGCGCCCGGTGAGCGAGCGCGTCCGCGACTGGCGCGAGCTCGTCGTCCCTGCGACCGAGGCGCAGGTGCGCGAGCAGGCGTCGCGCTGCATGGACTGCGGCATTCCCTTCTGCCACCAGGGATGCCCGCTGGGGAACATCATCCCGGAGTGGAACGACCTCGTGCACAAGGGCCGCATGGACGAAGCGGCGCGGCGTCTCCACGAGACGAACAACTTTCCCGAAGTGACGGGGCGCGTGTGCCCCGCGCCGTGCGAAGCCTCGTGCGTGCTGAACCTGCGCGACGAGCCGGTGACCATCAAGGCCATCGAGCGGAGCATCGCGGACCACGTCATGGCCGAGGGCGCGTGCGTGCCGCAGCCCCCGCGGGAGAGGACCGGCAAGCGCGTCGCCGTCGTCGGCTCCGGTCCGGCGGGGCTCGCGGCGGCGCAGCAGCTCGCACGCGCGGGACACGACGTCGTCGTCTTCGAACGCGACGACCGCATCGGCGGCCTTCTCCGCTACGGCATCCCCGACTTCAAGATGGAGAAGGGCATGCTGGACGCGCGCGTCGTCCAGATGCGCGCCGAGGGCGTCACGTTTCGCGTGGGCGTCGCCGTGGGGCAAGACGTCCGCGGCGAGCACCTCGTGCACGACTTCGACGCGGCCGTTCTGGCGATGGGCTCGCGGGCGCCGCGCGATCTCCCCATCCCGGGGCGCGAGCTCCGCGGCGTGCACTTCGCCATGGAGTACCTGGTGCAGCAGAACCGGCGGGTCGCGGGCGAGGCGGTCGACGCGGGGCGGGCCATCCTCGCCGGGGGAAGGCGCGTCGTCGTCATCGGCGGCGGCGACACGGGCTCGGACTGCGTGGGGACGGCCGTGCGCCAGGGAGCGACCAGCGTGACCCAGCTGGAGCTCATGCCGAAGCCGGCTCTCGTGCGTCTGCCGAGCAATCCGTGGCCGGAGTGGCCGCTCGTTCTCCGCACGTCGACCTCGCAGGAAGAAGGAGCGGACCGCGACTGGTCCGTGTCGACCCGCGCCTTCCGTGGGGAGAGCGGTCGCGTCGTGGCGCTGGAAGCGCAGCGCGCGGTGCTGGAGGGGGGCAAGGTCAAGCCGCTCCCGGGGACCGAGGTGTCGGTCCCATGCGAGCTGGTGCTGCTGGCCATGGGCTTCGTGGGCCCGGAGCGACACGGCGTGGTCGAGCAGCTGGGGCTCGCGCTGGACGCGCGAGGCAACGTCCGGACGGACGCGAGCGGGGCGACGAGCGCAGCGGGCATCTTCGCAGGAGGGGACGCCGCACGCGGGCAGTCCCTCGTCGTGTGGGCCATCGCCGACGGGAGGCGTGTCGCCGCGGGTGTGGACGCGTGGCTCCGTCGGGCGCCGATGGCGCGCGCCGCGAACGGCTGACCTCAGCGCCGTCGTCGACGGCGGAGCAGCAACGCCAACCCCACGAGGGCGATCGGCCCGACCGCGTCCGCCGGAGCGCTGGTCGTGGCGCACCCCGCGCATCCGCCCTTCTTCTGCACGGACGCCGCCTCCACCGCGTTCATGCTCGAGGGCGCCTCCGCGGGCGGTGGGGAGGCGACCGGCCTTCGCTCCTCGAGCTGCTCCGGGCAAACGGGGCACGCGGTCCGAACCCGCGTCGTCGCGTCGTCGAGCTTCTTCTTTGCGTTCGCGCAGCGGTCGCCGGGATCGAGGGCGCACAGCTTCTCGGTCGCGTGCCTCATCGACTCGAGCGCGCGGCACGCCAGACCGCAGTCGCTGGCGAGGGCCTGCGCGTAGTCGCGGTCGACCTCGGCCTGCGCCGCGTCGACGTCACTCCCGGAAGCAAGCGCCGGCTGCGCCAGCGCGGTCGACGGGAGGCACGTGAGCAGCAAGACCGCGAGCGCGCCCTTCACGACCTCGACGAGACCACGGGGTCCGCGAGCCGTGCAAGGGTGCCGGAGCGACGCACCACCAAGACGCCAAAAACTGGTTCGGGTTGTCTCCCCGCCGAACCGCGGTGAAGTCCTTGGCGTCTTGATGCTGCGCCGCTCGTCACGCGGATGCGTGGGACAGGAGCACGGGACGTGCCACGAGGTGGGCCGTGTAACTACGTCGACTTGCGAGGGCCTTGGAGGATCCCTCGGTAAGAACCGAGGGAAAAGCGATCCATCCTGATCGCAACCACAATCGAGGGTCTGGTGTAACTTGTTGAGGATGGCGGTCGCCGTCGGCATCGATCTCGGCACAACGAACACCGTCGTGGCGGCTGTGCGGAACGGGATCGCCGGCACGATCGTGGACCCGGAGGGGCTCCGCCTCATCCCGTCGGTCGTCTCGTTCCTTCCGTCGGGCTCCGTCGCGGTCGGCCGGGCCGCGCTCGACCGCCGCCTCATCGACGCGCCGAGCACCATCTACTCGGTCAAGCGCCTCATCGGCCGCGCCTGGGGCTCACCATCGGTCGAGCAAGCTCGCGGTAAGCTTCCGTTCGAGCTGCGCGAGGGGCCCGCGGGCGGGACGGTCGTGATCGCGCGAGGCGAGACGTACTCCTTGCCGGAGATCAGCGCCTTCGTGTTGCGTCAGGCGAAGGCCGTGGCCGAGGCAGCTCTCGGCGAGCCGGTCGAGCGCGCCGTCGTCACCGTGCCGGCGAACTTCAACGATCTGCAGCGCGCGGCGACGAAGACCGCGGGGCGGCTCGCGGGGCTCGAGGTGCTCCGCATCCTCAACGAGCCGACGGCGGCCGCGCTCGCGTACGGTCCGCAGGGCAACGCGCAGGAGCGCGTCGCCGTGTACGACCTCGGCGGCGGGACGTTCGACGTGACCATCCTCGATCTCGCGGGGAACGTCTTCGAGGTGCTCGCCACCTCGGGCGACACGTCGCTGGGCGGCGATGACATCGACGTCGTCATCGCCGAGCGCATGGCCGACGACCTGCTCAAGAAGCATCGCTACGACGCGCGGGCGCAGCCCATGGTCTACGGGAGGCTGCGGATCCTCGCGGAGGAGGTGAAGCGCGCGCTCTCGTTTCGCGAGACGCACACGCTGAGCGTCGACGATCTCGTGCCAGGCGAGCGCGGCGCAGCGGTCGAGTGGACGTTCCGGATGACGCGGCCGGAGCTCGAGTGGGCGTCGCTCGCGCTGATCGAGCGGACGTTCCGCGTGTGCCAGGACGCGCTCGACGCCTCGGGCGCCACCCCGGGCGAGCTCGATCGCATCCTCCTCGTCGGAGGCGCGACGAGGATGCCCATGGTGGCCCGCAAGGTGGAGCAGTTCTTCGGGCGCGCACCGGTCGTCCGCATCAATCCGGACGAGGTGGTCGCGCTGGGGGCCGCGATCCAGGCCGCGCTCCTCGATCGAGCCCGGCTGAACAGCGCGCAGCCGATGGCGCATCCGGCCATCTCGGAGGACTCGGTCGTGCAGAGTCTCCCTGAAGAAGACGCGCTCGCCACCGAGGACGTGCTGGGCCTCCCGCTGATCGGTGGACCGAAGCCTCCGCCGGCGCCCGTCGCTCGTCCCCAGGATCCTCCGGTCCCTGCGCCCGCGCCGGCGAAGGCAGCGGCTCCGCCGGTGGCCGAGCGGCCCGCGTTTCTGCCCGGACGGAGCACGCAAGAGCTCGTGTTCGACGTGAAGCCGTCCACTCGTCCTGTCCCGATGCCCGAGCTGCCACCCGAGCCGAGGCGCGTGGCCCGGCCGGCGACTCCCTTCGCCTTCCAGTCGAGCGCTCCCGCCCCCGCGCCGCGACCGGCGCCGCTCCTCATCGACGTGACGCCGCTGAGCCTGGGTGTCGAGACGGTGGGAGGCTTCTGCGACATCCTCATCGAGGCGAATACGCCCGTGCCTTGCGACCGCACGCGCTCGTTCTCGACGGCGAGCGCCGGGCAGACGACGGTCCACGTGCGTGTGTCGCAGGGTCCGAGCGGCAGATTCGCCGAGAACACCTTCCTCGGCGAGCTCGAGCTGTCGGGGATCGCGCCCGCGGACCGCAGCGAGACGCAGATCGTGGTGACCTTCGAGATCGACGCGGACGGGATCCTCAACGTGCGCGCCCGCGACGGGAAGACGGGGCACGAGACCACCGCGCGCATCCAGCTGGTCGGCACCCAGACCGATCCGCGCGAGATCGAGGCCATGCGCGCGCGCCAGAAGGCTCATCCCCTCGCCGGCGCCGAGGGCTCTCGCTGAGCGCGTGCCATGGCGAGTCGTGACGCGCTCGAAGTCTATCTGCAGTCGCTCGCGAGAAAGAGCTACTACGACATCCTTCGCGTCGAGCGCAGCGCGAGTCCGGCTGGCGTGAAGTCCGCGTTCCACGAGTTCTCGCTTCTCTATCACCCGGATCGCTACGTGACCTCTCCCCGGGACGTCGGCGCGGTCGCGACGGAGATCTACAAGCGCGGGGTGGAGGCGTACCGCTGCCTCTCGCGGCGGCCGATGCGCGAGCGGTACGACCGAGCGCTCGCTCGCGGCAAGCTGCGCCTCGAGCCATCGCGTGCGTCGACCGCGCCGCCACCGCCGATGATGCGGACGCTCGAGATGGTGGCGCGGACGACGCGTGGCCGGCAGGTCGCGGTCAAGGCCGACCGGCTCATCGCCGTCGGCAAGCTCGAGGACGCGCGTGTGCAGCTCGTGACGGCGTGCCAGTCCGAGCCAGACAACGAAGAGCTCGCCGAGCGCCTGCAGATCCTCTACGAGGCCCTTGCGCTCGAGCCGCTCTGAACGGGTGCGTGACTTGGCGGAGCTCTGTCGGAGAGCGTAACGTAGAGAGGTGCGCGGATGACCGGCGACCTCGCTCACATCACGCGCTGCCTGGACCTCCGCGAGGCGGACATCGCCGGAGCCATCGTGGCGCGCGAGCACACCAAGGCGCTGCTCACGCACCTCGCCGCGCGGTCGGCTCCGAACACCGGCGTCGCCAAGGTGATGCTCGTCCTGGCGCGAATGGCCACCACCGCGTGCGACTGGATCGACGGCGACCTGGTCATCGAGATGGTCGCGGTGGACGGCACCACGCGGGTGGATGTCGTCACGGAGCTCGGCGGCGGCCTGCGGGAACGCGTCTTTTCTACGCTGGTCTTCCGGGCGCCGCTCGAGGAGTTCTCGCGGGCGATCGATCGCGTCGCGCACATGATTGCGCCCCTGCGGATCCGCGCCAAGACGGCTCAGCGGATCGCCTTCGGGGCCTCCGAGGTCGCGCGCCGCACGTCGATGCCGCCTCCCCCGATCGAGATCGCCGCGGAGAGCCTGTTCGTACGCCCCGAGCCGCCGGCCGTTCCCGAGGAGCGCGACGACGATGCCGCCACCGGCTCGCTCCCCGTCGTCCTCGCGGCCACGCCTTCCGGCAAGCCGGCGGCGCCTCTCGGCGTGTCCGATCCGCCGGTGCGCGACGTGGACTCCGGCTGGGACGACTAGGCGACGCGCGGGAGCCCGCGCCTCGTGAGCTCACGAGGCTTCGCGCTAGAAGCCGCGCTCGATGGCGTCGATGAGCGCGCGCGCTCCTTCGAGCGTCGGGTCCTCGGTCAGCGCCCGCTTCAGCAGCATGATGGCGCGCTTCGCGTCTCCCTGCTTGCGCGCGATCTCCCCCATGTACTGGTAGGCGAGCGCCTTGCTCATCGGCCCCGGGGTCTTCAGCAACGTGATCGAGCGAAGCGCCCGGTTCGCGAGATCGAGCTGGTCGAGCTCGATGGCCCGCAGGGCGACGTCCGAGCACACCTGTCCGTTCTGCGCGTCGCACTCGAGCGACTGCACCAGCGACCTCACCTCGCCGGGCGCGTCGCCCAGGTAGCGCGCGACCCGCGCAAGGCGCCAGTACAGCGACGCGAGCTCCTTCGAACGCTTCCCTTTCTGCGGCGCGATGATCTGCTCGAGCAGCGTCAGCGCGTCCTGCGCTCGACCGGAGAGCGTGTAGGCGTCCGCGAGCTGCCCCACGCAGTCCGGATCGGCGGGGCGCAGCGCGCGGGCCTCCTCCAGCGCTCCGATGGCCGCGCCAGGGTCGCCTGCGCGCTCGAGCAACAGCGTTCCCGCGCGAAGGAGCTGGGCGAAGCGTGCGGCCACGTCGCCGCTCGCTCTCGCGTCCTCGAGCGCCATGTCTGCCAGCTCGTGCCATGCGCCCGTCTGGTCGTAGACCCGCTCCAGGCGCTCGCGTACGGCCCGGTCCTGCGGCGCCACGAGGCGCGCCCTCTCGAGGGCTCCCCGCGCGTCACCGGGTCGACCCGCGCGCTCGCATGCGTCCGCCAACCGCAGGGCGGTCTCCACGGCGCCGTCCCCCTCTTCCATGCCCACGAGTCGCTTGAGCGCCGCGATCGCTGCGTCCCATCGCTCGAGCGCCGACTCGAGGCTCGCCAGCGTCTGAAGCACGGCCTTGTCCTTCGGGTCTTGCTTGGCGAGCTCGCCGAGGATCGCCCGCGCGCCGTCGACGTCCCCTGCGTAGGGGAGAACCTGGGCCTGCCGCAGGCGGAGCACGCGCACCGCCGTGGCGTCGCCGTTCGTCATCGCGTCGGTGCGCGAGCGCTCCAACTGGTCGGCGAGAGAGCGCGCGTGCGGGGCGCGGTCGATGGCGAACGCCGCTTCCAGATCGTCGAGAGCTCCGGGCTCGTCGTGCATGGCCGATCGCACACTCGAACGGGTCGCGAGCAGCGCTGCCCGCGAGGGACTGTCCGCGGCGGCCGATTCGACCGACGACGACAGCTCCGTGACCGCTCCCGCGTGGTCTCCCGCCTCGACCAGCATGTCCACGAGATCGCGCAGGAGCGACATGTCGTCCGGCGCCGCCTCGCGTGCCAGGCGCAGTGCCGCCGCCGCCTCTTGCGGCTGGGCGAGCTCCGTCCGCCAGATGATCGCGGCCTCGCGCAGACGGGCGACGCGCTCGCCGGTGTCCACCCGCGCGCTCGCGTCGAGGGCGCACAGCTCCGCCAGCTTTCGCCACTCGCCCCGCTCGCGGAACGTCCCCTCCAGCTGGTCCCGCAGCTTCGCGCTCGCGGGGTGCGCGCGATAGCCGAGCTCGAGCGCGCGCTCCGCCGCGACCGCATCGCCCAGCTCGGTGCGCGCCGCAGCCAGCGACAGCGCCATCCCCTCCGCCGCCGGGCCCTTTTCCACGGCGAGGCGTCGCTCGAGCAGGTCTGCCCGCTCGCTCGCGTCGCCCTCGCCATCGAGGAGCCTCACCAGCGCGTCGAGGACTCCGCGGCTCGTCGGCTCCCAGTCGAGGCCCGTGTAGTAGACGTTGCGCGCCTGCATCCGATCGGTCTGCTCGAGGAGGTGGCCGAGCCTCAACGCGAGCGAGCCGATGGCCGCCGCGTCTGCGCGGTCTTTCGCCGCCTCGATCTGTGCCGCAAGGAGCTCCGCCAGCTCGTCGTGGGCGCCCGTCCGCTCCAGGATGGCCGCCAGCATCAGTGCGGACTCCACCTGCGTCGTGTCCTCGTCGACGATCTCGCGGAGCAGCGGAGCGGCGTCAGCGTCCGCCAGCCCGAGTCCCTGCATCATGGTGCGCACGCGCTCGAGGCGCAGGCGCCCCCGCTCCCGGGTGTCGTCGACGTATTCGACGACCGTCCCGAGAAGGTCCGCCAGCTTGCGTGTCTCGCCCATCCGCCGGTACACCGCGGCGAGGGGCTCCCACGCCTCGCGGTCCGCAGGGTCGGCCTCGTGCAGCCCTTCGTACGTCTCGGCGGCCAGCGCGAGATCGCCCAGCTTGTCCGCGGCGAGGTGCGCGACTTCGAACGACAGCTTGCGCGCGATCTCCGGGTCCGCGATGCGCGCCGCGCCCTTCTTGAGCTCCAGCGCGCGCCGGAGATCCCCCGCCACCTCCCGCAGGCTGGCCAGTGCGCCGAGCGCCCACGCCAGGTTGGCCACGTTCTGCGCGGCTGTCTGCTCGCCCTCGACGAACCGTTCGAGGAGCGACTCGGCCAGCGCGGGATCGCCGATCCGCACCGCGATCTCCACCGCCTCGCGCACCGTCCCGACGTCTCCGTTCGGCAGCCGCGACCGGAGCTCCAGCGCATGGAACAGCGCGCGCTCGTGCCCCGGCTGGCGTCCGACGTACTCGTAGAGGTCCAGCAGGCGCCGGTGCGTCGGGCCCAGCTCCACGGCGCGACGCAGCGCCTGCTCCGCCCGATCGAGCTGCGGATCGAGGTCGAGCGCGCTCTGCATCATCTCGACCCCATCGTCCAGCGTGTCGGCCGAGTCGAGACGGAGCGCCGCGAGGCGGTAGATCGCGTCGCTCGCCGCGCGAGGCCCGCCCTCCATCGCCTCGACCTCGACGCGCATCGCGAGCACGCGGGCCTGTCGGTCGACGTCCTTCAGGCGCTCGTAGACGTGGTCGAGCGCGCGCAGCACCTCCGGCGTCCGCAGGCCCAGCTCGACGGCGCGCTCGTAGAGGGCCGCCGAGCGACGCTCGTCCCGCAAGTCCTGATCCGCCACCCCGCCGAGGCGCACGAGCAGCGAGCAGGCCAGCGCGACGTCACCCGCTTCCAGCGCGCGGTCCACCAGCGCGGCGGCCCCGTCCACGTAGCGCTCCACTCCTCCTACCGCCCGCGCGAGGGCCAGCGCCGCGTCGTGCGCAGGCGCCGACCGCGGATCGATCGCGACCACGCGCAACCGGACGGGCAGCGCTTGCTCCGGCCTTTGCAGCCGATCGGAGAGCACCTCGGCCAGCTCGGCCAGCGCGCGCGTCGCGGCGGGCGACTCACCGATCCGACCGAGCTTGGCCTCGAGCACGCGGACCAGCGTCTCGTGGTCGCCGCGCGCGCGAAGCGCCCCCTCCAGACGCTCTTGCTCGAACTCGCTCTTGTGCGCCGCTTCCAGCGCGCTCTCCAGCACTTCGCGCGCACGATCGCCCTCCCCCTGGCGGGTGGCGATCGCGCTCAGCTCGAGCAGCACCTCGCTCCGCGCGATGCTCTGCGACTCTCCGGCCTCCTCGCGCCGCCGCAGGACGACCAGCAGCGCCCGGTAGCTCTTCTCGGCGCGATCGAGCTGCCCGTCGTCGCGTGCGAGCTCGGCCAGGGTCCGCAAGATCTCCGGGTTCTGCGGGTCGACGCGGGTCGCCGTGTCGAGCTCCACCAGGGCGCGCGCGCGGTTGCCCATCGCCAGCTCGAGCCGCGCGATCTGGTAGTGCACCGGGGCGCGCTCCTTGGGTCGGCGCCCCCCGAAGGCGTCGATCATCGACTGCAAGATGGCGCGTGCGTCGTCGAAACGTCGCCCGCTGGCGAGTGCGTCCGCGAGCCCGAGGCGAACGGCGGGATCATCGGGCGCCAGGTCGCTTGCCTGCTCGAGCAGCGGGATCGCCAGCTCCGGCTGTCCGCACCGCTCGGTGAACAGCAGCGCTGCCTGGAGAAGGCGAGCCATCCGGGTCGACTTGTCCGGCGCGTGACCCGCCGAACCCGCCACGAGCTGCGCCAGGCGCGGCCACTGGCCCTGCTCGTGGTAGAGCGCCGCGAGCCGCTCTCGCAACCGCTCCGCGTCGGGGAGCGCGAGCAGGGCGAGCTCCAGCCGCTCGGCCGCGCGCGGCCCTTGGCCCGACTCCACGAGCGCGTCCGCCAGGCGCAATTCCGAAGCCACCCGCCGGTCCGGCGGCACCACTTCGAGCAGCCGCTCGAGCCACTGGGCGGCGGCCACCGCGTCCTGCCGCGACGTCGCCAGCCGCGCCAGCGCGTCGAACGAATCGGCCCTCGGCTCGAGCGCCACGACGTGCGTGTGGTAGGTCTCGGCCGCGCCGAGATCGCGCAGGCGCTCCTCCGCGATGCTCGCCGCGCGTGACCAGAGCTCCGCCGACCTCCGCGCGTCCCCGGCCTCTTCCGCCATGCGCGCCTGGTCGGCGAGCAAGTCGCGGAGCTCGCGGGTGCGAACCTCGCCGTCGAGGACCGCCGTCAGCGCCTCGACCGAGGCGTCGTGTCGGGGCGACTCCTTCAGGCTCGCTCGCAGCATCTCCACGGCTCGCTCGCCCTGGCCGAGCTCGACCAGCAGACGCGCCGCTTCCAGCCGGAGGGCGATGCGCGGCTCGGTCGCGTCGGCGGCTTCCACTTGCCGCTCGCGCAAGGCGAGGAGATCGCGCGTGCGCCCCAGCAGCGTGTACGTCGAGACCAGCCGTTCGATCGCCTCCTCGTCGTGCGGGTCCTCGTCGAAGAGGGCGAGGTAGAGCGCGATCGCGCCGTCGTGGTCGGCGAGTCGGTCGAGCGCCACGCGTGCCGCGCGCCGCCGGAGATCGCGCCGCGTGGCCGTTGGGAATGGGAGCGCCTCTCCCGCGATGAGCACGTCGACCATCGCGCGACCGTCGCCGTCTTCGTCGTGCAGGCGCGCCAGGTTCTCGACCGCCCACTCGGCGTACGACGCGAGCCCCTCGCCGCCCTCCACGGTCGGTGGCCCCGTGTCCTCCGACCCGACCCAGCGGGTGCGTGTCAGTGCCAGCAGGTCGTCCAGCACCGAGCGCGCGAGCGCGCGATCGCCCACCGAGTCGCGCGCCACCTCCGCCGCCTCGCGCAGGAGACCCAGGTCGCCCCCGGTTGCCCGCGACAGGCGGAGCAAGCTGTCGCAGAGCGGTCGTCCGCGGCTGCGTCGCTGGAGCTGCGCCAGCGCTGCGAGCAGCGTCGCGTTGGTCTCGTCGTGTGACAGCGCGCGCTCCAGCGCCTTCTGCGCCGCCTCGGGGTCGCTCCGGCGGTCGCGATGCCACTGCGCGATGCGTGCTTCGAGGTCGCGCGCTGCGGCTCCGGTGACTCCCCCGGCCGACGTCGCCTCGGCCAGCGCTCGCGCGGCTTCGTCCCAGGCCCCCGACGTCTCGGCCGCGCGCTCGTACGCCTCCAGCAGCTCCGGAGGCGCCACCCCTTTCGTCCGCGAGAGCATCACCACCACGCGCGCACCGACATCCCACTCCGCGAGCCTGCCCGCGACCCGCACCGCCGCGCAGCCCGCGTCCAGATCGGACACATCGCTCACCACTTGCTGGTACGCGGCGAGTGCCCCCCGCGCGTCGTCGAGCCGCGTCTCCAGCGCGGCGCCGATCTTCGCCCGCAACCGGGCCGTGAGCTCGCCATCGCCGCGCGCTGCTCCGTCGATCGCCTCCCCGTACGCCGCCACCAGCCCCGTCCACGCGCTGGCGGCCTCGGCGAGGCGCGCGAGCTCGACCCCCATGTGCTCGTCGCCCGGCGCGAGTAGGAAGGCTTGCCGCATGGCCTCGAAGGCGAGGCTCGCGTCGCCCGCCCGCTTCTCGGCCAGCTCTGACGCCTCGAGCAGCACCGCGCGCCGGTCGTCGTCCGTGCCGGCCGCCAGCAGCCTGCGCGAGGTAAGCTCGAGGATCGCCCGCCAGTCGTCACACATTCGCAGCGCGGCCAGGAGCACCTCGACCGCCCGCGCCCGCTGCCGCTCGTCGCCGGCGAGAGCGTGGAGCCCCGTCCGGGCCCCCGGGTTGCGCGGGTCGGCCGACAGAGCGCGCGCGTACGTCGCCACAGCCGCATCGGGCGCTTCGAGCTGCTCGCGGTGCACGTCGCCGAGCTGGCGGAGGAGCTCCGCGCGCGTCGAGTCGTCCGATGTGCGCTCCGCCCCGCGCTCGAGCAGCTCCGCGAGCTCCTTCCAGTGGAAGGCCTCGCGAAGCAGCGTGGCCAGCGCCAGCGCCGCGTCGTCGGCCTCGCCGAACTCGCGCTCGATCTCACGCCACGCCGCGATGGCCTCCTCGGGCCTCGCCAGCGCTTCGCCGAGGAGCCTGGCCACGCGCACCCGGTCGGCCCTCCGGCGGTCCACGCTCGTCGCCGCATTGGCGCGGAGCTCGAGGACCGCCGCCAGCCGCTCCGGGGCTCCCTGGCGATCAAGCAGCTCGACCAGCCCGTCGAGCGCTTCCCCGTCGCGCTCGTCGGACGTAATGCACCGCTCCCAGAGCGCGATCGCACGCGCGTTTTGCGTGAGCCGCGCCGCGAGCTGCGCGGCCCGTCCCAGTACTTCGCGCCGGGCAGCCGGATCCTTCTCCCTGTCCGCGATGCGTTCCACGACGTCGAGCCGCTCCTCGTCGCGTCCAGCCGCCTCGAGCAGCGGCTCCACCTTGCGGGCCGCTGCCAGCACGTCGACGTCCGCCACGCCGCGCGTCCCGAGCACCGTCGACAGGAGCCCGATGGCGCCGGCCGCGTCGCCGATGCGATCCGCGCGGACGCTGGCCGCCTGCATCATCAGCGCGAGTCGCAGCCCCTCGGCGTCGGCCCCGTCGGCCGCTGCCGCCAGCAAGTCCGCGAGACGTTCGAGTCGCCCCGTGCGCTCCGCAAGGTCCGCGAGCTTGGTGCGTCGCGCCTCGTCGCTCGGGTCGAGCACCACCGCGAGACCCACGTGCTCCAGCGCGTTCGCGACGTCGCCGAGCTTCTCGTAGAGCTCCGCGACCTGAAGATGCCGCTTCACGCGCTCCTTCCCCGACTTGACCGCCTCCAGCTCGACGAGCAGCACGCGCGCCAGCTCGGCGTCGCGCCCCGTCTGCGCGTAGTGCTGGTGCAGCCAGCCCGCGGCGCGCTGCCGCACGGAGCCCCGGGTCGACGACGGCGGCTCCGACCTGCGGCCCCGGCGCGACTTCGGCGAGTCCCCCGTCGACGGCGGAGGGACTGTCGAACGGCGCGGATCGGGGTTGGCCGGTGCGGCCGCGAGCACCCGCTCCAGAAGCCCCCACACGTCTGCCTCCGTGCCGTTGGCCCCATCTTCGGGCCGAGCCAGCATCGGCTCGATGGCCTCGAGCGCCGCCGCCGGGTCCCCCAGCTCGTCGAGCCAGAGACCCGCGACGCGCGTGCGTGTGCGACGCGCCTCGTCGCGCTTGAGCGTCGGGATGCGTCCCGAGAGCAACGATACGAGCTCGCGGTGTCGCCCCTGTCGCTCGTAGAGCCGCTCCAGCGCGCTCGTGAGCTTGGCGTCCTCGGGGCGCAGCTCGTGCAGCTGCTCGAGGTACTGGATGGCGCGGTCGGGCCGATCGGCGAAGTCCTTCGCCGTCTGCGCCGCATCCTCCAGCAGATTCGCCAGCTTCTTGCCGGACGCCGAGGCGAGGGCACGGTCGTAGAGGGCGAAGAGGTCGTCCCACCGCTCGGACGAGTCGAGCAGGAGCTTGAGGCGGTCGAACGCCCAGTCCGCGGTGGGGTCGAGCTCGAGCACGCGCTCGAGGATGCGCACGACGCGTCCCGAGTCCTCGAACCACTCCTCGTAGAACTGCACCGCACGCTCGCCGATCGACAAGGCCTGATCGCGCGCGAGCGACCGTGCCAGGACCTCCTCGTACAGGGCCGCCACTTCGTCGGGTCGCCGAAGCGCGCGCGCCAGCTCCTCGATGCGGTCCCATAGCGGGGGGACCTCGGGCATCTCGCGCGCGGCGCGGATGGCGGTCGACAGGGCTGCCTCGACGTTGCCCTGGTCGCGCAAGAGATCGGAGAGCCGCTCGAACCACCCGCGCCGCGCCGCCGCGTCGTCTGCATCCGCCGGCGCGTCGAGCAGGCGCGTGAGGATCTGCGCCCGGGCTTCCGCGTCGTCGCTCGCGTCGCACGCCTGCTCCAGCATGGCGATCGCGTCCGCGCGTGTGTTGCGGTGCGCGAGGAGCTGAGCCGCCAGCGCGCGCGCGGTGGCGTCGCTCGGCGACTCCGCCAGCACGGCGCGAAGCGACGCGAGCGCGTCGCGCCAGCGTGTCGTGCGCGCCAGGAGCACCTGGGCGATCTCCAGCTCGATGGCGATGCGGGCGGGGCCCTCCGCGCGGTCGCGCCGCGCGCCGAGGGCAACCAGCGCTTCGTCCGTGTCGCCCGTCGCCAGCGCCAGGCGCGCTACCGCAGTGCATGCCTCGTCCGAATCGTCGTCGAGGGCGAGGACCCGCCGGTGCAGGGCCAGAGCGTGCACCGGATCGGCGAACGTCGTCTCCTCCTGTCGTGCCCACTCCAGCAGTCGCGCGACCCGTTCTTCCTCCGGCGCGTGCTCCGCGCGCCACTCCAGCAGCCACCGCCGGTCTCCGCGTCGCCGCGAGGACTCCGCGTCGCCCTGCACCAGCGTCTCGAACGCCGCCAGAGTCTCCGCGTGCGTCCCTCGCCCGACACGCGCGTCCGCCAGGATGCTCCGGTACGCGCGTGCCGCGTCGTCCGCCCGCCTGGGGTCGCCCGCAAGCGCCCGCGCTCGCGCGACCATGAGCTGCGCGCGCTGCTCCGGCTCGAACGCCGCCGACGCTTCGAGCCGCGCCAGCGCCTCGTCGAGGGCATGCTCGAACGAGTCGATGGTCCCCGCGGCCACGCTCAGCCGCTCGAACGTCACGAGGACGTCTGCGCGCGTCGGCATCGCCTCGAACGCGAGCGCCGCACGTCGCGCCGCCGCCTCGACGTCCCCGAGCTTCTCGGAAAGCACGAGCGCCGTCTTCAGCCACAGCTCGACGCGCTCCGTGTCCTCGGTCGCCTGCGCCCCGAGCGACGCGTAGAGACGCGGCAGGTCGGGCCAGAGCTCGGCACGCTCGCTCAGCGCCACGAGCCGCGCCGTCACCTCGCGATCCTCCGGTGCCACCTTGCGGGCGCGTCCGTACAGCCTCCGCGCCGCCTCTTCGTCGCCCGTCGATTCGGCCAGCCCCCCGGCCCGCTTCCAGGCCGTCGCTGCCGCGTCGAGATCGCCGCGCTTCTCCTCGTCGAGCTCGCCCAGCTTGTCGAGCCACGCGATCTGCTCGCGCGGATCCTGCGTCATCTCGGCCCGCCGGTGGAGCACGGCCCGCGCTAGGTCGGGGTCGGCGAGGCGCTCGGCCGCGCGCTCGATCGCGTCGAGGTGCTCCGGGGCGAGGTCCGGATCCTCCAGCAATCGCGCGCACTGCACCCGGGCGCGTTCCTCGTCGCCTTGCTCCGACGCGACCTCTGCCAGACGGGCGCGCGTCGCCCGCGCCGCGTCGCCGTCGACACGCGCCAGCCGCGCCTCGAGCAGCGCGAGTAGCTCGCTCCACTCCCCGGCCTGCGCATACAGCTCCCCCAGCGCCGTGTACGCGTCGGCGTCGTCCGCGTCGTCGCCCAGCGCTGTGCGGTACGTCGCGATGGCCCCCGGCACGTCGGCCAGATCGTGCCGCTCGATGACCCCGATGCGGTGCAGGAGCTCCCGGCGCCGTGGCGCGGCGGCCCGCGGGATCGCCGCGCGATAGAGGGCCACACGCTCCGTGGGGCTTCCTTGATCGCGCAGCAGATCGTCGATGCGAGAGAGCAGATCCGCCGAATTCGGCTCGAACGCGAGCGCCCTCCGGTAGAGCGCGATCGCCGCCACCACGTCGCCCCCCGCCGCGTGCGCCTCGGCTGCCTTCTTCGCCAGCGCCGCGAGCTCGTCGCTGGTGACCTCGCGCTCGCCGATGGCCTTCCCCAGGATCGCCGCGCGCTTCTTGGGGTCCGTCCCGGGTCCCGCCACGCGGTCCAGCCGTTCCAGCCACTCGCGCAGCGGCTGTTCGCCCGTCACCGCCTCCGCGAGACCACGGCCCACCACGTCCACCGCGCGAGCCGCCTCCGCCGCGCCGGCCCCCGCAGCCAGATCGCTCGCCTCGCGCAGAGCCGCCAGCCGATCGTCCACCGAGGCGCCCAGCGAGCCGCGCAGCTCGAGGAGCTTGAGCAGAGGCCCGGTCGCCGCCTCGCGGCGGTACACCGGCTCCAGCACGCGTGCGGCCTGAAGACGGTGATCTCCCAGCGACGTCAGCTTCTCCAGCGTCGAGCGCGCGGTCTTGTCGGTGGCGTCGAACGCGAGCGCCTCGTCGAAGGCCTCGATCGCGCCGTCCGTATCGCGGAGCCGCTGCATCTTGAGGAGACCGAGGCGCGACATCACCGCCGCGTGCTCCGCCCCCGCGAGCAGCGACGCTTCGTGGCCCAGCGCCTCGGCGAGCTCCGGCCATTGCCGCTGGGCGTCGAGGAGCGGCATGAGCAGCGCGAGCACGTCGCGGGCCGGGCCGAAGCGCTCCACGACGGCCTTGCACGAAGCAATCGCGGCCGCAGCGTCCTTCGTCGAGGTGGCTCGCACCTCCGCGGCGTGCATCATCTGCTCGCGCGCCTTCGTGTGGTCCTTCTCGTCCTTGGCTTGCTCCTCGAGGAGGAGTGCGTGCTTCTCCGGATCCCCGCTGGCCTCGTAGAGGGGCGCCAGCGCGGCGAGCGCCTTGGCGCGGGTCGGCGTCGGAAGGAGACGCTCGTAAGCGGCGATGGCCCGCGTCGTGTCCTTCAGCTCCGTCGCCAGATCGGCCAGCGCTTCGTTGGCCGCGCGCCGCTTCTCCGGGTCGGGATCGAGCGCCGCGATGCGCTCCAGCACGTCGCACAGCGCGCGTCCGTCCTTCTCCGCCGTGTGGATCTCGCGCAGGAGGTGCGCCGCCGCCAGCGTCGCCTCGGGCGGCGCGTCGGTCATCGCGAGGACGCCGGCCAGCGTGGCCTTGGCGCGCCGCGCCTCGTTACCCCGGAGGAACATCTCGCCGAGCTGCGCGCTCGCTTTGGCCTTCGCCGCGGGGTCCTTCACAGTGGCCAGCACGCGCTGCAGCGCCTTGGCGGCGTCGACGAAGCGCGACTGCTTGGCCGCAAGCGCCACGTAGCGCGTACGCAAGTCGTCGTCGCTACCGTCGATGGCGAGGGCCTGCTCGAAGGCCTCCATGGCCCCCTTGTCGTCGCCCATCCGCTCGCTCTTGAGCTTGCCCAGCTTG
>Ga0182030_10012333_pt1 | contig 17134 bp, 12 predicted proteins | sample 812S3MmetaG_FD_121299 | JGI IMG/M metagenome (GOLD analysis project Ga0182030, IMG submission 121299) | Permafrost microbial communities from Stordalen Mire, Sweden - 812S3M metaG (Illumina Assembly) | ecosystem: Environmental > Terrestrial > Soil > Wetlands > Permafrost | place: Sweden...
TCAGCTCTTCATCAGCCATAGGCTTGGGCAAATAATCATCTGCCCCACAAGCAAATGCGGCAATTCTATTTTCCAGATTTGCAATAGCGCTAACAAAAAGCACGGGCAGCTCTTGCCAGCGCGGTATGGTCCGCAGCATTTTACAGATATCGAAGCCGCTGATGTAGGGCATCATGGCGTCAAGAATAAGAATTTCCGGAGAGAAAGCCTGCATCTTCTCAAGAATTTGCGATGGATCAGAAAGTGTTTGCGCTTCCATGCCATTATCGAAAAGTACACGTGACATGCGTCTGGAAAAATAGAGATCGTCGTCAACAATCAATACTCTGGGACGCTCTCGCGAACCCAGTATCATCAAACGTTGAATGGCATCTTCCAATGTGTCCGGATCGATAGGCTTGCTCAAATATAAGGATGCACCCATGTGGGCAGCCAGTAATCTATCATCAAGAGAGGCGTCAGTAGAAGTGAAAGCGATCGGCATTTGCTCGCCGCTAATTTCCCTTATAGTTCGCGCAAGTTCAAATGATTTGTAGCCTGTCAATTTTATGTCGACAAGCACGGCGTCAATTGCCGTGTGTTTGATCGTTTCGACAACGTCAGCGGCGTCAACAGCCCGCACCACTTCGATCAAACGTTGCTTGGCTGCGCGAGTAACAGCTTCGATAAACTCTTCATCATGGTCAACCACCAGGATGCGCGAAATCGCGCGACTGGATCCTTCTCTCAGTCGTTGTGCGCCGAGGTGTTCATGCTCATCAACCAGCCTGAACGCATCGGTCATATTATGTTCGAGCTGCGACCAGAACGGCGCATCGAGGTTGTTAAAGCGATCTTCGTTTCGGCGGATCGAGTCTTCGATTCGCCCCATAGCGTCTCCCAATAGACGCATGCCAAATGTACCGGCAGTGCCACGCAATTTATGAGCGCGCAAAAGAATATCGCGCAGCATTTGCTCAGGCACCTTTGCCTGTTTTGCTTCACTAATCATTTTGGCAATCGAGGCCAGCTCTGGTGGCAATTCTTGCAAATATTCTCTGGTTAAGTCTTCCATGGAAAACGAAACTGACTCTTCTTCCGGTTCAGTCGGAGCAGTTGGTGTCCAGTGAGGTCTCGTGATTTCGGAGTAAACTTGTTCAGCAAAAACGGACGGTATAACCGGCTTGTGAATAATTTGCGCCACGGCAAGATCGCGTGTAAGCAACTTATATATGTCGACAGATTGCCAGTGCGCCGAAATAAAAATGATCGGCAACAGGCCGCCGGAGGCACGATATCTAGTAATCCATTTAATACCATCAGTGTCAGGCAAAACGCCATCGACGACGAGCAAATCAAAGGTCATCGCGCTTTGCAGAGCAACGGCTTCTTTGCCTGTGGCAGCCTCAACAACATGCAAATTCTTCGAGCTCAATACTGGCATAACCATGCGGCGAAATCGCTCATCATCATCGAGTAGAAGAATTTTATAGCTCATGCCTTCGTATCGAACCCCTGAGCTAGCGGACCCAATAACTCCTTCACAGCCTGGATTATATCTTCTTGTGAAGTCATTGACTTGATCATATGTTTGCTCGGTCCAAGCGTTAGCTGCTCGCGATCGCTTTCGTTGAGGTCAAGACTTGTGTATACAAGCAAAGGTAAATCGCGATGTGGGCTATTCTGCAGGCTTCTTACGATCTCAAAGCCATCTGGTGCTGGCACACCCAGATCAAGAATAAGCAAATCAGGTTTTGTCGAACTCAAAATTTTAAGCGCCATATCCCCATCTGTCGCTGATACACACTTAATTTTTAGTCGCTCCAGTTGTTTAGTCAAAAGTTCAAGCGTAGATTTATCGTCCTCTACAATCAGGATAAAAGCTGGACCGGCGTGACGCACCATTGCTGCAGCAGAGCGCTCTTCATTTACTTTTGCTTTGGAGTCTTTCGAGCGAAGCTCTTGCTTGTCAGCCTCCATAATGATATTTGTGCCTGTCATCTTGAAAGCACGATTCGTATGGGTGGAAGGCTCATGGTTCATCGGTATTTCAAACCAGAATGTCGAGCCTTCGCCTGGTTTGGTTTTTACACCAACCGTGCCACCATGCTGTTCAACGATGGCCTTACTAATAGCTAAGCCAAGCCCGGTGCCTCCCTGGGGACGTGCATCAGAGCTGTCTAGCTGTTGAAACTTACCGAACAGTTTGTGCATCTGATCTGCGCGAATGCCTGGTCCGCGATCGCTGACAGAGATGCGCAAGCGATTGGCTTCAACCTGCTTGGCGTTAAGCTCGACCGTCGAATCCTTCGGCGAGTATTTTATGGCGTTGGAGAGAAAGTTATGGATGACCTGAATCACTCTGTCATGGTCGGCGACAAAGGTATAATCATCAGGATACTGAGCAGAGAGCTTGACACCGTACTCATCCGCCATGGCACGCAACGATTGAAGAACAGAACTCATTAAGGTACTTAGCACAACTTTGCGCAACTTGAGTTCTAACATGCCGGCTTCGATTTTACGCAAATCGAGAATATCGTTGATCAAGAGAATCAATCGATCTGACTCGGCACGAGCAATTTCAACCAGGCGCAACGCTTCGTCATCGATATTGCCGGCAATACCACCTTCCAGTAAACCGAGCGAAGCTCTAATTGAAGTTAACGGCGTGCGCAGTTCGTGTGAGACCATGGAATAGAACTCACTGATGCGCCGCTCGGCCTCTTTACGCGCAGAAATATCTCGCGCAATTGTCGAAACACCAACTATCTGACCTTGTGTGTTGCGAATCGGCGAAATGGTCATATCAACATCAAACAGCGTTCCGTAGCTATCTTTTCTTACTGTTTCAAAATGACCAATCGATTCGCCCTTACGGATATGCTCAAGCAAACCGTCAACTTCGTTAACTCGATCATCCGGCACGATAAGCTTAACAACAGACTCGCCGATAGCCTCAGCGGCTTTGTAGCCATACATACTTTCTGCGGCAGGATTCCACGAAGTGACCACAGAATCAATGTTGCAGCTAAAGATGGCGTCATCAGAACTCTCGACTATAGCAGCAAGTTGAGCTTGCAGTTGCTGCGATTTACGCAGCTCAGAGAGGTCACGCACAATTACGATAAACACATGAACATGCCCGAGATTGAGCAGACTTAAAGCGAGCTCAACCGGCACCACCGTGCCATTGCGATGCAGAGCGGTTGTTTCGCGCCCAACACCAAAGATGCGCCGCTCACCAGTTTTTAAGATATCGCCTTTTTTCTCTGGCTCGTGGCCATACAGATTTTCGAGGATGCAGGCAACTGGCTGCCCGTTCAATTCGAATTTCGGGTAGCCTAACAACTTATGCAAAGACGAGTTGGCAGACTCGATGATACCGTCCATGGTGACGGTACAAATGCCTACCGGAGCCGTATCGACCAGGGCACGATTGCGTGCCTCGCGCTCTTTCAAACTACGCTCGGCAATAATCCTTTCAGTAATATCGCGCCCTTCAGCCACCAACAATGCGACATTGCCGAATTTGTCGGGCACGGGAGTAAGTGAAAAATCCACTACCAGTAAGCTCCCCTCTGGTGAAATGTGCTCTGCATCAAAGCGAACAACCTCGCCCTGGGCTGCCAACGCAATGGCTTCCTTTAGCTGTGCCTGAGCCTTAGGTGAGTTAGCCCACCAGGGAGTTTCCCAGAAAGGCTTGTCAACAACTTCGTCTTTTCTAACACCGACAAAATTCAAAGCCGTTTTGTTAGCGTCGAGCAAGACTCCATCAGGCGACAAAACACCCATAAATTGAAAGGTGTGATCGAATACTGCACGAAAAAGCCGCTTGTCATCAATTGCAGCAAGCACTTCTTCAGCAGTAATTTCGTTCGAGCCAGATTCACGAAATGCTTCATAAGAAACATTCTCGCTAGCATCTGAGGCTGCATCTTTGTTGTCTTTAGTCATACTAGACTTGGCTGGATTCCATTGAATGAATTCACCTGGGAGCGCCGGCTTCCAGCCGGCTTCGAAAGACGCCTTCTAGGCAGTTCGTACTTTATCGGTCACTACCCAGTAACAGGGATGCAATTATCATGATCCTTGCCCATTCAAACAGGTATAAGCGACATTTTCGCTAGAAAACATGCGAATTTTAAGTTGAAGCAGTCTAATTCTGTATTTTTAGCTAGCTTGTTTTTTCTTTTGCCCGCTATAAACACACGCCTGATAATGCATGACAACACTGCCCTCCTGCTGGTACTTCCCGAAAAGCTCGCTGAGTTTTTCGCTGAATTCTTCAGCTTCAGAGGTTTCAGGCGCGGGAGCATACGAAGCCGAAAGCGCGCGTTTGATCAATTTTTCTAAAGTCATAACTTGGTTGTTAGGAAAACATGATCGGTCTTGATTTTGAAACAACGTGCTTTGCAAAAGCGGCTCGCCGGCTTTGCCTCGTTTAGTTTCAACTTTCAATGTATCAGGCCAGGTTCTAAGCAGATCCCCATAGTCTTTCGTAAACGGATCAGATTCCTCACGCTCATTCCAGATTAGCAGCACCCAACCGCCATCTTTAAGAATGCGGCAAAATTCGAGCAAGGCTTTCTCGGGGTTGAACCAGTGAAACGCCTGAGCGCAGACCACAGCATCGAAAAAACCAGAATCCAGCCCGGTTTCTTCGGCGGTCGCTTTGACATACTGAATTCGGTCACTAAAATCTGGATGCATTTTTGCTTCGTTAAGCATTGCTTCGTTTGGTTCAACGCCGAACAAATGGTAAGCACGCGATGCAAAAGCTCTGGTACTAATGCCGGTGCCTGCACCAATGTCGCAAATCAAACTTTCGTCCGAGAACTGGCAACGCTGCGCCATGAAATCCATGGCTTCAGCTGGATAGTCTGGGCGTGCTTGGGAATAATGTTTGGCTCTGTTGGAAAAACGCTCTGTTGGGTTGTACTTACTAATATCGTGCATCAGCACTCCTTCCTTATTTTCGAATCAATGAGCAGGCGCCAAAAGGCGTTATTGCAATTTTTGTGCGATCGCCTTTGCCAGCCCAATTTGCTGCAATTCACCAAACGAGACTTCTTTCACAATAGGAAACGCCGCACCCATGCCCATTAGGTTGGAGCTGAGCTGACCGACAAAACGCTCGCCTTCAAAGTCCATGCCGCCTATCATAAAGAAAATGACTGTGAGCTCTTGTGGATTATGCATCAGGCGCGTCGCTTCGACGACCGCTTCAACGACTGCTGGTTTATTGCTCGGGCAACCAACGGTAATTATACCAATCATCAGAGGCTTCACGTTAGCACGCGAGAGAGCCCGGCGGCGGAAATATTCACCGATTTGCATCGCCAACGGTTCCGCCAGATTGGTGCCACCAGCGGGCGAGTTTTGGCTGAAGATTTGCGGCAAGCGATCTAATGTCACATTTGGAAATGCCCTAAAACCAGATGAGAAAAGCACCACAGTGATACCACGGTCGTAAATGCCCTGAGTCTGGCGTGAAAGTTCGCTTGTTTGCTGCAAGCACCAGTTCCAGCGGCTGGTAGACATAAGTGGCAGACCCAGCAAGCTCGGCAGCATGCCCAAACTTCGTCCCACTCCATTAGCAGGACAATCCATGCTAGACATCGAACCAGAACGATCGATCAGCAAAACCACTTCGTGATCTGCCAAGCGCTTTAATTCAATCTGCGTCAAACTTCGTCCTGGTCCAGATTCGCTGGCAACAGCCCGAAAAGGACGTTCGTTTCTGACAGCAGCACTCAAGGGGGGCTGCGCGAATTGGGCATCAAGCCCTTTTAAGCTTCCGCCTTGATCTTGCAGGCTACCGCCCAGCGTTTGCGCGCCAGCACCGAGAGTTTGAGCAGCACCGTTCATTGGTTGCATGAGCCCACCCTGACGCGGAATTCTACTTTCAAATTGTTCAGCCTGCAAATTGAATGTCGAGGAAGGCCCAGCTAACGCCGCCGGGGCAGGTCTGCGAGAGATGGGCGGTGCTGAGGGTGGCATGTCACCTTCGGGAGCGCCTGAAGGTGGGGGTAATTGCGCAGAAGAACTTTCGCTGGATGCACTGGAAGAACTATCGTGATTTGCTGAGCTTTGAGCCGAATTGCGATCGGGAGCGGCTGCCGGCATATCCTGCGCAATTAGAAGATTGCTCTTGCACTGACTTTCATCAATAGCTAATGCTGGTAGCAATGTCGACTGAAAAAGCAATAGCGCAAGTGTAACAATGCTCACTACTGCAAGCCGCGCTCTCTTCGCGACGTCATCTTTCGCAAGCGAACTCGAAATTTGACGCTGTGCTGAACTCAGCTCTAGAATTTGCACTAATGACTCAAGTTCAGTAAGCTTGAGTTTTTTATTGCACTGCGCTGAAAAGGCGCGCGAATATAGCGGCACAATTGAGCCACTTAGAATCAGTTTTAATTGACTGACAATTTTTAGCAAGGCGCGCTCAAGATACTTAACAGACTCATTCTACATTCTTTCAGCCGTAAGCTGTTCTGTAGAATTTTTGCAGTAATATAGACAGGAGACTCCGTTGCTTCAACACTGTGCCACAATAAAGATTAATTCTGAGTTGCAAACGGGGGCTTTTTTGACAGCCAATCCTATTCCGGCTTGGAAGCAGCCCTTAGCGGGTAATTCTATTGTGGGCACAAACATTTGAGCTATGAAGATTAATTTCAATCTTAAGCTGTCACACAAAGGTCTTATACTTGTGGCTATTCCACTTGTATTCGAACTTGTATTCGTCGGCGCCCTGGTCTTGTCGCTTAAGCGTGCCGAATTCGAAATTTGGCGTGAACGACATTCAAAAGATGTACATAGCGAAACGAATGCCTTGCTGAAAAACTTTATGGATACAGGTCTTGCTCTATACGTATACGGCACGACAGGCAACGATACGTCACTTGAACGCTATAAAGATCTATCAATTGAAATTCCACATCAAATCAGTCGCCTCAAAATTCTGCTGCGAGACAGTCCGAATTCTGCTCAGGCGATTGAACGTATTAAAGCAATTGGAAATCGGGTCACCGACCTGCTTTCGCAAGGAAGCGAAATTATTGCTGACTCTCACGCAATTAGACGTCTGGCTCAAGACCGGGAGGCGATGGAGCGCCTGCTTTCAGACCTCACCGGCGAATTACGCACTTTTGCCAAAGAGCAGGAGAAAGCTGAGCAGGTTGATCCTTTAGCTGAAGCTCGAAGCCGCAATCTGGTCATTACTTGTCTTGGAATTGGTATATCACTGAACTTTATAATTGCATTTTCGTTGGCGCGCTATTTCAACCGAGGCACAGCACGTCGCTTGCTTGTTCTTATGAGCAACACCGAGCGTTTGTCTCGCAATCAAGAACTTCAGGCTCGTATCGGAGGCGGCGACGAAATTGCTCACCTCGACGATGTATTTCACAACATGGCTGAGGCTCTAGCCGAAGCAGCCAGACGCAAGGCCGAACTTGTTTCGATGGTCAGTCATGACCTGCGCACTCCGCTTACCTCAGTGCAAGCATCCCTAACATTGCTTTCGGAAGGGGTGCTTGGAACATTGCCGGCCCGAGCCGTAAAAGAAATTACCAACGCGGAAAACAACGCCACTCGTCTGATAAATCTGATCAACGATCTGCTCGATATCGAAAAAATGGAAGCCGGACAACTAGCCATTGATTGCCAGATGACTGAAGTCTATCCACTCTTCGAACGTTCATACGAATCAGTTAAAGCATTTGCCGACAAAACTTCGGTCAACATTCGCATGGTCGACAGCGACATTCGTATATATGCAGATGGCGACCGCATCATACAGGTCTTGGTCAACCTTCTTTCTAATGCAATTAAATTCTCTCCAGCGGACAGCACAGTTACACTAAAGGCCGTCGAAGTCGAAAACAACCTGGTCGAATTGCGCGTAGTCGACCAGGGGCGTGGCATTCCCGAGTCTTTCCTTTCAAGCATGTTTCAACGGTTTCAGCAAGTAGACAAAATCGGAGACGCCAAGAAAAAGAAGGGAACTGGCTTAGGTCTTGCAATTTGCAAATCGCTGGTTGAACTTCATGGCGGCGAAATTGGTGTGCGCAGCGTTGAAGGACAGGGCAGTACTTTCTGGTTTCGTATTCCTGCAGAAAAACCTGCGGAAAAGCCAGCGGAGCTTGTGAAAATTACAAGCAAAACTCGATAAGTTATTTTTGCCAAGTCGCAGCCAAGTCGCAGGAAATATAATTCAATCAATGCAAACGAGCGTCCACTCGTTGATTCCATCGCGGAGGCAAGCCTTCCCTGCCATCCCCCCCAGCCCGCCGGGTTGGTTTGCCTCTGCGTTCTCCCATGTTTTAGAGATCAGGCGACGCTCATATCTACCAATCTGGAATTGCGGAAAACCAGAGTGATACCATCTGGTCCAAGCAGGCTTGAGTTAGGATTCTTCAGAAAATTAGATTTGAGTTCGAACTTTAATCCCATGTCTTTGTAAAAGGCTGTCCATCTTCCATCAAACGGGTGATAGGAATAACTTGCACGCGGCGTTTCGACCAGAACAATTCGCTCTGTCGCACGCGCCTCGAATTCGCCACAAAGAATTCTCGTAGTCGATGACTTGCCGGCTCCACGAGAAACAACTTTGGTTAAAAGTCCACTGGCGTCTTTCCGCTCAGTTTCGCTGCTTATCAGAGTGCCGTCTTTCTCAAACACTTCTCGACAAACTGAATGCAATGGTGAGAATTGCTCGAATACCCTTTCCCTAAGCGTCCCGTCGTTGAATTCCTCGATCAAAACAGATAAGACCTGACGATTATCCATTCTTCTGGCCGTAGTTGTGACTCTGCGTGCCCTGGGCTTGCCCACAACGGGTGCTTCGACAATTGTCACTTCTGGATCAGCTAGTAAAAAAGCACCAACCGTATTTGTCCCCGATAGAATTTCCATATAATTTCACCGCAAAGTTCTGGTGAAGTTAATCTAGTCGACCGGGCTGAAAAATTTCTGAGTTATATCGACTCAAGCTTATAACCGACACCATGAACTGTTTTTATAATCGAAGATGGCGCCTCTGGTGACACTTTCTTCCGCAAAGTTTTTATATAGGTGTAAACGGTATCAGTCGAAGCCTCACTTTCCGAGTTCCAGACGCGATTGAGCAAGGCATCAGGACTGAACACTTCGTTAGGATGCCGCATCAAAAATTCAAGAATCGCATATTCCTTGGGCAACAAATTTACTTCACGACCCTCAATGGTGAGTCGATGGCTGGACGGATCAATTTCCAGACTGCCGACTTTCAAGGTGGTGCCGGTAAACGTAACGGGACGTCGCAGCAACGCGCGAATGCGAGCAGATAGCTCTTTCAAATGGAAAGGCTTGGTCAAATAATCGTCGGCACCTGCATCTAATCCCTGTTCTTTATCGTTTATGGTCCCTTTGCCAGTCAACATCAATATCGGCGTCGCACCGCCACGCCCGCGATACTCTTTACAAACCTCAATGCCAGGCTTCTTGGGAAGGTCCCAATCCAAAATAACAAGCTCGTACTGATAAAATTTGAGTCTCTCCGTAGCTTCCATTCCGTCGTAGACACACTCGACTTCATGCTGCTCGAAGCAGAGCCATTCGTTTACTCTTCCAGAGAGATCGGTATCGTCTTCAACAACTAAGAGCTTTGCCATGAATTATCTCGTTTCTTCTGCTACGGGCCTCATCCATATTATTGCCACGAAAAGGCCCTCAATCAAACCCTTCACAATTGGGCATGATATTTGTGCCCGGGAGAGTATTTCGTGCTGATAATTCGTTATGAAAGGACAAAGTATCTCAAACCACTGGCTGGCAGTCTAATTGCCGTCCTGTGTCTAAGTTCGTGCAGTACGTTTGATCGAGAATATCGCCTGCGCTTCTGGGAGAAATGTCGGCTTAGCGCTGAGCAATCACTGCGAAAGAACCCGAAGAAAGCTCGTTCGATGGCTGAAGAAGCAGTTTATCAGGCACAGGGCTTCGGCAACGACGATTTCCGACTTGGTATAAGTTATTGCGATCTGGGCGACGCCGAGAAAGCGAACAAGAAGTACGCCAGAGCAGATGAAGCTTATAAAAAATCTGTCGCAGTTCTTGAAGCTGCAATAAAGGTCGACGCCGATCAGCAAAAGAAGTCTTTGAACGCAGGTGCCAACGGCAAAGATGCGGCAATGTACCAGCTCCAATACAAACTAAGCAGCGAAAATTTAGCAAATACATTGGCGCAGGAGGCTGATCTCTACACTTTACAAGAGCGCAATCAGGATGCCGCCAACTGTTATGAGAAAGCGGTTATCATCTACAGCTCGATGCTTACCGGAACGATCTGGCACGTTGATGACTCTCCTATGGGTCAGGAGCTGGTTCAGTGCGAACTAGGTTTGGCCCAAGCCTATACTGCACTGAAGAATTTCGAGCAGGCTTGTGCTGCATATAAGAAAGCTCTAGAACTCACGGTGAGCACCAATTGCCCGGAATTTCTTCTGCGCGAAATCCGAGACGATTACTTGAAACTTTTAGTACAACTTGGAAAGAACAGAGAGGCGCAACAACTGATTGCCGACGCACAGTATTCGGAGCTTACGCTTGAAGGTTCAAAGGCTATGTATGCCAATGATTATCCTAAAGCCGAAGCTTTGTTCAAACAAGCATACCTGGCGGCGCAACAATCGATATTTTCGCAACGGCGTTTGATGCGCTCGCTGTGTAATTTGCAAATGATTTACTTGCGACAAAAGAAATACGCTGAAGCTGAACAGACCTTCAACTTAGCAGAGAGCATGGTGCGCACTCGCGGGCTGCGCTATGACCGCGATTACGATGTAATGCTTAACGGACAGCTCGAGGATTATATTCAAACGAAGCGCGGTGAGCTAGCTCTGAAAGCATCGATTCAGCAGTCGCAATTCCGCCTTATGAGATTTGGTCCTAGCAGCGTTCAATTTGCAGAGAATCTTGCTTTGCGAGGCCAAGCAGAATTTCTTTGCCACAACATTCAGGCAGCAGAGAAAGCCGCACAGCAAGCATACAAGCTTTTGGTCGAGCATTATCTAAACAATCGACGTGCAAAATTGGCTATGGACAATACCGCAGATTTGATGGTCTTGCTACAACACCCGGACCAGGCAGCTACATTTATAAAACAGTTTGTTCAGTTCGATCTCAGAAACGCCGACGATCCAAACTCGCAATTGGCTGGGCATCAAACGAATGTTTTCATGATTTATTGGAGGTTTCGAGACAAAGAAAAATGCTTGCAAGCAGTTAAAGATCTAATTGTTTTAATCGACAAATATCCGGAGCAACGAGTCAATGCAATGCCTTATCTCATACTGATACAATCATGTGCCTTGGGTTATGATTGGTTCGACGTCGCAGAACCAGCGACCGTCGCGGGGCAAGCGATATTGCATAAAGAGCTGGCTTCCCGACCGCTAGAAAGCACGAATGCCATGAATTGGAACAAAGATCTGGCAAAAATGCAGGCTCATTTTGGGCATGCATTTTAATTATGAAACTGTTCGACAATTGCAAATAGTAAAAGAAAGCGGCTCGCGGTGGGGGTGGGATTGGAGTTGGCAGGGTTGTATAAACCGCGTCCCGCTTTCATGAGAGTAATAATAATCCGCATTTCTGAAAGTAATTTGAAACGCGAAATTCTTTCTTGCTCAACTTGAAATTCGCGGAAGGTCGAGCACAAAAGTGCTCTCGTTGGCTTCGTTTAGCTCATAACGTAAATTGCCACCATGATCTTCGACTATTCGCTTGCAGAGAAAAAGACCAAGCCCTGTGCCGCTGCCTTTGCGCCGTTTCTTCTCTGAAGCGAAACGCTTGAATAGGTGCTGCCGTTCTTCAGGTGGAATGCCTGTACCGGCGTCGATAATTCTGGTGACAATACGCGTTTCCTCAAGCCCGATATCGATTTTCACAACCGAATTTTCCGGGCTAAACTTGATGGCATTATCGACTAAATTGATAAACAAGCGACGCACAGATTGTGCGTCACCACGAATAACAGCGCGTGCATCAGGTGAAACGATATCAACACGGATTTTTTTACTGGAAGAGATTGGCTCAAGCTCTTCTGCGCAGGCGCGGGCTGTCTGTAACAGATCTATGCTGTTGTTTTCCAGAGCCTTCTCATCATATTCATATCGTGCCACCATCAGCAGTGTGTCGGCCATGTTCATCAATTCTTGAATCGAGCGCTTGGACTTGCGCAAAATATTGACATACTCGGCGGGCATGTCGCCAAATATACCTTCGACTGCTTGCGCCATTGTCATGTTGATGGCAATCAGCGGTGTACGCATATCATGCGAAAATGAATACACAAAATCATGCACAGTCTGGGTTCTTTCGACCAGTTGTTTGTGCAAGTCGAGAATGCGCTTGCCGGCGCGCAAACGCACCTTCAACTCAGACTCATTGAAGGGCTTAATAATGTAATCGTCAGCACCAGCATTCATGCCAGTGATTAAGTCTTCCAGGTCGGAGCGCGCGGTCAGCAGGACAATGTAACGATAGTTTTGATCTTGCTCTGAAGCTCGCAAGCGCTTGCAGATTGTCAGCCCATCAATGTCGGGCATCATCCAGTCAAGAACAACCAGACGAGGCGAATCTTTCCCTTCGAGAATAGCCAGAGCCTCAGTGCCATTGTTGGCTGTTAAGACTTCATAGCCCTCTTTCAAGAGCAAGAGGCGCAAAAGTCGTAAGGAGTGGGGATCGTCGTCCGCAATCAAAATTTTCATCTAATCGTACTTTTTTGTTAGGCAATAACATTTGGGCGCATAATGGCAATATAATACTAATCGTTGGGAGTTTTGCGCCTAAATCATTTCAAGCTCCACGGCTACTGAATCGCATTCTTCAACTGAAGGAAGACGCTGCCATGAACAATACACCGGTTGTAAAAGTTTTTCTAGTTGAAGACCACGAATTACTTCGCGATGGCTTGAGAGCAGCGTTGCATAAAGACGGTCTCTTCGAAGTGGTTGGCGAAGCGGCTGACGGCTTGACAGCTGTTCATAAAATAATCAGCGTAGATCCTGACGTTGTAATTATGGACATAGGTTTGCCTGGAATCGATGGTATAGAAGCAACAAGACAAGTGCGCGAGAAGCGTCCCGGTACTAAAATTATCATGCTTACATCACATGACAACGACCAGGAAATTTTCGCTTCGCTGGCAGCTGGAGCTAATGGCTACTGCTTGAAAGACCTGGGTGCCGACAGATTAAAAAGGGCTATTTTGAGCGTATCTGAAGGCGCTGCCTGGCTCGATCCACGCATTGCCGGCAAAGTTCTCAGCATCTTTGCCAAAGACGGTGTTGGTCAAGCAGCCCCGCCCGAGGTCAGTCCGAGTAATGATCTGATCTCGCCGCTGTCTCAGCGTGAAACTGAAGTGCTCAAACTTATGGTTGAGGGTTTGAGCAATAAAGAAATTGCCGATCGGCTAGTTATAGGCGTTTCAACAGTGCGCACCCATGTCGAGCACATTTTGGAGAAGATGGCTGTCTCAGGTCGCACAGAAGCTGCTGTAAAAGCCATGCGTCGCGGTTTGATCTAACGAATATTCTTTCGTATCTGGCAAACGAATAAAGCGTATTAGTGGTTGAGCAACGTGTTCAAGCCATTCATAACAGTTGCGCCCATCATGGCGTTGCCCGGCGCCATGCCGTAGCCACCCATCGGCATGCCGTAGCCACCCATTGGCATTCCATAGCCGCCACCCATTGGCATTCCATAGCCGCCGCCCATTGGCATTCCCATACCGCCCATCGGCATTCCCATACCGCCCATTGGCATACCCATTCCGCCCATTGGCATTCCCATTCCGCCCATCGGCATACCCATTCCGCCCATCGGCATTCGCTGCATGGTATTTGTTTGTCGATTGATTGCTCGCGACATCATATATCCAGCAGCGAGCGTTCCTGCCACTTTGGCTAAAGTACCTGCGCCGGACATAATTTTGCTTCCGGTGCTCGGTCCTGTGGGCTGGCTGTTTTGCTTCGGCTGGTTCTGATCTGTCTTGTCTAAAAATTGGGCTAGATTGCCAGATTGCGGCGGAGAATTTGCTGGCGGTGCCTGCTGTCCATACACGGGTTGCTGCGCGTATTGCTGCGGAGGCTGACCTTGCTGATTATAGGGTTGTTGTTGCGGCGGATATTGCTGTTGTTGCTGAGCCTGTTGCTGAGCCTGAGCCTGAGCCTGAGCCTGAGCCTGCGCCTGCGCTTGAGCCTGGGCATCAGCCGCGTATCCGTAATATGTAGGAGCCTGATTAGGCGGAGGTCCATAAGGATTTGACGGGTCTGGAGCTCCGCCATATTGCTGACTTGGTGGCTGATAGGCCTGCTGAGAGAATGCACCTTGTGCAGCCGCATCGTAGCCACCGTATTGCTGTTGCTGTTGCGGAGCAGCTTGTTGTCCTGTGTATTGCTGAGAAGCTTGCGCTGGGTCATATGGCGGAGAACCCTGCGCCATTGCGGCGATAGGTAAGTAGCCGGATACCGCTGCCGACAGCAGAACCATACAATATTTGAAGCGCGACATTAGTAAAGCTCGCCAAAGGACTTTCGAAAGCATAGGTATTAAACCCTTAGATGTCAAGATCGTGAACAACTCCCATATGGAATTCATTCCCGAAAATTCACTTTCTATTCACATAAGGTTAGTACACTTCAAGTATGCTCGAAATTCACCAACGGGCAACAACAACGGAGGAAACACAATGGCCAGAGCAGCAGATGCATCTTCATTGCTGACGGTGGCTATTTCTAGAGCCATTAGAGAGCGCCGACTCAGTCTTGGAGTTTCACAGGAAGAGCTCGGAAACCGTGCAGACTTGCACAGAACCTACATAAGCGACATTGAAGCTGGACGGCGAAATCTTTCGTTGCGAAGTCTTTTCAGATTGGCACTTGGATTGGGACTTTCAGTCTCTGACCTGCTCAAACTAGCAGAAGTCAAAACTGAATCAGCTGCGGCTGAACTCAATTTCGTTGCCAATCAACAAGTGGCTCTGGGCAGTTAGCAACAGTCAATAAGCGGGCAGTAACGACAATAACTTTGATGTTACTGCCTGCAAAAAACTGAATATAAGCGAGTGGAAGAATAATCCCTGCACCAAGAGCGAGCGCATCTCTCCTGGTTTGCTTGAGGGGTAGGGATTATTCTTCCACTCGTTTTTTTTGTCATTTCGCGCGAAGATTTTTTTGTTTGGCGTCGCCCCTGCAATTTAGAAAAATGCCTTCAGCTAGTGAACCGGGTTCGGCTTAGCTGCGACGGCTGAATTGTGGGTGTCTTTATCAAGCTCACCATTGATGCGGTTTAGCTCACCGGCGATTTTGCGAGTTTGCTCATCAGTGATGTCTTTTTCCGGGACTTCAGCGGCGATTGAGCGAATTTCATACCTTAATGAGCCTGCTCTTTTGTCGGACATCTTACCGGCATTAACCGCCTGGCTGACGCGCTGAAGCATCATTGCTTGCCTGGCTTGCAAACCAGGAATTCCAGGATTGGCTTGCTCACGAACGAGAACCAGTTCCTCAAACTTATCGTTGAAATCAGTCAACTGTTTAGCGATTTCAGCCCTTGCTGAATAATTGAGCTTGCCGTCGGAATCTCTAAAGCTTTGCTCTTTATCAGTTATTGACTTCAATTCGTTACAGAGTTGTTGGTCTTGTGACGAACTCAACCATTTGTGGTCAAGAGCATACTCCAGGCGTTTGATAATGGTGCTTTTGGTTGATGCCAGACCGAACCCTGGCATCGCAAGATCGCCACTTTGCAGCTCAGACTCTACAGGCGTTTTTGCTTCATCGATGTGAGGAACGTACCAAAATTCTTGCGACTTGGCTGGAGAGGCTGTCAGAACAAGCCCCAAAATTACGACTCCCATCCAAGTATTTGAGATTTTCATGGTTGAACTTCCTAAAGTTGCTTTCGAAACACTCTTGATCTGCATAAATTCAACCCTATTATCACATGACAACTGCGCCAATCAATAGTTATTTGTTTTCAATTAACGCTCTGACAGCGTAATTACCGCAGTTTTCACGTTGCGTGTCAATGCGGTCATCAAATCTTGCGCAGAAATCACCGAAAGGGTACGCTTGATATGGAGTGGCTATTCCTTTGCGTCTCTGGGGGTTTACTATGGGTCGGCTTGCAAACAAACACCAACGATTTCTTTACTCAAACACATTGGTGTTGGGCGCCGCATTCAGCCTGGCAATTGGTTGTCAGCCTTACGTTTTCGCCGATGACGCGGCTCCCAGCTCAACGTCAGGATCATCCGAATCTGGTTCATCGTCAGGGTCAAGCTCAGGGTCAAGCTCAGGCTTAACACCTTTGTTTCCTAGCGGCAATGACAGTTCGTCGTCCACAACGAGCACACCTTCGACGCCGAGTTCAACTGGTGGCGCTGCTAGCACAGGCGGTTCTGCGCCTGCCAGTGGTGGCAGCGGTGGGGCCGCTGCCGGCGATGAAAAACCGTTCACTCCGGTGAATCCTTTAGAAGGTCTTTTCCAGCCTCAGCCGCAGTATCCGACTCCCGGCACAACTCAAATGTATCCCAGCGCCCTGTCTCCTAATATGGGAAGCGATGGTGACGTACCGGGAAGACATCCAGGACAAGCAGGCAAAACTTACAATTCTGATTGGAAAGATCCATACGCAACCGAAAGCACGGACAAAAAAATCACACCGGTAAATGCACTCAAGGGCTTGTTCCAACCTCAACCACAATATCCAACTCCGGGCACAACCCAGATGTATCCCGAAGCGACGCCTAAACACTTGGGCAACGACACTGATACACCCGGGCGGAGTCCAGGGAAAAGCTCATCTACTTTCGCAAGCGACTGGAAAGATCCATATGCCACTGAAGAAAAGCCTTCAAAAGACGATCAGAATTATTTGAAAGGTCTATTCCAGCCCAAACCGCAATATCCTTCGCCTAATAAAACCTTGATGCCACCAGAAGCGGTGCAGAAAAATCTTGGTGACGACTCAAATCAACCTGGCAAGCCAGGTAAGCTGGGCAACCCGTATGCTATTCCGGAGCCTGCCACAGCAGACGCCGGGCTTCCAATAAATTCGCTTCCTGGAGCAAAGAAAGAGGAAGAGAAGAAAGAAGAAGAGA
>Ga0182030_10012334_pt1 | contig 17132 bp, 12 predicted proteins | sample 812S3MmetaG_FD_121299 | JGI IMG/M metagenome (GOLD analysis project Ga0182030, IMG submission 121299) | Permafrost microbial communities from Stordalen Mire, Sweden - 812S3M metaG (Illumina Assembly) | ecosystem: Environmental > Terrestrial > Soil > Wetlands > Permafrost | place: Sweden...
AGCCGGTCGCGCTCGGCGGCGGAGACCTTGCCGAGGAAGTCCACGCTCCGACCGCGCGCCTGCGCCCTCAATGCCTCCAGTGCCCGCCCGTCGCCCGCCACCTTCAGTGGGCGTCCCGTGCTTTCGCACGCCGCCACTGCAATGTCGACGCGCTTGTAGGGGACGACGCGCCCAAACACTAGGTAGTAGTCCTGCGGGTCGCGCTGCAGGCCCAGGTAGTGCTCGACGTCGACCGGCGGGTTGACGACGGTGGCCTGCCGGCCGTAGTAGCGGCCGATCCTGTCCGCCACGTGCTGCGAGTTCGCGACGAACACGTCCGGGCCGCTCGCGCCCGCGAGGTCGGCCCTGCGCAGCCACGCGAGCAGCGGTCCCAGCAGCATGCGCGTGGCGCGCCCCACCTCGCCGTCGAGGAAGCCCTCCTCCCAGGCGTAGCGCATCGGCGTGTGGCAGTAGCAGACGTGCAGCGCCTCGGCGGGGGTCTTGACGTTCTTCGCGCAGGCGTGGCTGCTGGAGAGCACCAGGTCATAGCCGCTGAGATCGAAGGAGGCAAAGGCCGCGTTCATGAGCGGCAGCAGCTTCGGATAGTGGCGGGCGGCGCCGGGAATGCGGTTGAGGAACGAGGCATGCACGGAGCGCTCGGTGATCTGCGCGGGCCACGGCGCGGGGTCGTACACGGACGTGTAAAGCTCCGCGTCGGGAAACATCGCGAGCAGCTCCAGCACGACCTGCTCGGAGCCACCCGGGACGGTGAGCCAGTCATGGACGATCGCCACACGAGCGAAGCGAGCGCGCACTCTCTCGAGTGGTGTCTGCTGACGGCTCGGTTCGCCCTGGAGGGGTTCGCTCACGGCCACGAGACTACCCAGCGCTGGACGGGCGCGCCCGCCTATGCGGGAGATCGCCTGCACCGCTCGCGCGACGGCGCGCAGCACCCGAGATACAGGACGATGAGCGACGAAACGTCGAACGCCGCCCGCTGGCAGCTTCTGGCGCTCCTGTGCATGGTGCTGCTGGGCAGCACGGTGCAGATGTCGCAGGCCCACATGCCGAGCGCGAACCTGCACCGCGCCGCCCCACATCGCCGCGCGCAGCGGCATGAGCACGCGGCCCACAGATCGAGAAACGCAGCGCTGCGCGCGCCCCGCCTCACGCTCGTCAGCCCGCGCAGGATCGTGTGGAAGCGCGTGGCGCACGTCTCCGCCTACGTGGTGCGCCGCAGTGCCCACGGCCAGCGCGCCCGCTACAGCCGCGTGCGGGGCACCTCGCTGACGCCCACCCCCCTGCCCGGCGCAGTGGTCCGCTATGAGATCCGCACCGCGGTCGCGCACAGCAGCTGGTCGCCCGCCGCCACGATCGCCTTCTCGCCCGCCCCGCCAGCCACCACCGCCACCAGTCCGCTGACGGTGCAAGAAAGGCTGAGCGCGCAGCTCACCGAAACCTCGACGTTCGCGGAACCGTTCGTGAAGGGCTTCAGCGGCGTGGACATCGACGGCTGGGGCGTGCCGGCGATCGCGGAACTCGGCGAAGAGGTGCACGCCGCGAACGCCGGTTGGCTGCGCGCTGAGATCGACTGGGCCGAAGTGATGCCCGAACCGGGCGTCTACCACTGGGCGAGGTTCGACTCCTACGTGCACGACGCGCAGGCCCAGAACCTGCAGATCCTGCCGCTAATCACCGAAGCGCCCTCGTGGACGACACCGGACGACGCGACCGCGTACGCCTCGTTCGTGGCCGCCACCGTGGCCCGTTACGGCCCCGGTACGAGCGCCAACCTGCGCTGGTTCGAGCTCTGGAACGAGCCCTACTTCAGCGAGTCCTGGTCCGGCAAAACGTCGGAACCGGAGGCCTACGCGCGCGATGTGCGCGCAGCCTCGCAGGCCGCGAGGGAAGTCGCGCCGTCGGTCAAACTGCTGCTGGCCGCCGAGTACGCGGATGCCCCGCAGACCGGCGGTTCGGCGCCGTGGGCGACGCACTGGATCGACGACATGTTCGCCGCGGTGCCGGACCTCGGCCACTGGATCGACGGCGTGGCGGTGCATCCCTACGGCGACGATCCCACCCTGCCGCTGGCCGAAAAGGGAGGATGGAAGGACGCAAACGGCGAATGGGCATTCCAGCGCATCGACACCGTTCGCGAACGTTTCCTCGCGCACGGCGTCAACGTCCCGTTCTGGATCACAGAGGAGGGCTTCTCCACGTGGGAAATGAGCGAAGCCGCACAGGCCAAGGACTACAGCGACCTGATCGCGCAGGTGGCCGCGCGACCGTGGGTGCGGGCGCTGTTCTCGTTCTGCCTGCGTGAACTCAATGGCCACCCCACCAACAAGGAAGCCGGTTTCGGCCTGCTGCGCTTCGGCAGCTGGCAGCCGAAGCCGGCCTACGAAGTCCTCAAGAGCGGGTTTGAACGCCTCGGCTGACCCCCGCCGGCACGTCACGTTCGCAGCCGCGCTCCTGTTGAGCGCGATCGGCGGCACCATGGTCGCACGCAAACCCAGCGACGCGCTGCTCGTGTGTGTGGCGCTGGCCGCCGTGGCGGCGCTCGCCACGCTCGGCGAGCGGGCCTTCCCGTGGGCGATCGTGCTCGTCGCCGCGGTGCCCTGGTATCCGCTGGTCTCCTACCAGGCGGAAGGGCCGGCGGTGCGCCAGGAGGTGCTGTGCGCCGCGATCGCCGCGGCGCCGCTGCTGCCGTGGCTGTGGTCGCTGGCCGTCGGCGGGCGCAGGGCGCCCCGGCCCAGCAGGCTGAGCCTGTTGATGGGGTTGCTGTTCGCGGGACTGGCCGCCCTCATGTTCGAGACGCTCGGCTCGATCTCGGAAGTGATCGGCGAATCGCAGGAGATCGGCTTCCTGGCGGGCGGCGTCACGTTCCTGTGCGCTCGCCGCTTCGCCTCCGACCGCCAGTGGCCCGCCGCCGCGTTCGGCGGGCTGGTGGCACTCGCGCTGCTGGGCGCGGCCGCCTACCTGAAAGCTCCGTCCAACCGCATCGGCTACTTCACGGGATATCCCATCACCTATGGCGCGCTCCTCGTCGGGCTGCTGCCGGCGGCGCTGCTGTTCGCCTACCGCCGCTCGCGCCTGCTGGCTGGCGCGGTGGCCGGCGTGAGCGGGGCGCTGCTGATCTTCAGCGAGTCGCGCAGCTCCTGGGTGGCGGTGGCGGTCGTGCTGGTGGTACTCGTGGCGCTGCAGGCGCGCGCGGGCAACATGCGCGGGCTGATCGCACTGGCGAGCGCGGTGGCGGTGCTGGCGGCGCTGGTGCTCAGCACCGAATCGCTGCACCACATCGTCCAGCAGCGGCTCAGCTCGCAGATCGCCACGAGCCAGTCGGTCACACACCGCGAGTGGAGCTACGGTTACGCGCTGCACGCGATCCGCGAACGGCCCGTCTTCGGCGCGGGCGCGCCCGGCTATTCAAGCCAGGAAGCGGCCAGCCAGACAGGCATCGGCGCGATCGACAACGGCTACCTGTCGATCTCCGTCGACCTGGGCCTGGTCGGGCTGTTCGCGGCGCTGATCCCGATCGGCATCGGCCTGCGCGTCCTGTGGCGCTGCCTGCTGCTGGGGCTGACACCGCGCTACGAGCTGGCGCTGGCGCTCGGCATCCTTGGCATGGCGGTCGTCACGGCCTTCTACGACAGCTTCTACTGGCCCCAGATCGACCTGCTGCTGGGCGCGATGGGCGGCGTGCTCTCAACGAGGGTCGCGGGCCTGAATGCTCAGGCGGGGGTCTTCGCACGCGAGCGGCGCAGTCGCCAGCGCGCGGGCTGGGCGGGCGGCTCGTCGGTGTAGTAGTAGCTGCTGGCGTTCGTGAGCTTGACGTCGGTGATGACCTGGCCGAACACGTGCCGTCCACTCTGAGCGAGCACATGGCTGGCGTTGGTCACGTGGTCGCGCCGGCTCAGGCCCGCACGCCCCACCATGATCACGCCGTCGATCTCCGCCAGGCGCAGCAGCACGCGCGTGTCGGCGACGGGCAGCAGCGGCGGCGAATCGACGATCACCACTTCCGCGTATTCGCAGGCGCGCGCCAGTACCTGCCCCATCCTGCCCCTGCTCAGCAGGTCGGCGGAGTTGGGAGGGATGGTGCCGCTCGGCAGCACCGCCAGCGACGGCTCCCCCGTGACGGACTCCAGCGGCACGAGCAGCGAGTCCAGGCCGGAGTTCGACACGAGCAGATCTGAGAGGCCAAGCTTGCCGGGACCGATCCCCAGCCGCGCGGCGGCCGTGGAACGGCGCATGTCGGCGTCCACCAGGATCACCTTGCGCCCGACGGCCGCGAGCGCGGAGGCGAGGTTGACGGCGACCGTGGACTTGCCCTCGCCTTCGTCGGCGCTCGTCACGAGAAAGCAGCGCGCGAGACCGCTGGGATCCACGAAGCGCATCGCCTCGCGCAGCATGCGGTAGGACTCGCCCGAGGCGCCGCTCAACTGCTGCTCGGCGGTCTGCTTTGACGGCGTGTGCGGCACGCTGGCCAGCACCGGGTAGTCGGGACTGAGGCGTTCGAAGTCCTCCAGCGACTTCATGCGGCGATCGAGGAAGTCGACCGCCAGCGCCAGGCCGGAGCCGATCAGCAAACCCACCACGAACCCCAGCAGGGCCGCGCGCTTGGGCTTGGGCGAGACGGGGGTGCCGTCGGGCTGTGCGCGCGCGATCACCTCCGCGTTGCCGGTCTGCAGGGACTTCAACACGCCCAGCTGGCGCAGGCTTTCGTCGAGCTTTGCCGCCTCGCCGGGGGCAGCTGTCTTCAGCGATTGATCGACCAGTTCTTCGGCCTGCGCGACCAGCCCGCGGTCGGCCTGGCGGCGATAGGAGATGTAGCTTTCAGCGAACGCGTTGGCGACGGCGGCCGCTTCGGCGGGCGTGGAGCGCGTGGCGGTCACGACCGCGATTTCCGCGCCCGTGCTGGGGCTGACGGAGACCGATTTCAGCAGCGAGCTGACCGATTCATGGGTTTTCAGCAGCCCCGCCGCTGCTTCGCCGACGTTGCGGGAGGTGACCACGTCGATGTTGGTCTGCGTGAGTCGCTGCGGTTCCTGCTGGCCGTTGGAGTAGAGGTTGCTGCCGAACAGCGCCTGCGCGAAGCTCGGTTCGCGGAAAAGCAGCTGCGCGGAGCCGCCGTACTGCTTGGGTTGGCGCAGCGACAGGCCGGTGGCGATCGCCACCGTCAGCACGATCACGTCGAACACCAGCAGCTTGCGCCGCCACAACACGGACAGCAGCTCGAACGGCGACACCGTCGGCGCAGTAGCGGGGGCTGCAGGAGCCGCAGATGGGGGCTCCAGGCCAGGCAGGGCTATGTCGCCGTCCTCAACGATACCTATCTATCGACAGCGCTCACAACGCTCTTTAGGCGCCAGCCCTGCTCAAACCGCCGCATCGCTGACGCTCCTTACGCCGCGCCGGAAGGCAGCCGTCGCGTCGCTGACGAACTGCTCCTGGGCGTCGAGGTAGGGGCCGATGCGGAACTCCTGAGCACGCTCGTATGCGCGTGCCACGCGCGCGGCCGTCTGCTCGCCTTCGCCGAACGTGCGCGCCAGCGCCGCCGCCGCCTGCTCGGCGTCGCCCGCCGCGAACAGCAGCGCGTGGCGCTCGTGTTCCATCCCCTCGCCGATGCCGCCGATGTCCGATGCCACCAGTGGCACCCGCGCGAGAGCCCCCTCGATCGTGACGAGCGGGAACGGCTCGCGCCACACCGACGGCACGATCATCGCGCCGGCGCTTGCCATGAGCGGCGCGGCCCGCTCGGGCGTCATCTGCCCGTGCCAGCGCACCGCTCGCGCCACGCCCAAACGCTCTGCCAGCGCGCGCATCTCGCGGCCGTACTCGACGTCCTCGGGGCCGACCACGTCGAGAGTGGCCTCCAAGCCGTGACGCGAGAACAGCAGCGCGAGCGCCTCGATCGCCACGGCTAGGCCCTTGAAGGCAGTGACGCGACCTAGGAACACGATCGCGGGCGGCGAGGCCGGCGCGCGCACGATCTGCGCATACAGATCGCCGTAGCGGGGCACCGAGTGTCCCACGCGCTCGAGCACCGGCTCGACGAAGGCCGGCACCTCCACCATCGCTCTGATCGCCTCCGAGTTCCACGAGATCGCCGTGCGCAGGGGCCTAAGCGGCTTCAGCTGCAGCGCTGGCAGCGCGTTGAAGGCGCGCGCGCCCAGCGACCACGCCGCCCGCGGCGGCGAGCGGTGTGCGGGCAAAAGCTCGCGCATGAACTGGTCGGCTGCGAACAGTTCCCCGAACCAGTGCTCGCAGACGCGAAACGCGAGCGGCACGCCGCTGTCGGCGAGCACCCGCAGCGCTGCCTGCGGCAACCCACCGCCGTTCCACGCGTAGATCAGCTCGGGCTGCCACTCCAGGGCGCGACGGGCAGCCTGCACGCCTCGCAGCGCCGCGAGTGGCGCACGCACAGCGCCGCGCTCGTCGGGCGTCAGGCGCGCCAGCTCGCGACGCACGCCCTCTTCGGCCTGCACCTCCGCGGCGCGCCAGTCGCTTGTGAGGACGAGCACGTCATGGTGTTCACGCAGGCGATCGACAACCGCCGAGCACTCCACCTCATAGCCGCCGTACGCCACCGGTGGATACAGCGTCGAGGTGATGAGAATGCGCATGACGGGCTACACCGTAGCCTGCAAACAGCCGATGTTATGGGCGAATTCGTGCTCCACGACCCGCCCAATGACCGTCACCGACCACCCCAACTCCCCTGCTCAAGGCGCCGCGACGGCGGATAGCGCCCACGACCTCGACGATGCTCTGCGCGCCGTTCGGAGGCCGCTGCCGGCGCGACGTGGCGTGCGTGTCGGGCTGGGCGTGCGTCTGCGCACCACTCCGCGCCTGCGCAGCGTGATCCCCCACTCAGTTGCCGTGCGACGAGCCATCTCCAAGGGGGAGGCGCTGTGGGACGCCTCGCCGCAGCGACGGGAGCAGGCGCTGGCGGCGCTCACGGCGATCGTGAGCGGGACCGCGCGCGAGGACGAACTGGAAGAGCTCGCCCGCCGGCACCTGGTGGAGGTGGAGGTACGAGAAGCTGTGTTCTGGCGTCCGTGGATCGCCCCGGCAATGGACGAGCGGTCGACCGCTCGCCTGCGCGCAGCGATCGAGCAGGGGCGCGGCGTGCTGCTCAGCGGCTGCCACACCGGGGCATTCTGTCTGCAACTCGGCGCCACGCTGCCGCTGAAGAGTCCGCAGTTCTCCGTGCTCGCCCCATGGTTCTTTCAACCGCCGCCCGCCGATCACTGGGGACGGACGATCGACCGCTGGTGGAACGGTCGGCGCGACCGCGGCGAGCACGTGGTGTGCTCGAACGGCGCCTTCCCGATCCTGCGCGAGCTGCTCAGGCAGGGCGAGGTCGTGCAGCTGGCCTACGACATGCCGGGCAGTCGCGAGACGGAGTTCCTCGGCAAGCCGGTGATGCTCGCCACGGGCAGCGCCAGGCTGGCGCTGGAGTCAGATGCGATCGTGCTGCCGATCCGCGTGGTGCGCGAGGGGATCGACTTCAGTGTCGAGATCGGCGAGGAGATCGATCCGCGCGGCTTCTCCTCGATGGAGGACCTGCACGATACGTTCGCCGTCGTGCAGGAGCGCTGGGTGCTCGAGTCTCCTGAGACCTTCGAGGACCCGCGGCGTCCGGGGGCGTGGGAAGCTCAGGCGACGGCTCGGCGCTGGGATCGGCCGGCGCGCTCCCAGCGATCCTGAAGTCATGAGCAAACGCAGGAAGCTCAGTCCTCCCTCGGCCCGATGCGCGAGGCGATGTCGTACGGATAGATGTACATGCTGATGGGCCCAAACGTGTAGGTGGCGAGAGGCTTGCCGAGGCCGCTCGGAAGTGTGCTGACCCACAGTTCTTCACTGTTGACCAATAGGAACGTGCGTCGCTGCCGAGGCACGTACCACGAGGGAATGCTCTCCATGTAAAAGGGACAGAGGTTCACACCCGTTGGACTCTCGCATTCCATCAACGGTCGCGAGGTCACGCGCCCGTCGGCGTACCAAGTCAGGTTCGAACCCTCGCCGTAGCCACCGTAGCCGTATGTGGCGCCGTTGGCCTCGGCGGCCTTCACTATCTCCGGCGCCGTACTCGCGGGCACGCCGCCGAGGTTGAGATAGCTGCCCGTCAGCCTGATGAGGCTCGCTGCGAAGAAGACAGCAGCGAGGCTGGGGATCGCCCAACGCGCCAAGGTCCCTGTGGACATCAGCAACGGGATGACAGCCGCAACCGAGAACAGGACGGTCGCGTAGTAGGAGTTGTGCAGATCGGTGCCGCCACCCGTCTCCGCCGCGAGCCAGAATGCTCCACACACGCACACTGCGGAGGTAGTCCAATAGATGACGTGCAACCCTAACGCTAGCTGGGACGGCGTTTGCGCGCTGGGCTTGTGCAGCCCTGCGACGGTGAACTTGACAGTGGCGTAGAGGCCGTAGAGCAGCAATGCGAGCAGAGCAAGGCACATCACGATGTCGCTGGGGATTCCGACCGTGTCGTGCAACGAGTCGACCTTCGAAGGACCCAGCGCACCGTTGAAGAGGGCCTGCAGACCGTCGAACAGGAGTCGTGCCCGTTCGGGCAGTTCCGAGAGCGGAGCGATTTTCGTGGGGGTTTCAAGCGTCAGGAAGCCCAACGAGCGCATCGTGCTGGCCACCAGCTTCGCCGTGATGAGCCCCACCGCGATCGTCGAGAGCGCGGACAGCGCAACGAACCTCGACGTCCTGTCACGCGAGACGCCAGCGAGGATCGCCGCGGCTCCAAGCGGCACCAGCGCTGCGGCCACGAGCAGCAGATCGGACGCCAGACACGCGCCCACGAAGACGCCGAGGATCACGGGCACGGCAAACCTCGTCAACCTGCTGCGCTCTCGATCTCGTGTCAGATAGATCAGGTAAGCGCCGAGCAGCGCCGTGCATATGTAGACGGAGTTGTGCGCCGACGCTGCCAGGAAGAACGCCAGCGCGGGCGGCGAGGCGACCAGGCCGATCAGGCCAGCGAGGATGGCCGCGCGCCGGCTGGAAATCTGCGCAACCGACCACCCGACGAGCAGGGCCGTGGCCATGAATGCCAGCATCGGAGCGATGCCCCACAGCTCGCGGTGCAGTGGCAGCCATGCTGTGAGCAGACCGAACCACATGCACACCCACTGCCCAGAGGAGGCTATCTCAACGTTACCGGAGGCACCCGACTTGACGATCGATTCGGTTACGACAAACGCCGACGCATAGTCACTATCCCACGTGATTTCAGTGATGTTGTGGGGAAGCCTTAGGAAGAACACCACAAAATAGGCAAAAGCGATGCCGAGCGGAATCAGCCACACTGCGGTGGCCCTGTCGCGCAGAAGCTCGCGCGTCCAGGTGTGAATACGCCAGCTGGGGACACGGCTCTCCATGCCCGAGGACCTCGAAGCGCGACCCGCACTCGGCAGACTGTCGCTCTCGTGGGAGCTCATGGCGCGAGTCTAAACAGCAGTGAGCGTAATGCAAGGAGGGTAAAGACAATATGAGCTGCGCCGAACGTGCCGGCCGATTGGCGGCACCGAAACGCACCCGCACAACGCGATGAGTATGACGCGGAACGTCAACGCATTCACGCGTGTTTGCAGGCTTTTAGCCGCAGGACGGCCGGCGGTGAGCTCACCAGCCGCGCAACGGTGTTGCGGGTGGATAGATCAGAGACACTCGCTGAGAACCTCGCCATCCACACGCTTGAGTACCTCCCCGACCTGCCGTCATGTCTCGCTCTCGCGCTGCGCCCTCGTCCCACACTTGGCTAACGTGAGCGCCCGTGCGCGTGCTGTTCTACAACGAGGGCAATCTCGGCGAGCAGATCATGGGACAGGGGCAGCTCGACGCAGCGCTGCATACCGGGCTCGGGGACTCTGGATCGGTGACAGCGCGCTACGCAGGACTGACCCCGATGGGCCGCGTGGCGCAGGCAGCTGCCCATCGGCCGCTGCCCCTGCTCAGCCACGCGAAGATCGGCTTCGAGATGCCGCGCTGGCACACCGTGCAGTCGCTGCGCGCGCGCTCCGCGCTGCGGCGCGAGCTGAGGGAGTGGCCGGCGGACATCGTGCAGGTGCACAGCCACTCCGTCTCCTTCGCGCTGGGCGCCACGATGGCGGAGCTGCCGGTGGTGCTGTCGGTGGACACCACCGTGCGCGACTGGCGCCAGATGCCGGCGTGGCGCCCACCGCCGCGACGCGGAGCGATCGAACTCGCCGTCAGCGAGGCGTTGGAGAGACGTGCGTTCAACCGCGCTGCGCTGGTGCTCGCGTGGACCGGCTGGGCGCGCGACTCGGTTGCGCGCACGGCGCCGGCGGCGCACGTGGTCGAGCACCATCCCGGCCTCGACCTGGAGCGCTACAAACCGCTCCCCCGCTCACCGCGCGAGCGCCCGCGAGTGCTGTTCATCGGCGGGCGCTTCCAGGCCAAGGGCGGCGAGGACCTGCTGGCGGTGCTGGGCGAGGATCTCGGCGTCGGCGTCGATCTGCACATCGTGACCCCCGCCGACGTGCCACAGCGCAGCGGCGTGACGGTGCACCGTCTGGGACCCTCCGATCCAGAGCTGTTGCGGCTGCTACAGGACTGCGACGTGCTGTGCCTGCCCACCCACGGGGACGCCGCCCCATGGGTTGTGCTGGAGGCGATGGCGTGCGGGACGCCTGTTCTGGCGTCTCACATCGGCGGCATCCCCGACCTGCTCGACGGCGGGCGCGCCGGGGTGCTCGTGCCGCACGCGGAGCGCCAAGCGCTCGGGGAGAGCCTGCGGGCGCTGCTCGCCGACCCGCAGCGCCGCGGCGAGCTTGCGGCGCACGGGCGGGCGCGCTGCGAATCCCACTACGACGCGCGCGTGCAGGGCCGGCGCCTGATCGAGCTGTTGCAGGACGTCGCCCGTGGACGTGGCGCCACCAGCTGAATTGCTAGCTTCTCGCGGGATGGCCGACGCACCACCTGTGACGCTGCAGATCAACGTGGCGCCCACCGATCTGCCGCACGCCAAGTGCACGCTACCCCACCAGCTGCGCCAGTGGGCGGGACAGGTTCAAGAGGTTCTGTTCACGCTCGATCTGCACCGCACCGCCCACGGCGGCCGCTTCGGCGAAGCGTGGGAGGAGCGCAGGGGACCGATGCAGGAGCTGCTGACGAACCTGTGCGAGCAGTATCCAACCGCACGCGTGGAGAGCGTGGACTACGACCCGGCCGTGATGCGCGCGGTCGCGCACGAGTTCCTCTCCAATCCGGAGATGCCCGCCAAGGACACCAAGGGTGCGCCAATCTACCCCTACTTTCACGGGCTGCACAGCGCTCGCCATGACCTCGTGCTGCATCTCGACTCCGACCTGATGTTCGGCGGCGGCAGCCAGACGTGGACCGCGGAGGCGGCCGAGCTGCTGGGCGCCAACGGCGACGTGTTGACGTGCAGCCCGCTGCCGGGACCCCCCACCGCAGATGCAACGCTGCGCACGCAGAGCGGCGAGCGCTTCGCCCACGACTCCCCCGCCTTTCGCTTCCACACGTTCAGCAGCCGCCTGTTCCTGATCGACCGCCGGCGCCTGCGCGAGCGCGTGCTGCCGCTGGAGCTCACCGGGCCGATCCGGCTCGTGAGCCGGCTGAAGGCGAAGCTGCACGGCAACCCGCCGTACGGCGCCGCGGAGATCGCGATCGGCCACGCGATGGTCAAAGCGGGGCTCTCGCGCGTGGACTTCCTCGGCGCCGAGCCGGGCATGTGGTCGCTGCACCCGCCATTTCGCTCGCCCGAGTTCTATGAGGCGCTGCCGCGGCTGATCGAGCGCATCGAAGCGAGCGAAGTACCGGAGACCCAGCGCGGCGACTACGACCTCAACGACAGCATGCTCGACTGGAGCAGTGCGCGTCGGCGCGCACAGGTGCGGCGCATCTGGGCGTGACGCCTGGGCGCGAAGCCGGGCCCTGCGATGGCCTTCGCTCAGGCGATCGAACGGCGCCTGAGCACCATCTCCACATCGGCGCGCGTGAGCGCACCCAACGCCAGCAGCAGCGCCGGGTATAGCGCGCAGGCCGCCACCACCAGCACCGCCAGCGGGGCGCCGATCAGCCGCAGCACGGTGAGCGCCGCGAACAGCAGCGCGGCTGCGATCGCCGTGTTCGTGAGACGGCCGGGCCGCGGCCAGGGACGGTCGAGCTCCTTCACGATCGCGGCCAGGCACCCGCCGCAGACGAGCACCTCGGTGGCGAGGGTCATCCAGGCGGCGCCCATGAAGCCGGTGAGCGGGACCAGCACCACGTTGCCGATCACATTGAAGGCGAGCGCCGCGAGGCTGATCTTGAGCATCCGCTGCTGCTGCCCGAGCACCACCAGCAGGTTGCCGTTGAGGTAGCCGAAGCAGATGAAGACGAAGGCCGCGCCCAGCACGGGTAGCGCGGGCGCAGCAGCTGTGAAGTGCGGGCCGAAGAACAGCCGCACCAGCGGCTTGGCGGCGACGCCGGCAAAGGCAAGCGCGCCCAGCGAGCCCACCGCCATCAGCTCCGCCGCCAGCCGCGCCGCCCTCAGCATTCGCACGGGGTCCGCCGGCCAGGAGGCGGCGATGATGGGCGCGAGTGTGGTGAGCACGGAGATCGGCACGAAGTGCGAGCGCTCCAGCAGGCTGTATACGGCACCGTAGAGCCCGGCCTGCTTGCTGCCGGAAGCCTGTAGCACGATCACCTGGTCGACGCGCCCGTAGCCGATCACGAGCATGCCGCTGACTCCGAGCGGTAGCGCGGCGCGCAGCAGCTCGCCCAGCCTCGCGCGCGACGGCCGCAGCCACCCGCCGATCGCTTTGAAGGCAGCGAGCGTCTGCACGATCGAGCCCACCAGGTTGGTACCCACCAGCGCGAGCGCCAGCGCCACCATGCCGCCGCCGTTCAGGTAGATGATCAGCACCGCCACCGCCCACAGCACGCTCCTGATGCTCAGCACGATCATCGGCACGCGGTTGTTGACGCGCAGCTGGAACACGAGTTGCAGCGCGCCCACGCCGTCGAAGGGCATGAACAGCACGAGGATCACGCCGGCCACGAGCATCGCATGGCTCTGCTGCAGCAGCAGCACCGCGCCGAGCGAGAGCGCCACCACCGGCCCGAGCGCGATCAGCCTCAGCGCCATCATCGCGCCCAGCCACTCGCGCTCGAGCTCGGGGTTGCGGGCGGCCTCGCGCACCACGATGCTTTCCGCGCCGAAGCTGATGAAGAAGCCGGTCAGCGTCAGCACGGCGAACAGCGTCGACCACTGCCCGTAGCCGGCCTCGCCCAGCCGGCGTGCGATCAGCGCCGTGACGAGGACGCCCAGCGCGAGGTTGAGCACGCGCACGACCACCTGCATCAGAACGTCGCGCGCGGCGCTCTGGCGCGTGGGAGCTGCTGGGGGCGACACCTGACTACGCCGCCGAGCTTGCGACGCTCAGGTCGTCCTGACGATCAAAACCGAGCAGGGCGCGTGGTGGGAGACCTTGTTTGGCACGGAGCCCAGCAGGAAGCGCTTGGCGCCGGTCATGCCCTTGTTGCCCACCACCACCAGGTCGGCCTCCTGCTCCTCGGCCACGTCGAGAATCGCGTCGGCGGGGTCGCCCTGGCGCGCGTACACGCTGACTGTCACGCCCGCCTCGCGTGCGACCGCCGCGGCCGCCTCCAGCGTCGCGTCCACGTCCTCGCGCGGGTTGATCGCCCACTGCAGATCCTCGGGCGCTTTCAGGCGTTCCTCCTGCAGGCGCTGTTTGGGCACCGGCTCATAGGCGCTGACCAGCTCCAGTTTTGCGCCCACGGCGCGCGCCAAATCGACCGCTTCGCGCACGGCCTGCGTGGCCGTGTCGGATCCGTCTGTGCCCACAACGATCGATTTGAACATGGTTCTCCCCTTGCCGGCCGCAGGATTGTGGGCTGCCGCACGAGCAGCCGCAGCGGTCGATCATACCCCGCTGCTCGGCCTCTCGCCTATCGTGGCAGTCGGTGATCGACCTCCACTGTCACGTGCTCGCAGGCATCGACGACGGCCCCCAAACCGTCGAGGGCTCGCTCACGCTCGCGCGCGCAGCGCACGCAGCGGGACTGCGCACGCTCGTGGCCACACCGCATGTGAGCGCGCGCTATCGCAACGACGCGGCCACCATCGCCCGGCTGGTGGCAGAGCTGAACGAGCGCCTGCGAGCGGAGAACATCGCGCTGAACGTGCTTCCCGGCGCGGAGATCGCGATCACCTACGTCCCCGAGCTCGATCCCGCCGCGCTGCTCGGGCTGGGGCTGGGCGGTGGACCGTGGCTGCTGGTGGAGCCTCCCTTCACGGCGGTGGCGCCCGGCCTGGAGAACCTGATCTACACGCTCTGCGGACGAGGTCACCGCGTGCTGCTGGCGCACCCCGAGCGCTGTCCCGCCCTGCAGCGCGATCGCTCGATCGTGCCCGCGCTAGCCGGCCAGGGCGTGTTGATGTCCGTCACCGCCGGTTCGCTGATCGGACGGTTCGGCAGCGAGGTCAAGCGCTATGCGCTGGAGCTGGCGAGCGCGGAGCTGATCCACAACGTCACCTCAGACGCGCACAACACCGACCGGCGCCCGCCGGGAATCGCCGACGCGATCGAGCAGGCGGGGCTGGGGCCCCTGACCGCATGGCTGACCGACGCAGTGCCCCGCGCGATCCTTGCCGGCGCGGAGATCCCGCCACGCCCCAGCGATGTGGCCCTGCCGATCGCGGACGGGCACAGCGCCCACAGGCGACGCCCGTGGAAGCTCCGCCGCTGAGCCCGGAATGGACGAGCGGGGTCGCGCATCGGGCGCCGAGCCAGCCTCAAGCGAGCTTGACGATCGCGATGACCATGCCGATCACCACGAACACCACGATTGCGATCTGAGTCCAGAGCCAGAAGGGCGACATCTCGCGCGCCAGCCTACTCGGGAGACTCCGATCCCGCATCCACGCACGGCGTGGCATCCGCACGGCGAATTTCACGCGGCGTAGGCGCAGGCCGGCCCCTCTATCGTCTAGCGATGATCTCAAGCCCCCGATCCATGCTCGCGCTGGCGGCTACGTGCCTGCTGCTGATCGGCATTTACGCCGAGGCCGCGGTGGGCCAGCCGCGCGCCCGCACCGCCGCGACGACGCTGATGGGCGGCATCAACGTCACGGGCGTGGCCGCGCTGCCGCTCTCTGAAGCGGATGCGGCGATCGCCGAGGCTCACGCCATGCATGCCCGCGTCGTCCGCACGGAGGTCCCCTGGGAGGCGATGGAGCCGAACGCGCCGGAAGAACTGGAACCGCGCGCGCTGGCGTTCGCCGACCGCCTGCTGAGCGACGCGGCCGCCGACGGCATCCGCGTGATCATGATGGTGGACAACGCGCCCTGCTGGGCCGCCAGCGCACCGGCGGCGGTGATGAGCACCTGCAGGCCGGGACTCCCCAATCAGCAGGCCTACGCCTGGCCCCCAACCGACCCTGCGTCCTTCGCTGCCTTCACCGCCTTCCTCGCGCACCGCTACGGCAGCGAGCTGGCCGCGCTGGAAGTGTGGAACGAGCCTGACCAGTCCAACGAAAAGTATCTCGCCGGCCCGCACAAGGCGGCGCGCTACGCGACGCTGCTGCGCGCTGCGTATCCCGCCATCAAGCAGGCCGACCCGAGCGTGCAGGTGCTCGGCGGCTCGTTCGTGGGGTCCAACGGGGCATTTCTGCGCGCGCTGTACGCAGAAGGCATCAAGGGCTACTACGACGGCCTGTCCGTGCACTTCTACACGCTCACCATCGCCGCCCTGCGCGCGATTCGCGAAGTCCAGCGCTCCTACGGCGACTCCAAGCCGCTGTGGCTGGCCGAGTTCGGCTGGTCCAGCTGCTGGCCCCACCGGCACATCGAGCAGGAACAGGGGTGCGTGCCCGCGCGCACGCAGGCGCTCAACCTGACGAACTCGCTGCGCGAGATGGCGCGCATGGGCTACGTTGCCGCCGCCACCGTCTACAAGCTCAAGGACAGCATCGGCGAAGAATTCGGCGTGTTCTCCTCGCGCGGCGCACGCAAGCGCTCCTTCGCCGGCATCGCCGCCGCGCTCGCCAACCCGCTCGGTCGCATCAGCCGCGTTACGTTGCGGCTGCGCGTGAGCCATGGCGCCGTGGTGGCGAGCGGCTCGGGACCGGTGGGCGATTTCATGGGCCTGGAAGTGTTCCAAGGCGCCACGCTGCGCTACACCGCGCAGTTCACGCTCAATCGCTTCAACGAATACCGTCTGAGGCTGCCCTCCGCGCTGGGCACCAGCGGCCTGCGCGTGCGGGCCTATCAGTACTTCAGCGGCCCCCCACGCGCGACGCAGAGCACGATCTAGCGGCTACGCGGCTCGCCGCCGGCTACTCGGCCCACCCGCCTGCCGGTCGGCTCGCGCCCGGCTATTACTCGGCGTGGCGGAAGAGCGCCACGACGGTCATCGCGAGGATCTTCATGTCCAGCAGCAGCGACCAGTGCGCGATGTAGTAGTTGTCCCACTCCACGCGTTCGGCCAGCGAGGTCTGACCGCGCAGACCGTGCACCTGTGCCCAGCCCGTCATTCCAGACTTCACGCGGTGACGGTCGCCGTAGCGGACGATGTCCTGCCGGAACAGCTCCACGAACTCGGGACGCTCCGGGCGCGGGCCCACCAGGCTCATCTCGCCGCGCAGCACGTTGAACAGCTGCGGCAGCTCGTCGATGGAGGTCCGCCGCAGCAGACGACCGACGTTCGTGCGCCTGTCCTCGCCCTCCACGCCGCCGGGAGCGATGTCGCCGGCGAGCAGGAAGTCGAGCGCGCCGAGCTGGTCCTCCGGGGACTCCTCGACGGCGGGGGCTTCGCGCATGGAGCGGAACTTGTAGAAGTCGAAGACCTTGCCGTCGCGCCCCACGCGGCTCTGGCGGAAGAAGGTCGGCCCAGGCGAGCTCAGGCGCACCGCCAGCGCGGCGAGCGCCAGCAGCGGTGAGAGCACGATCAGCAGCAGCAGCGCAAACACGCGGTCGAAGGCATGCTTGAGCCCGAACTGCGCACCGTCGGGATCGATGCTGGTGAAGGAGAGCAGCGGCAGTCCGCCCACCGTGTCGTAGCTGACGCGATCGTTGATCGTGTCGAACATCCTGGGGACCACCGACACCTCCACGCCCAGCTCCTGGCAGCGCTGGATCAGGCGG
>Ga0182030_10012335_pt1 | contig 17131 bp, 17 predicted proteins | sample 812S3MmetaG_FD_121299 | JGI IMG/M metagenome (GOLD analysis project Ga0182030, IMG submission 121299) | Permafrost microbial communities from Stordalen Mire, Sweden - 812S3M metaG (Illumina Assembly) | ecosystem: Environmental > Terrestrial > Soil > Wetlands > Permafrost | place: Sweden...
GTTTCCTACAGAATGTACCGGCTCAAATCCTGATCGCGCACGGTGGAGGCCACCATCTGTTTCACGTACTCAGGGCCGATCAGAAAGACTTTCTCCGGGCCGGAGGCGGTCATGCGCTCCTCGTAGGGAAGCGGCGTGGAGGACTCGCGCTTGATGGCCTCCGACAGCTTAGCGGCAGCCGCCTCATCCGGCGCGCGGCGGGCGACATCGGGCGCCAGGAAGCTGACATCTTCAAGCACCCGCTCCATGATCGTGTGCAGACGCCGCGCCCCGATGTTCTCAGTCTGCTCATTCACCTTGAAGGCAAACTCCGCCATCTCGCGCAGGGCCTCGGGGGCAAACTCCAGCCTGACTCCCTCGGTCTCAAGCAGCGCCGAGTATTGCTTGGTCAGCGAGGCCTTGGGCTCCGTAAGAATACGCAGAAAGTCATCCACGGTGAGCGATTGCAACTCGACCCGGATGGGAAAGCGCCCTTGTAACTCGGGGATAAGATCGCTGGGCTTGGAGACGTGAAAAGCGCCGGCGGCGATGAAGAGAATATGGTCGGTGCGCACCATGCCGTAGCGCGTGTTCACCGTGGTGCCTTCCACGATGGGCAGAATGTCGCGCTGCACGCCCTCGCGCGAAACATCGGGCCCGTGGCCGCCCTCGCGCCCGGCTATCTTGTCGATCTCGTCCAGAAAGATGATGCCATTCGATTCCACCCGCTCGGTGGCCGCGCGATTGACCGAATCCATATCGATCAGCCGGCCCTCTTCCTCCTGCACCAGATAGTCGAAGGCATCGCCCACCTTCATCTTGCGCTTCTTCGGGCCGCTGCCGAAGATGTTCGGCAGCATATCCTTGAGGTTCATCTCCATGTCTTCAAGGTTTTGGTTGCTGATGATGCCGAACTGCGGCGAGTTGCGCTCGCGCACATCCAGCTCCACCATGCGCTCATCCAGCTTGCCGTCGCGGAACTGCTGGCGCAGCTTCTCCCGCGAGCGCTGGTAGCTGTCGCTTCCGGGCAGAGTCAACTGGCCCTCGACGGCCGGAGGAGCGGGTGCCGGAGGCGGCAGCAGCACATCCAGCAGGCGCTCCTCGGCGTTCATCTCCGCGCGGTCTTCCACTTCTTCCAGGCGTTCCTCGCGCACCATGTCGATGGCGATCTCCACCAGGTCGCGGATCATCGACTCCACATCGCGCCCCACATAACCCACCTCGGTAAATTTCGAGGCCTCGACCTTGAGGAAGGGCGACCCCGTGAGCTTGGCCAGCCGCCGCGCAATCTCCGTCTTGCCCACGCCCGTGGGGCCGATCATGATGATGTTCTTGGGCATGATGTCGTCGGCAATATCGGGCGGCAGCTTTTGACGGCGCTGGCGATTGCGCAGCGCGATGGCCACGGCGCGCTTGGCGGCCTTCTGGCCAACGACGTGCTTGTCCAGCTCGGTGACAATCTCGCGCGGAGTCAGCTCGTCCAGCGAGAGCTCCTGTTCTTCAGCGGATGCGGGTAGATAAATGGCCATTTCTTTCAGGTTCTATTCTCTCAGGCTTTACCGCTGCGTGCGAGGCCAAGGCTGATCAACAGCGCCCGATCGACGTTTCGCATGGTTTCAGGGGAAAGGACGCCGATAACACGTCCACATCGCTGCAGGTCGACAGCTCGAATCTGATCGCAAAGAGCGATACTGTCCTTTCGAATTCCGCCATCGCCTCCTTTCACGAGGACGTAGATCGCAGACGGACTGCCGAGGTGAGCAGCGGCAGTCAGCGGAACCACTATGGTCATGGACGAAAAGCGGTTGCCTGCATTATTTTGAACGACGATGCAGGGGCGTGAACGGCCCTGCTCATGACCGACGACCGGATCGAGACCGACTTCGAGGATCATCCCGCGAACCGGCCTGCCTGTCACGGAAGCGCCTCCCAAGCCTCGCGGTCCACGTGTTCGAATTCTTTCAAAATCTGAAGGTTGAATTCGGCATTCGCTTTGTAGGATTCTTCCAGTTCGCGCTCGAATTCCTTCTCGGCAATCGCATCAAGCCGCTGCTCGATGGCAGTGCGGATGAACTCGCTGCGGCTGACACCCTCGGCGCGCGCCGCCTCATCGGTCCGGCGGAGCGCCGCTGCGGGAAACTCGATCAGCACACGCTCCTTCAAGAGCTTCTTTACCGCGTTGGGCTTGACCGAAGCGATCCGGCGTGTCGTTCCCGTCGATGCCATGCGACCTCCATCGAGAATCGATTATATCATACGATATATATCAACGCATATAGAGAATCCCCGGCAAAACGGGTGGAGACTCGCGCGGCGTCAGCTCGTCCAGCGAGAGCTCCTGTTCTTCAGCGGATGCGGGTAGATAGATGGCCATTCAGTTCCTGGTTCAGTCCTTAATTGCACTCAGATTACTTGAAGGTGTCGAATTCTTGTCAATATCCCACTTTTCATCCCGATCTTTATACTGTGCGAGCAGATCCTGTTCCCGCTTCATCTCTCTTTTTCTTGTCTCAGACGGTTTCTTGGGGAGACAGAAGGACATGCATACAATATTCGGCTTTTTGTCTGAACCGTCTCTCTTTTTGGTGCGGTATTCATAGTTCAGATTGATCTGTGCTGCCTCCTCCGCCTTTATGACCGGTAAGACAATACTTTGGTAGTCATTTGGCGATCTGACACAGATGAGCACCACGACATCAGCCTTGAAGGAGCTACCAGCCACATTAAACATATCTGCATTGTCTCGGATGTGCCGGTCCTTGCAGTATCCGTATTGGAACCACCATCCTTTGAGATACCGGCAACCTTTCACCTGGATCTGCCATACCCTTCCGTCTTTGACAGCCAGCAAATCCGCATTTGCCGCGAGTCCTTCTAAATTGAGATCGCGAACCAGGAATCCTCGAAACTCTAACTCATTCGCTACGATCCTCTCAGCGATTCTTCCTATGTTTCCCCTTCCAATGTCTGCGGTGCTCATTGTGCTCCTCTCGCATCGAAGCGACTTGGATGCAAATTGGTAAGCTCCTGATTCCCTCAGGGGCTAAAGCCAGCGATCTCATTTGCTGCTATCGGCACGACTAAAGTCGTGCCCTTTCAAAACATTGCCGCCTGGAAGAAGTGATCCAGGATAACTAGCCCTTCAACTCCTCGATGGTGATGCGGTCGTTGGTATAGATGCAAATCTCTCCGGCGATCTTCATCGCTTTCTCGGCAATCTCGCGGGCGCTCAGGTCGGTGTTTTCCATTAGCGCGCGGGCGGCTGCCGTGGCATAACTTCCTCCGGAGCCGATGGCCGCCAGCGGCTCGTCGGGATCGATCACGTCGCCCGAGCCGGAGATGAGAAAGGTCTGGCTCTTGTCGGCCACTAGCAGCAAGGCTTCAAGATTGCGCAGCATCTTGTCGGTACGCCAGTCCTTGGCCAGCTCCACGGCCGCGCGGTTCAGGTTGCCGGCATACTGCTCCAGCTTGGTCTCAAAGCGCGCGAAGAGCGAGAAAGCGTCGGCGGTGGATCCGGCAAATCCGGCCAGAATCTTCTCCTGGTAGAGCCGCCGGATCTTCTTTGCCGAGTGCTTCAGCACGTGGTCGCCCAGAGTGACCTGGCCATCGGCGGCCATCACCACTTCGCCGTTGCGCCGCACGCAGATCACGGTCGTCGAGCGCACTCGGGAATCCTTTGCCGCAGTCGATCTCTTGCTCAAAACCAAGAAAAACCTCCGGAAATGCGGCGTCCGGCAGGCCGGAACTCCTGCAAAGACGCAGACCTGAGTATATCGCAGCGGGAATGCTGGAGCGGATGGCACAATCGGTCCATCTGTGCAGGTTTCCTTCCGGCGTATCCTTTGATTGGGACCATTTGGGGATGAGTTCCATCCAAATGACGCTTATCAGCACAAACGCCTGGGAGATTGCCGCCGGATCGGCCTTCATAGCCAGTCTTGGGGCCGTTGCGCTCTGGCTCGTCCTCCGCAAGCGCCCCACGGCCGAGGAGCTGGAGATCGCCCGCCGCAAGTTTCTGGTCCAGTTCGGCCGCCTGGTGGACGGCATGTTGCTGGACATCTGCGAGATAGACGGCGAGGACGGCCGCAGGCTGACCATGCTGGTATACCACTATCGCATCGCCGGAGTGGACTACGAGTGCTCGCAGGACATAACCAACATGGCCTCCGCATTCGATGCGGCCCAGGTCCGCGCCGGTTTCCCTTGCACGGTCCGCTACCAACCCGGCAACCACCACAACAGCATCGTGGTGGCCGAGGAGTGGTCAGGCCTGCGCGCCGGCCTGCCGGTGCTGCCTGCCTACGACACTCCGGAGCCCTTCGACATGAGCCACCTGCGCCCCGGACGAGGATGAATCGTCTTCGCCACCGCGGGCCCCATCCTTGCGGCGTCTTTGTTTTTGCGGCTAGGGTGGGATGCAATGCCGTTGGCAGTCCATACCCATCCCCGGTTACACTTCCCCTATGCATCTTTACGCAGCGCCCGCCTCGCCGGGCGCCGACCGAACAAGATCCGTATTGCGTTTCTCGCTGGTGGCCACGCTGGCTTATGTCGCGGTCACCTTCATAGCCGGCCTACACGCCCACTCGCTCGCGCTGCTCTCCGAGGCTGGCCACAACGTCTCCGACTTTCTCGCCCTGCTGCTCAGCTTTGTAGCCGTCTACTTCCAGACGCGCCCCGCCAACAACTCCAAGACCTTCGGCTACCAGCGCGCCGGAGTGCTCGCCGCGTTCATCAACGCAGCGACGCTCATCGTTATTGCGCTCTGGATCGTCATCGAGGCCGTCCATCGCCTCTCAGCGCCCGTCGCCGTGCAGCCCCGGCTCATGATGATCGTGGCCGCCGCCGGCGTGCTGATGAATGGCGTCATCGCCGCAATGCTCTGGGGCGTGGCCCGCGACGTCAACTTGCGCTCGGCCTTTCTCCACATGGCCGGCGACACGCTTTCTACCGCTGCCGTCATCGCCGGAGGCGCGGGCATCCTGCTCACCGGCCGCAACTGGATCGATCCCATCCTCTCGCTGCTCATCGCCGCGCTGATTCTCTGGTCCAGCTTTGGAATCGTCCGCGAAACCCTTAACATCTTGCTCGAAGGCACGCCGAGCGGCGTCTCGCTTCCGGCCATTCGCTCTGCCATGGAGACTGTTGAGGGCGTCCTCGACGTCCACGACCTGCATGTTTGGAGCCTGGGCTCCAACTCCCGCGCCCTGGCTTGCCACGTCACCATCGCCGACATTCCCCCGTCTGAGAGTGCCTGCATCCTGGTCAAGGTCAACCACATTCTCAAGGACCATTTTCAGATAAGCCACACCACCATCCAGTTCGAGCACGTCGGCTGCGGCGAGCATGAAGGCTGCGTCGTCCCCGCTGAAGAGATGGCCAGCGACCGGAGTTATCACAACCATGCGCATTGATGAATCACTCAAGGTTTGCGCGCCGTTCCTTTCGACACCTTTGTTCAAAATGTTTTCCTAGCGCCTCTCCTCGCGCCAGGCTCATCGATGCAGCCTGGCGCAAATCGCCAATACCCCACTTTGAAATTCATTTGGGGGTATGCGATCATGCCAAGGTTCTGCTCCCGATCCGCTCACCAATGGGTACTGACGCAGTCTATAGAAGTAAGGGCCCTCAGGAGTGAATCACATTGAAAACAAATGAGTTGAGCCCTCGTGTCTTTAGATGCGCAGTCCTTCCGTTGCTTGCATTGCTCTTTTCGCCTATCGGGAATCAGATGGCGTTCGCACAAACCTCCGATCAAGCCGCACCGACGGCCACCGATCAACCACAACAGAGAAAGAGTTTTACCCCGGAGATGGACGTTTCCATGGGCACATTTGGCCAGTTCACGGCCACACGAGCGCCGGTGTTCACCACGGTCTACCCGCCCACGGGAACGGCATCGACGCAGGTAACGCAGAGCGGTTCTCCGTCAGTGGGCGTCTTTGGGACGTTCCACCAATCGTTCACGCGGTGGCTAGGGTACAACGTCAACTTCGGGTATACGCGTTTTTCTGAGAACTACTCGAATGGTCAGTCGTTTGTTCCAAATTCCACCTCGACCTTTCTGGCTACCTCCAGCTTTGTCCGCGGATCTGTAAAAACCGACATGATGGACCTGACGGTCGCCGGCGTCATTGAGGGGCCTCGCACGCGACGCTTCAGCACCTTCGCGCAATTCGGCGGCGGCGGGCTGTTCTTTGAGCCAGTCGACAGCAAGATTGGCGCCACACAGCAGACACGCCCGGCGATGGTATTCGGCACCGGGGCTAACTTCAAACTCACTGACCACCTGGCGCTGCGCGCCGAATATCGCGGACTGTTTTACAAAAGCCCGGACTTCAATGTGACAGACATAACGCCGGGGATGACTTCGACCAATCAATTTCCGATGACCAGGCTCTTCACGATAACCAGCACGCCCGCCGTAAGTCTTGTCTATCGCTTCGGCAGCACAAAGATCCACCAGTCCTCAGCAAAATCGCATTGAGCTTCAAGGGGAGCCTCAGCAGATCCGCGTTGTGGCTCCCCATTGTCAGGCAAGACTTCCAGCAGAATCTTCGAACGTTCCATCCTCTCGAACAGGACGCGGATTCAACCGCGCTTCAGAGCCCACAGCTGTGCGCCATTCTCAGGTCGATGAAGAATACCGGGGCTTTCAAATATCATCGCTTTGGTGGTTTGTTGCATTTGCCTTAGGAGGTTCTTCGCTTGATTCGGTTTCGTGTTGCCCTGGCTGTTTGTTGTCTTGCTCAGTTGTCGTGTGGGCCGAATCTTGCTTGGTCCCAGGTCGTTGCGCCAGCCCTGACCCCCGCCCCAACGCAAAACGCTGTACCCGCCGCTGCGCAGCTCGAAGCCCTCGCCGGCGAATACACTGACCCCGTGGATCCCGACACTCCGCTCAGCTTTTACTTTCAGGACGGCAAGCTCCATTTGGAAAGCGAGCGTCGCGTTCCCAGCGAACTGAAGCCCGTTTCCGCCGTGGAATTTGACCTGACCGACTCAAAGACCACTTTCCGCTTCACCCTCGACGCGGCCGGGCGCGGCGAAACCCTCGCTGTCTCCACTGACCCTGAAGGCACTGTCTACCACCGCACCGGCCCGCCCGCGCATCACGTTTTCCATGACTACCAGCGCAGTGAAGTCATGATCCCCATGCGGGACGGGGTCAAGCTGCACGCGGTGATTCTCAAGCCCGCCGACATCGCCACGCCTCTCCCGTTCCTCATCGAACGCACTCCCTACGGCGCTGCAGTAATGACCCGCGCAATGTTCTTTTCCAGCCGTCCGGAGCTGGCGCGCGCGGGCTACATCTACGTCGCCGAAGACATTCGCGGCCGCTACAAGAGTGAAGGCGAGTTCGTCATGAGCAGGCCTCTCGCCGACCATCGCGACCCCAAGGCTTTCGACGAAAGTACCGACACATACGACACCGTCGCCTGGCTGCTCCAGAATGTCCCCGGCAACAATGGCCGCGCGGGTTTCATCGGCACCAGCTATCCCGGCTTCCTGGCTATGATGGCCGGTATCGACCCCCACCCCGCTGTCAAGGCCATCTCGCCGCAGGCTCCCATGATCGATGTCTGGATGGGCGACGATTTCTTCCACAACGGCGCCTTCCGCCAGAGCTACGGCTACGACTACGTGATGGGGATGGAGTCGAACAAGGAAGAGACAATCGTCGATTACGGCAAGGACAAGGACGGCAAACCCCGCGACGGCTTCGACTACTTCCTTGAGCGCGGTTCCTTTGCCGAGGGCGTGAAGAGATCCGGCTCAAAGATGCTGCCAACGTGGAAGCTCTTCCTCGAACATCCCGCCTACGACAGCGTCTGGACCTCGCGAGCCGTCGAGAATTCGCTCAATGCGGTCGCCGTTCCCACCCTCACTGTCGGCGGCTACTACGACCAGGAGGATATGTTCGGACCGCAGGCTGAGTACGCCGCACTCGAACCGCACGATGCAAATCACATGAATTTTCTTGTCCTCGGCCCCTGGCGGCATGGCTCCTGGAACTCCTCAGCGCGCCATCTCGGCAATATCGACTACACCGAACCCATCGGCAAGGAGTATCGCGCCCAAATCGAAGCCAAGTTCTTCGCCCATACCCTGAAAGACGCGCCCGGCGCCAATCCCTCCGGCTTCGACCTGGAAGATACGGCCAGCTTCCAGTCCGGCTCCAACGCCTGGAAGCGCTACACCCACTTCCCGCCCATCGAGTCGCAGCCCACCAGCCTACATCTGCAGGGCGAGGGCTTGCTTGGATGGAGCGGCTCGACCGGGGAGGCCAAGACAAGCTATGTAAGCGACCCCGGCAACCCCGTCCCTTACCGCCATCGCCCCATCCAGCCCACTTATGGCGACGGATCGCAGTGGCGTACATGGATGACCGAGGATCAGCGTTTCGTCACCGATCGCAAGGACGTTGCAGTCTGGAAGTTGCCCGTCCTGAAGAAAGACCTCATCGTCACCGGCGAAGTTCTGGCCGACATATACGCCTCCACCACCGGCGCGGACGCCGACCTCGTCGTCAAGCTCATCGACCAGTATCCTGACAGCGATCCCGATCCCAAGATGCGCGGCTACCAGCTCATGACCAACGAGGAGATCTTCCGCGGGCGCTATCTCGAATCTTTCGACAAGGCGACGCCCCTGCGCCCAGGCTCGATTCACGAGTTCAGGTTCACGCTCCACGACGTGGATCACGTCTTCAAGGCCGGCCACACCGTCATGGTCGAGGTTCAAAGCACCTGGTTTCCGCTCTACGACCGCAACCCGCAGACCTTCGTGCCCAACATCATGACCGCGAAGCCCGACGACTACAAGCCGGCCACCATCACCATCTTCAGTGGCTCGGAACACGACTCGACCCTCCAGCTTCCGCTGATGAACCCCTGCGACCACATCGAGTGCTTCTGAGCGGCAGCGAGGATTGACACATAATATGTGCGCACGTATTATGTGTCCATGAACATCACTCTCTCGATCGACGAGCAACTGGTCGAGCGTGCCCGGGAGAAGCTGCGCGCGACGGGCCGCACCATCAACCAGGAAATTCGCGAGCATCTGCAACACATCACCGGAGCTAACAGCGTCGAAAGGGTCGTCGAGAGACTGGCGGAACTTCCTCCTCTGGGGAATCCCGAGGGTTGGAAGTGGAATCGCGAGGAGCTTTACGAGGACCGAATCCGTTGGCCCCGCTAGCCAATCCGGGAGTTCGTAAATGGGGAGTTCCCGATCCGGGTTCTCAAGTCAGTCACATGATTGCCCAGCCAGTTGCTGGCGCCGAATTTCCCTCTAAGAAGCGCGGTTCGCAAACGGCCTGCATCGAAGATGCGCCCGGTCGATCCGCGCGCACGTTTTTCGACACCAACATCCTGGTCTATGCCGAAGACACCAGCGAGCCCGTCAAACAACCGATCGCATCTGCGCAAATCCTCCACCATATGTGGCACCGTTCCGGAGTCGTTTCCACCCAGGTACTTCAAGAGTATTTCGTCACGGTAACACGCAAATTCAAGGCCGATCCCCTCCGCGCGAAAGAGAAGGTTGAGCTGTACGGCGCATTTGAAGTCGCCCGCATGGACCTGAGCAACATTCTCGCGGCCATCGACATGCATCGCCTATACGGTATTTCGTTCTGGGATGCACTGGTTCTTCGCATGGCCAAGCAGGCCGGCTGCCGCATCCTGCTCTCCGAAGATATGCAGCACGGCCAGGAGATCGACGGAGTGAGAATCGTCAACCCGTTTCTTTAGCTACACAGAGCAAACGCATCTTAATCTTGCTGATAGCTATCCACAGTCGGTTTTGTAACAAGGGCACGACTTTAGTCGGGCCGCCACGAAAGCACCAGATAATAAGGGCGTTAGCCCTTGCTAACATCCCCGTATTCCTTCGCCGATTGCTGGCCGATGCCCATGCAGGGGCTAAAGCCCACCGTGCTTCCTTCGCCCATGTGCGGCCCCCTTCGGCAGGCTCAGGGCAGGCTTTGAAGTCGTGCCCTTGTTACAAAAACACATGAACTCAATATTTTGCGCAGTGTTTACTCCTCCCGTAAAGAAACAAATCAAGATGTGTTTGCCTTGTCTAGCTACCGATTTCGGCAAAGGCCTGGCGCATTCGCTTCCAGGTGGTTTCGAGATCCTCGGGCAGGAGGCGCGTCTCCGCGACGGTAGTCATGAAGTTCGTATCGCCGGCCCAGCGTGGCATGGCATGAAGGTGGATGTGACCGGCGACGCCCGCGCCCCCTGCCTTACCGAGGTTCATGCCGAAGTTGAAGCCGTCTGGGTGGTAGAGGCGCTCAAGAACCTCTTCCGTGCGCTGCGCCAGCTCGACCAGTTCGTGGGCTGCTTCGACGGGCAGGGCTGCGAGCCGATCGAGGTGGGCATAGGGCATCGCCATCACGTGGCCGCTGGTGTAAGGGTAGGCATTCAGGCAAATGAAGCAATGTCTCCCGCGCAGTATGAGGCCGCCCGCTGACTCGGCTTCATCTGAATTCATCCCGTTTGCGATGGCGAAGTCGATGGAGGCGATGAGATTGCAGAAGACGCAGCCCAGGTCGCCGGGCCACGCGGCCAGGTGCGCGGGTACGCCGGGGCGCGCCGCGGTCTCCGCCGAAGTGATGTACGCATAGCGCCAGGGAGTCCAGAGATGATCCATCGATGGGGTTCCGTCTGCACCAGTATAGAGGGCTTCGCGGCTTGATGGATTCCTGAGTATCGATTGCAGCGGCCTGCGAGTATTGAGGGGCTTTCCGGCGACAGACGGACTATGAAATTGCGGTTGCAAAGCGAGTCGCAGTCAAGCTGTTCGATTGACGCCCGAAAGCCGGGGTTGCTACACTTGGAAGCGTAGCTTGCCGCGCGGATTCCAGCGGTGAGTTGCGGCCGCCCTTCAGCAAGCCTTTGCCTGCTGGGTGTTTCCCAAGGAGACCCGTCGTTTTTCGCCCCGGCACAACAGGCTGGGAGGTTGGCCCCTTGAGGAGATAATCCCATTGAAGGCAGAGACATCGAAATCAGGGATGCGGTCTTATGGCTTCTGCGCCGGCGACTATCGCTTTACGCAAGCCAACCCAGCGCCAGCCACTAGCCGTCGCGGGAGCAAGGAATTCCGGAGCCGCAGCGATGCCAAACGTCCTCAATCCCGAACCCGAGAGCATAACCCTGAATACTGAATTGGAAGCCCCTACGCAAGAGCCTGCGACGGAGTCTGTGCAGCCGCCGTACGAATCAACGTCCAACACCGAGACCGCCGAAGTTGCCGTAGCAGACGATGTATTGGCCGCGCTGGACGCCGATGCCGCAACCCAACCTGAAACAGAGGCTCCGCCTGTGGCGGAAGCTGCCGGACCTCCGGAGTCCGCGCCCGAACCCGTCGCCCAAGCGCCGGTTCACGAAGCGCACGGACCGGAGACCGCCGACGATTTTTCAGCCGCTCTGGCGGCCTTTGAACGCGAGCAGGCAGCCGAGGCTGCCGCCGTTGAAGCCTATGGCGACAAAGTTGTCTCCGGTACGGTGATCAAGGCCACGGACAAGCACCTGGTGGTCGATGTGGGCCTGAAGTCCGAGGGGCTGGTGCCTCTGGAACAGGTTCTGGACCACACAGGAGCTGTGAGGTTCAATCCAGGCGATGTGATCGACGTCGTCATCGAGCGTGAGGAGCCTGAAGGCGGCTACCTGGTCAGCTTCGAACGGGCGCAGCGTCTGCGCGTATGGGAAGTGATCGAAAAGGCCGCCAACGACAAGTCGCCGCTGACGGGCACGGTGGTGAGCCGCGTCAAGGGCGGCCTGACCGTTGACATTGGCCTGAAGGCCTTTTTGCCCGGTTCGCAACTGGAGATTCGTCCGGTGCGGAATCTGGACGGCTATCTCGGCCAGCAGATCGCGGTCCGGGTCATCAAGCTGAACAAGAAGCGCGGCAACGTGGTGGTGAGCCGCAAGGAGATTCTGGAAGAGGAGCAGAACACCAAGCGCTCTGGAACGCTGAATCAGTTGGGAGAGGGCGCGGTGCTCACCGGCACCGTGAAGAACCTCACCGACTACGGAGCGTTTGTGGATCTGGGCGGAATCGACGGCCTGCTGCACATTACCGATATGAGCTGGGGCCGGCTGACGCATCCGCGCGACCTGGTCAACGTGGGCGATGAGATTCAGGTCAAAGTGCTCAAGTTCGACAAGGACAAGCAGCGCGTTTCCCTGGGCTTCAAGCAGCTCACTCCCGACCCCTGGCTGGACGCATCGGAGCGTTACCCGGTGGGCGCGCACGTGCATGGACGCGTGCTCTCCGTAACCGACTACGGCGCGTTTGTCGAGCTGGAGCAGGGCATCGAAGGGCTGGTTCACCTCTCTGAGATGACCTGGTCGAAGCGCCTCAAGCATCCGTCCAAGCTGGTCAAGCCGGGCGACGAGGTAGAGACGGTGGTGCTGAGCGTGAATCCCGCCGATCGCCGGATTTCGCTGGGCATGAAGCAGCTTCTCGAGAATCCCTGGGAGAACCTGACCGAGCGGTACCCGGCCGGAACGGTAGTCGAGGGCCGGGTGCGCAACCTGACCGAGTTCGGCGCCTTCATCGAGATCGAAGACGGCATCGACGGTCTGGTTCACGTCTCGAATCTGAGCTGGACCAAGCGCGTCAAGCATCCGTCCGAGGTGGTGAAGAAGGGCGAAAAGGTGAAGGCTGTCGTTCTCGGCGTTGAGCCGCAGAACCGCCGCCTGAGCCTGGGCATCAAGCAGTTGCAGCCCGATGTCTGGGAGAGCTTCTTCGCGGCGCACCGCGTGGGCGATGTCGTTCACGGCAAGGTTCTGCGCACGGCGCAGTTCGGCGCGTTTGTCGAGATCGCGGAGGGCGTGGAGGGTCTCTGCCACATCTCCGAGGCCGGCGACGAACCGGGCGGGCCATCGAAGCTGGAAACCAGCCTGGAGCACGAGTTCAAGATCATCAAAATCAACGTGGAAGAGAAGAAGGTGGGCCTAAGCCTGCGCGCCGTGGGCCACGAGGCCAGCCGCGCACAGGTGGAGCATTACAAGAAGGAAACCCACAAGGCGCCCGTCTCCAGCTCGACCACAACCCTCGGCGATCTGATCAACTGGCGCAAGAGCGAGCGGTAACCCCTCTTTCGACACTCGCAAGAACACGACGGCCGCCCTTCGGGGCGGTCATCGTGCGTTTGGGAGCTTTTTGAAAAAAACTCTGGCCTTGTATCAGTCGCCCACCAGCATAGCCGACCCACGGTGAGATGTTTTCCGGCAGTTTTGACTTTCTCCACGGACGGCTAGGCACGGTCCCTGTAGATTTCAGCGGCATTCCAGCCTCGGCTCGCGGCCATGTACCATTTGGAGATGGCGCTGGTTGAGGTCAATTCGGTCTGGAAGAGCTATCCGCTGCGGGCGGGGTTGCGGATGGAAGTGCGCCACGCCATCCAAGACGTCTCCCTGACAATCGAGAGCGGCGAAACCCTGGGGCTGGTGGGCGAATCGGGCTCGGGCAAAACCACGCTGGCGCGGATGATCCTGGGCCTGACCGAACCGAGCCGGGGCACAGTGCGCGTGGATGGAAAGGATTTATTCCTTGCCTCGGGCAGTGAGTTGCGCCGCCTGCGCCGCCAGATGCAACCGGTCTTTCAGGATCCCTACGCGGCCCTGAATCCGCGCATGAGCGTCTTCGATATCGTGACCGAACCCTTCGTGATTCACGGCAGGGATGCCGGTTTGAAGACGGACCGCGGCGCTCTGCGCGCCAAGGCTAGAGAGTTGCTGGGTGAGGTTGGCCTGGAGGAATCTGCGCTCAGCCGGCATCCGCACGAGTTCAGCGGCGGGCAGCGGCAGCCCATCAACATTGCCCGCGCGCTGGCGCTCAGGCCCAGACTGCTGATTCTGGATGAGCCGGTTTCGGCGCTGGATGTGAGTGTGGGAGCGCAGATTGTGAACCTGCTGCGGCGGTTGCAGCGCGAACACGGGCTCACCTACCTGTTCATCTCCCACTCCCTGCCGCTGGTGCGCTATCTGTGTACGCGCATCGCGGTGATGGAACGCGGACGGCTGGTGGAGATGGGCGAGGCCGTGGCGTTGTGCGCCAACCCAGTGCAGGAGTATACACGCCAACTGATCGCGGCCACGCCTGAGTTGCCCGTTTGAGCGGACAGACTTACCAGCGTGGCCTGATCGAAACTGAAGACGCCAGCCGCTACTTCGATTGCGGCTGGGCTGGAGTTGCGGGCGCGGGGGTAGCCGGCGCAGCGGGTGCAGGCGTTGCCGAAGCGGGTGCAGGCGACGCTGCCGGCACAGGCGAAGGTGCTGGCGAAATGGCAGGGGCGCCGGGCGTTGCCGGAGTGCCGGACATCGGACGAGTGCCGGGCATGGGGTGCATCCCGGGCGCCATGCCGGGTTGATTGGGAGGCCCGCCAGGACGGCTTTGCGGCTGGGGAAGTTCGGTCACATCCACCAGCTCGACGTCAAAGATCAGGTCGGCCTTGGGAGGAATGACCGGATGAGCTGGGTCGGGGCCCGGACGCCCAGGCACGCCGTAAGCCAGTTGCCAGGGGATGAACAGGCGGCGCTTGCCGCCGATCCTCATGCCCGCAAAGCCCTGATCCCAGCCGGGAATCAGGCGGCCAAAGCCCTGGGGAAAAGCGATCGGTTCCGGGTCGCCCATCTTGGGTTTGCCGTCGTCGCCCATCACCGGTTTGCCATCCTTGTCGAGGACCGGCGAGCGGTGCTTGTCGGAAGAGTCGAACTCCTTCCCGTCGGCGGCCAGCCATCCGGTGAATTTGGCCTTGTACAACTTGTTGGGCGGGGCCTCGGCTCCTGAACCGATCTTGATCTCCTGGTAGCGGAGGGAGAATGCGACCTTCGGGGTTCCGGGAACCGGAGGCACTCCTGGAGGCAGCTTGACCGCGCCGGCCGTTGCCGCCTGGGAACTGGTTGCGGTGGTGGCCGGTTTGGCCTTGGCAGCGGCGGGGGCAGCAGGTTTGGAAGGGGTTTGAGCGCTCGCGGCAGCAGCAGTCGCCGCCATCAAGAGAATCAGAACGGTGTGTCTCATTGCGTAATTACACTCCAGAGAACTTCTTCACGGAAGTGTATCAGGCGCTCCCCGAGATCTGAATTGATCGCCGGCAAGGGAGCAGCAAACCCCTGCGTCCAAAGCACATAGCATGCGGGGTATCGACCGCCTTAATCGATCCAGCTCGTGCACTCGGACTATCGAGCCAGCATTCCCGCCAGCAGCGCCGTTCTCGGGGCCAGGTGCTCGATTGCTACCGATTCGTGACGGGCGTGCGCTCCCTCGCCCACGGCGCCCATGCCATCCAGCGTGGGAATGCCGAGCGCGGAGGTAAAGTTTCCGTCGGATGCGCCCCCGGTTGCCGCTTCTTCCAGCGCAAAGCCCAACTCAGCGGCCAAAGCCCTTGCCTGGCGGAAGAGCCGGGCCGTTGCGCGCGTGCGCTCCATCGGAGGGCGATTGAAGCCGCCGGTCACGTTTAGCCGGCAGCGCTCGTCTGTGGGCTTGAGCGCCGCGAACCTTCGCTCGATGCCTTCGGCGTCCGCCCTGCGGACGATCCGAACGTCTACCTCCGCCCAAGCTTCATCGGGAATCACGTTGGTCTTCGAGCCGCCTCCGGCGCGGCCGACGCTCACCGTCAAACCGCGTTTGAGGCCGGTCCAGCCGCTCACGGTCTCCACCACGTGCGCCAGTTCCAGGATTGAATTCGCACCCTTTTCGAAGTCCACGCCTGCGTGGGCGGCGACGCCGGCAACGTCGATCCGCCAGTTACCAGTTCCCTTGCGGGCGGTTTTATAGGCCAGGCCCTGGGCGGGCTCCAGCACGTAGACGGCGGCGCACTTGGCCGCCAGCCGCTCGGTGACGGGCCGTGAGGCCGGACTGCCGACCTCCTCGTCGCTCGTCAGCAGCAGCACGATCTCACGGTTCAGGAGGCTGGCCTCGGCGAGCATCTCTATCGCGGTGAAGGCCATGGCGACGCCGGCCTTCATGTCAAAGACGCCGGGCCCCCAAAGGAGGCCATCGGCCACCCGGCAGGGCATGGTCTTGAGCGTGCCGAGCGGCCAGACCGTATCCAGATGGCCGAGGAGCAGAATGCGGCGCTCAGCGCTTCGGTCTTCGGCCACAGGCCTACCCGTGCCCGTCTTGGAGGGCTTCGGCCCGAATCGCGCCTCCAGCAGGTCGCCAAAGCCGCGCTGGCGGAGGAGCTTAACGCGCCCGCCCAGCGCCTTGGCTTGCGCGGCGGCCAGCGCAACACAGGCATCCACGGCAGCCTTGTCGCCAGAGGGCGACTCCGCCCGCGCCAATTGGCGGATGAGGCCAAGCAGCGCGGGCTGTTTACGCCGCGCCCCGGCCAGCAGCGCGCGCATTGGAATGGGAAAATCGACATTAGCGGGCATCGGCTAGCCTTTCAAGGTCATTCTATAGCGGACCTACTTCGGTTCGTGTTCACTCACCCTCATGGAGGCAGGTCAAGAGTTTGCCACTCGCCGATCAATCGACTCAAAGACGGGAACTTGCCGCAGTGCGGTTTACGTATCCGCCTGTGGGAGGGGAGTCCTGTGCAAGCAGTCGTGTACCGCAGCTATGGCGAGCCAGAGGTTCTGAGCATTGAAGAATTAAGCGTGCCGGAACCGAAGGACAATGAAGTTCTGATCGAGGTGCGCGCCGCTTCGGTAAATCCGCTGGATTGGCACTTCATGCGGGGGGAACCGGGGATCGTACGACTGTTTCTGGGATTGGGAAAGCCGAAGGAGATTCGCTTTGGCGCGGATCTTGCGGGCGTGGTTCGCGCCGTGGGGTCGCGCGTAACGCGCTTCAAGGCCGGCGACGAGGTCTTTGGCTCGGGGCGCGGAGCCTTTGCCGAGATGGCATGTGTACCCGAGAGCGCGCTTGCGGCGAAGCCCGCAAGCCTGAGCTTCGAGCAGGCTGCAGCGCTACCCATCGCCGGAGTGACTGCGCTGCAGGCGTTGCAGGACAAAGCTCAGGTGCGGCAGGGACATCAGGTTCTGGTGAATGGCGCATCCGGCGGCGTGGGCAGCTTCGCGGTGCAGATTGCGCGGGCCTTGGGCGCGGAGGTGACCGCGGTTTGCAGCGCTCGTAATGTGGAAACGGTCCGCGCACTGGGCGCCGAGCGCGCGATCGACTACGCGCGCGAGGA
>Ga0182030_10012336_pt1 | contig 17129 bp, 14 predicted proteins | sample 812S3MmetaG_FD_121299 | JGI IMG/M metagenome (GOLD analysis project Ga0182030, IMG submission 121299) | Permafrost microbial communities from Stordalen Mire, Sweden - 812S3M metaG (Illumina Assembly) | ecosystem: Environmental > Terrestrial > Soil > Wetlands > Permafrost | place: Sweden...
AGCTAACATCTCTGAGGAAATCCGTTCACGGTCCCGATGCCCGTGAGGGATGTAGGCGAGGGACAAGCGATCACGTAATTGTCATAGGTGTTTCGAAATTCATAAGCGGGACATCCGACTCGCGCGCCAGGATTCAGGACCGGTGCCGCTGCTTTCATGCTGACAACACTATGAACTTTCTCGAAAAGCCGCGCCCATAGATGTTTCACTCGTTCCCCGGGCACGCCGGTCGGCCAAAAATCGGGCCATAGACTTGTGCCGCATGAGATCTTCGTGCGTGATATGCTCACCGATCCGAAAGGCTGTCGCCAGCAGTACCTTGATATCGGATAAAACCGTGGCTCGTTGCATATATTCATTGTCTAGCCTCATTTTATGCGGAACAATGTACTGCTGGTAGAAGCCCTCGATTTGATCTGTCGGTACCTCGGATAAGATACGCGCTTCGTAACGGAATGCGAGCGTTGCGGCCCCGGTGACTCCCGGACGACACGCCATGGCAACGGGATCATGGTTGGGTAATTTTGGTCGCGGACCGACGAGACTCATATCCCCTCGCAGCACGTTGTAGAACTGCGGAAGTTCGTCCAGCTTAAACCGCCGCAAAAGAAGCCCGACAAAGGTAATTCTGGGATCGCCCTTCGCAGTATGGCCGGGACCGATGGCTTCGGAGTTCTGCACCATGGTGCGAAATTTATAGATCGTGAATAACTTGCGATTTTGGCCGACGCGCTGTTGACGAAAGATGACTGGACCTGGAGACGTTAAGCGAACCGCCACCGCAATCATTCCTAAAATCGGAGAGATAAGAATCAATCCAGGGATGATGCACAGCAAGTCGAAGCCCCGCTTCCAAATGGAAGCGCACCAGAGGCTAGGCCTGACAGGTAGTATTTCCGGTTGGAGGAGGATCTCAGTTTGCCGCGCTCGATCGTTTGGAACCAGCCATGGAATTCCTCCATGCTTAACCCGTGAGGGCGCATCGGCAACATATTCTGGCGAAGAAGGAAGATACGGTTCACTGCTCAAAGTCTGTGATCTCCGAATTCATCGAACAGACGTTCTTGTGTAGTTAAGACTTCCTTGAGTTTAGGCCCTCGAGTAAGCAAATGGAAGCACCCCCACCTTCAACCGGCCCCTCTGAAATCAATTCAGGCCATTAATGTAGTTGGATGCGTTGTGGATCATTTGCGCAAATCGTGAAGGGTCGAACTTGTGGACCGGGGAGCCACGGGTGGCTAGGGGCATGGTTCCCGACGTTAATCTAGCGAGTTGTTGCTGCTAAATTACATAGTACGGCGAGGTCGATTCAAGGGGATTCTTCGGTCGAGCCGCAACTTTATCCCAGAATTTATTAAAATGAAACATAACGGTATCCGACGGTAACGATAGTTTGTATAGAAGAAGCAAAAACAACCAAAATCAACTACGATGGCTGCGAAGTCGCAACAGTTCGCGCAACTGATGTATCTTGCGGGCGTCCTCAGGATCCTCCATTTTTTGCGCGCATGCTGACTGCAGAATCACCCAAGAGCTCGCAACGATTGCCGCCAGAATGAAGGCCAGCAGCGTTAGTAGTGTTCGCGGCGGCCAGGAGCGCCTTTCAGGAACTAATGCCGGATCAACCACTTGAATCATCTGGCCTTGCTTGGCCTCGTCCACGCGGGCCATCTCATATTGTCTGGTCATAAATTCAAATAAAGTTTCCTGATAGCGAACATCCCGCATGCGGCGAAGATATTCGAGGCTTGCCGCCGGCACTTCAGAGGTGGGCGTCAGGACATTCCCGTCAACCGAAGCGGATTGCGGATGCCCTTTCTCGAAATCGGCAAGCTGCGACCGCAACGCCGCAATCTGAGATTGCAAGGTGATGACTTCGGGGTTCTGATCTGTCGCCGAAGTACGCAGTGACTCCAATTCGACTTCATGTGCGGAGACTTGCGCCCGCAGTTGCATGATCGTTGCGATGACCGCCTGCGCTTGCCCCTGCGGCTGAATGATCCCGGTTTTCATCTCTGTCTTTTCAAGGGCAACTTCTGCGTCACCCAGTTTTCCTTTCTCTTCCATCACTTGCTGCTCAAAAAACGTTCTTCGCTGGGCTGCCGATGTCACCGCCAGATGCGACATCAAGTCGTGCAACTGATCCACATACGCGTTGGCGATGGCTGCGGCCTGTTTCGCATCATGATCTTCAACGGAGATGCTGATTAACGAACTTTTATCCGCAAGAATCTTCGTCCTGGATTGCAATGCTTTGCGAGCATCACTCAGTCGCTTCACTTTGTAGACTTTAATGAGGTCAAAACGATGAATGATTCCATCAATCACGCGCTGACTTTCCAGTAGGCCGATGTATAAATCGTCCGGATTCTTCAACCCCAAAGCACTCGCCGCGCCACCACCCCCAGCAAGCGACGCAAGTCCTCCAAGCTGACCTAACATCGCCATCGCAGTACTTTCCTGCTGCTGCGGAGGCAACATTGTAGTTGTTGCCGTATAGGTCACCGGCATGATGAGAGTCGCAATCGCAGTGAGGACTGCGACCGCGAAGCTGACCGAAAGAATGAAACGTATTCGCGCCGCGAGAACCAGCGCGAGATCCAGCAGATTTACGGAATGTTCGGAATCGGACGCAGCCACTGCCGAATTTGCGACGAAGTCTTCGCGTTCGGTCCTGACAGGTTCCGTATTCGTATCCGTTGGCATCATGCTAATGCTAACCGTTATAAACCGAGCAGCGTGAGTGCCGCGATTCCCAAACCGAACTGAGAGAACACAGTCGACCAGTCGGTCAGCCCGCGCAACAGTGTGGTCTTGTTCACGTTGTCGGGCACTACCACGGTATCTCCTGGGTAGGCGTATTTGTTGCCAAATTCATCCGTAAACAGCGTTCCACCCGCCGTTTGCTTGCTGATTACTGATCCATCCGCGCGGATCACAAACTCGTGACGCTTGTCGGCGTTTCGCGTCGTGCCGCCTGCAACTTTCAGATAGTCCTGGACACGCTCTCCGCGTCGGTAGAGAAAGGAGTTTTGGTCGTAGACAGCTCCCACGACATTTACCGTGGCAGGCACAATTGGAACGATGAACTGATCTCCATCTTCTAGCGGCAGGTTGGGCAGCGCGTCGAGGCCGTGGCTATAGGGAGTCAGGTCAAGGACAATGCGCCCGGTAGCACGCATTTTTCGCAACGTTATAACCAGATCTCGCTGACTCTGCAGACTCGATCCCAGTGCCGCTGCACCTGTGGCATTGACCAGGGAGCCAGATGCGTTCGAGGCAGAGAGTTGAATATCGCGCTCCATTGAATTTGCGTACTCGTCCAGCCTTGCCTGCTGCAGGCGTTGCGTTGACTCACGCAAGAACTCCGATCCGTACAGATAGGCTTTCTGCGTTAGTCCTCCTGCGCGCGCCACCACATCTCGCAGGGTTTCCCCGGGCCCAACACTGTAGATGCCGGCGTGGACAATCTCCCCTTGCAGGCTGACATATTTCACCCGCTGGGCTTGGGGTACTTGGATGTCTGCCGTCGAAAACACGGTGATCACATCGCCGGGCTCCAATTCAAGATTCTGGGGCGGATCATGGTCCAAAACTGCTTTGCCCAAACTGAACGGTATCAACGTGGTCGCGAGCGTATGGGGATCCGTCCGCTCAATGACGGCATAGCTCCAGTCGATGCTCGGGGCGGTGCGAAGGAGTTCATTCTTGATGGGAAACTGACCTTGCGAAAAACGGTCTCCCGGAGGGAAATAACGAAGCGAAGGGCTAGTGTTTTCCCTTGGGTTCTCCTGATCCAGGTTATTGTTCTCTAGGCGATTCCGGTTGTTTCCATATAAATTACTGTTCGGCTGCCCATAATTGGATTGGCTCGAGTTGGATGCAGAGTTCTGCGTTGTATTGTTGGTGCTCGAAATTGTTTGGTCTACCTGTCCAGTTTGTCCCTGCGTCTGTTCGTTGTACTGCGATCCCAGGTCGGATTCCGCATGCTGCGTGCCCGCTATCGAGGTACCAGTGGTGTACCGATTCCCATTTTGCTGTTCGCCAGAAGAGCTGATGCGGGTATTTTCCTGGAATGGGCTGGGTAAATTGGCGCGATACGCGGAAAAAAGCGGTGTGTATTCGGGTGCGGGCAAGCCAAGCGCAATCCTTCGTTGCCAGTATCCGCGTGTTTGCAGAGAATCCTTATCCGGAATCAAATCTAGAATCCGCATTCCGGGCATCCACCGATATCGGCCTGGATTGGCAACGTTACCGCGCAAAATCACCGTTCGCTCGAACTGTTGCACCATTGCAGGAATGCGAAGGATGTCGCCGTCGCGGAGAGGCGTATCCATGCCCGCGGTGTCGAGCGCAAGCTGAACCGTCTGCCGGGCTCCGCTCCGGTTGGTGCGGTCCAGTTGAGCCTCCTGCTTGGACGCCATCGTACCCAAGCCGCCTGCCAAGGCGATGGCTTGCCCCGCCGTTTCGGTCCCTTTTAATTCGTAGATCGCGGGAACATGGACGCTGCCGGCGATAGCTACCTCAGGTCCTACAGGGGGAATATAGATGACGTCTCCGGGTAACAGCGGCGCGTCGTGGGTTTTGTCTCCATTAATCAAGAGATCATAGAGATCAAACGTGGTCACAACCTTGCCGTCGCGCCTTAATTCAATTCGCCGCATAGATCCTTGCTCGGAGGGGCCGCCGGATGAAAACAAAGCATTTACCAGAGTACTAAGCGAACTGACGGTGTAACTTCCGGGCTGACGGGCGTTGCCCACCACGTAGATTTGGATGGAACGCAGCTGGCCCATGTTGACGCTCAAATCGAAGTTGCGGAACACTCGCCCGAGCTGGGTCTTCAGGTAGTCGTTCAGTTGCTGAAAGTGCAGGCCCGCCACCTCGACATTCCCAACTTGCGGAATATAGATGTCGCCGGTACGATCCACTGTCGCATGTACGTTGAAGTTGACCTGCCCCCAAACCCGGATTAACAATTCATCTCCAGGGCCCACCGTGTAGTCCGCGGTTACGGGCGTGCGATCGATGGGCGCGAACTGGGCTGCATTGCTGGAAAACAGGTTTTCCCCAAAGATGGGCAGGACGGCGCCTACCGAACCGGCCACTACACGTTGAAATTCTGTCAGCGGTTGTTGCCGCTGGAAACCAATGTATGGGTTGTAAGGGTTTGGATAGGCTCCACGATACTGGTTCCCGTTCGGAAACTGGTCGTTGTAGGTTGGAATGTTTTGACGGAGGCCATTTCCACCCATGGCGGAAGGCTGCTGCTGGCTGCCGCCACCATACGCGCCTGGTGCTGTACCGTAGGATTGCCCGGTTGAATAGGGATTGACGGACGTTCCACTACATTCCGCCGAAGACGCATTCGCGGGGTTAGAACAGTCGGTGCTCTGGGGGGAGTTGGTACCCTGGAACTGGGCGTTCGCCACCATCGAACCTGTATACAAAAGCGCTGCAACCAGGGAGAGAATTCTGCGTAGCATCTGAGGTGACTCTAGTGTAAATGCTGGGCTAGCCCAAATCATTCGCATGGTTGTAAAAGCCGGGTTTCCCTAGGATGCGGATCCCTGGAGGCAACCGCCTATCGAACACTCGTGAAAGCTTTCCAATATCAACTATCTGACGATACACGATAGAGCGTCTATTATGTGCAACGTTTCCGCGAACCTGCAGCTAGCTCGCGCCCGCGATAACCGCGCCCAGGATGCCCATCACGAGATCCTATGGAGCACATGGGCAAAATGGCCCTAGCTATTTGGTCCTGGAGCTTGATGGGTTGGATCGGTTCCGAATCGTTGCGATGCTTTTGTCCACGATTTGCAGATGAACTCGTAGCTTGTTAGGCCCGTTGAGGTTTTTGAGTCTGCGGTCGAAGTGAGGCAGCGACGAACTGGTTCAAGAGGCGGGGGAGCTGGTTGTGGGTTTGACAGTAGAAGCGCTTGACCGTGGCATCTTTGAGCGATCGGTTCATGCGTTTGATCTGGCCATTGGTCCAAGGATGTTTCGACTTGGTCAGTCGGTGGTCGATGTCGGTATCCTCGCATCCTACTTAATGAGTTTATGGGGATGGAGTTCCAGCGTCAGGACGCGCCTCGGGGTTCTTGGCCCATAGTTGGCTGGGAACAAACGACCTCATCTGCATATAAAAGATAGGGCGGGTTCGCGAATCGAAGACATTGGTGAACACGCCGGAAATCGCATAGGCGACGACCGTGGAAATAGCGGCTCCCATGGCGGCGTAGCGGGGAATCAGGAATATGTTCATGACAACATTGATAATTGCGCCAGAGACAGTTCTGTAAAGGGAGAGTTTCAGTAGGTTCTCTGTGATGTCCCAGGGTGCCTGAGCCACTCCTAGAAAGACAAAGACAGAGGCCCAGATGTGGACGGCTAGGACCGGTCCGGCTGCGCTGTACGCATGGGCGTACAGGATGTGAATGATGAAGTGAGAGCCGAGCGCTACGAACGAGCCAATCAGGCAGGCTGTCCAAGTCATGATTGAGAAGAGCTTGCGAAGCCGCGAATAGTAGAGTGCCGGGTCGCTTTTGGCCCGCATGATGGCTGGGGAGACGGAGGAGACGATGGCCAGAGGGATAAAGTACCAGACCTCCGACACTTTGACAGCCGCGGCATACAGTCCGACCGCAATGTCACCTTGCATCGTTTTCAGCATGACCATGTCAATGCGCATGTAGACCATGATGGCCATACCGGAAAAGATGACGGGCCAGCTTTGTTGCATCAGGGATCGTGCCCGTTCAGCCGTGCCGCGCCAAACACGTATCTTGCCGCCGGAGAGGCGGTAACCAAGAATTAAACCGAACGCGCCGAGAACAATCTCTCCAACGGCCGCCGCGGCGAAGGCCCATATGGGAGCTTGGATGTGAATGAAAATGATTCGAACAGCGGCAAAAATCAGAAACGCTGAGTTCTTCGCCCAGACTGTTATTTTCGACTTCACCTGAGACTGGAAAAATAGATCGATGGTGTCGAAGGCCTGAAATATGAAGCCGAGAGAGAGAATGCTGACGAGCAGCTGGGCCTCTTTATCGTGCGGTTGTATGAGGCGGATGCTTGCAACGGTCACTAGCAGGGCAATGAATGATCCCCCGATTCGGAGGGCCAGCGTGGTGCCCAATATTTCGTGAGCATCTCCCTTGTCGTGGACGATTTCCCGCACCACGATCATGTCAAGTCCAAGCGTAGTGATCGTCGTGAAGAGGGCCACAAAGGACAGCGCGAAGTTGAGGCTCCCAAAGTTCGCAGGCCCCAGATAGCGGGCAACCCAGACGCCCACGAACAGGCCCATCCCCATCCGCACGATACGATCGAACATCAGCCAACTCATGTTTTCGGCGATTTTGTGAAGGCCCGGCGGCATGCGAGCAAGGAGACTGTTGAAGGCGGCGCCGGCTTCAAATTTCTTCAATGTCCATGTCCTTGACTTCGCGTAATTGTGAACAGACCGCGCACATTTGCATCGGTCAGTATCGGGCGAAGCATGTTGCCGGAAGCAACGGCTGTCGCTCTCGATTGTTGCGATGTACTAAAATTCCGATGACGGTCGAAAGCTGTCGCGCGTGCAGCGTCGCCAAGCAATCTATGTTTGGTCGTTGCGTCGATTTTACCGGCAGAGGGCATCGCCTATAAACAATACGGACAAGCAAGGCGGTATACGGCAAAAATCGTCCAGTCTGCGCTCGGAATTACCCATTCGAATTGGAGTAAGGTATTGCTGAATGAGTGAAAAGTGTTTCGACACGCCTGTCGTGTTCATCGTCTTCAAGCGCACCAGGACCACCCGCAGAGTTTTTGAGGTCATATCAAGAATTCGGCCGGCCAAGCTGCTGATCGTCGCTGATGGGCCCAGAGGCAATATAGCTGGAGAAGCGGAAGCATGTCAGCAGGTACGAGAGATGGTCAGTGCGGTCGATTGGCCCTGCGAACTCTTTACCGACTTTGCCGTGGAGAACATCGGCTGTAAAGAGCGGATCATCAGTGGTCTGAACTGGGCTTTTTCTCTGGTAGAGGAAGCAATCATCCTGGAGGACGATTGCCTTCCGGATGCATCATTTTTCCCATTTTGCAAGGAAATGCTGGAGAGGTACCGTGGAGATTCGCGCGTATCGACAATTTCTGGAACCAACCTAGTAGAAAGATATTTGCAGACCGGCGACAGTTATTTTTTCGCCCGAATAGCGACAACATGGGGGTGGGCAACATGGAGATCGCAATGGCAGCTCTACGATAGCCAGCTAAAGAACTGGCCAGAAATCAGACGCTTAGGCTTGCTTTCGGAAATCTTTGACGAATCCCGGACAGTGGCTTTTTGGACACGCATTTTTGACAAGATGTACGAGGATAGAGGCGTTGGCCCCAGTGCATGGGATTACCAATGGATCTATATGAGTTTGATCGGCAACGCTCTCACAATATTCCCCAGAGTGAATCTGGTGACGAATATCGGATTTGGCTCTGACGCGACCCACACGAGCGGAGAAGATCCTCGTTTGACGCCGCCAGTGAAGAGTCTTGCGTTTCCACTGAAGCACCCCTCGCACTGCATTCCGCTCCGCACTATGGATTGCCGTTTACAAAAGCTTCACTATGCCCCGCTTACCCGACGCATTCATGGAAAAATTCACAGAATTTGTGGGGGCATATTTCAGGCCTTCCGAGGTTGATCGCGTCGACGGCTTCGTCGAGATTTAGGTAAGCGAGACACGGAAATCGGGAGTCAGCATGCGAGATCTTGTATCTGCGATTTTACAGTTTCGGGCACGAAGAAGTTTGCGGAAGTATGCAATGGTACGCATTCATCCTACGGCCAAGGTCAATTTTAGGGGGATCCGTGTTTCTCGCGGGACACGCTTGGAAATTGGGGAAGGTAGCATAGTAGAAGGCAGCGTCGTTGCCGAACGAGATGGAGCCTGCATCAGCATAGGCAAGAATACTTTTATTGGAGGTTCTTTGATCGCATCTGCCACGAAGATCGAAATCGGGGATGATGTATTGATCTCATGGGGTTGCAACATTGTTGACCACAATTCCCATCCCATCGGTTGGCAACAGCGCAAGAATGATGTTCGCGACTGGTATAAGGGGAGTGCCCATAAGGATTGGTCGCATGTGCTTGTGAAGCCCGTCAAGATTGGCAACAAGGCCTGGCTCGGCCTGCGTGTCATCATTTTGAAAGGTGTCGAAGTTGGCGAAGGCGCTGTCGTGGCAGCTGGATCGGTTGTATCGAAGGACGTGCCTCCATGGTCCATTGCTGCGGGCAATCCAGCAAAAGTTATTCGAGAGATTCCCATTGAAGAACGATAGAGCAGTTCTCGCGCGGGGCGAAAAAATTCTAGTCACCGGCGCGAATGGATTCCTCGGTCGCCACGTGGCCTATTTGTTTGCCAAGAAAGGCTTCGAGGTCGTCGGGATTGGCCACGGCCAATGGACGGAAAAAGATTGGGCAGCCTCGGGCCTGTCCGACTGGCACTGCGCCGACGTGACTCTGGAATTCTTGCAACGGTACGGTGGCAAACCGCACGCGATTCTGCATTGTGCGGGTAGCGGGTCGGTAGGGTTTTCGATCCACAACCCTTTGGAGGACTTTCAGCGCACTGTCGCCACTACCGAACACGTCCTGGAATATGTCCGTTTATTTTCTCCTGCAACTCGCGTCGTGTACCCCTCAAGTGCGAGCGTCTATGGCTCAGCCGAGGTTCTCCCTATCCACGAGGATTGCCGCGCAGCACCAATCTCTCAATATGGCGTCCACAAGTTGATGGCGGAGCAAGCCGTTGCGTCGTTTTCTCGGCAGTTTGGAATCTCGGCGTCCATCGTCAGGTTATTCTCGGTCTATGGGTGTGGACTCCGCAAACAGTTGTTGTGGGACGCTTGTCGTAAGTTTGCGGCGGACGACGCCGTGTTTATGGGAACAGGAGATGAGGTGCGAGACTGGTTGCATGTCGAGGATGCCGCGAAGTTGATGCATGCCGCCACCCAACATGCGAGCCAAGATTGCCCGACGGTCAATGGAGGTAGCGGTGAAGGTATCACCGTGCGCCGCCTGTTACAGCATCTCAGCGTCGCCCTGCTTCAGCGCCAGGTGGACCTGGCCTTCTCCGGTCTTCAACGCACCGGCGACCCTGATCGTTATATTGCGGACGTGACACGCGCAAAAGGTTGGGGCTGGCACCCCCAACGGCAATGGCAAGATGGGGTAACAGAATATGCAGCATGGTGGCGCCAAGGGGCCGGGAAACGCGAAGATGCCACCCCTTAAGAATTGTGACATCAAGGTTGCCTTTGTTCTTGATGAAAAACTTTGGCAGGGCGGCCGCAGTTATCTGCGAAACTTGCTTTCAGCGATACATGCGCTTCCTGACGCCGATATGACACCAATCATTTTCGCGGGAAAGCTCGCCGGGGACTTGTCGCGCGAGTTTCCAGGAGCTTTTGTTATCCGGACGCCTATACTCGACCCCAACAGCGCTGCTTCGATAGTTCGGAAAGCTGTACGCAAGCTGACTTTTCAGGACGGCGTGATGAGCCGATTTCTTAGGAAGCAGGATATTTCCGTTCTTTCTCACTCCGGCCACATTGGCGGTCGGACCGCAATCCGCACCATTGGTTGGGTTCCCGATTTTCAGCATGTTCACTTGGCGGAATTGTTCAGCCCAGCGGAGATCCGCCATCGCGATCGAATGTATAGGAATATGTGCGCCCATTGCGACAAGGTGATCGTCAGCAGCGAATGCGCAGGCAAGGACCTGGAAAAATTTGCCCCACAATACGCCCATAAGGCTGCGGTTTTGAAGTTTGTAGCTAACCCCGCCCCAATCGAAGACGCGGCTTGCCTGGCCGATCTGCAACGCCTTTATAACTTCGACGAGCCCTATTTCCTGTTGCCAAATCAATTTTGGATTCATAAAAATCATCGAGTTGTCATCCGTGCCCTTGAAATTTTGAACCACAATGGGCTGAGGTTGAAGGTCCTCGCCACCGGGGCAACGAATGATTATCGACATCCCACGTACTTCTCTTCTCTGATGGATTACGCCAAAGAATGCGGAGTGATGGAGAATTTCCGCGTCTTGGGCCCCGTTCCATTCGACCATCTTATCGGCCTGATGCAGCACGCGGTCGCGTTTATTAATCCGTCGAAATTTGAAGGGTGGAGCACAACTGTGGAAGAGGCAAAATCGATGGGCAAGCAAATTATTCTGTCGGATATACCGGTGCATCAGGAGCAGGCGCCGGCGCGCGGTATCTTTTTCCCCGCCACAAATCCTGACGCCCTGGCGCAGGCAATGCTGACAGCTATCAAAGGTTTCGACGAGAAAGCAGATCTGGATATGCAGGAACAAGCTCGCCAGCGGTTTCCCTCCAGGCAGATCGAGTTTGGAGAAACGTACGTGCGTATTGTTAGGGACCTGGTGTGATGCGCTAGCGGCGCTAATTATGTTCGTCAGCCCGGAAGTTGCGGAAGCCCACCGAATTCAACTCCCCATCGTGAGCTAGCTGTGGCATCGGGGAACCAAGGCAAAATGTTTTTAACGTGCCGAGACCACGATGCAGAAAGAGGTGAAATATATGCTTGAAACCGAAATGGAGCGTGGCTGACTTTATGATCTGTGGAATCTGTCAAACCGAGTCCGCACATTTTGGAGAGGCGCGAATCCTGGACAAATACCAGGTGCAGTATTTTCGCTGCCCGGAATGCGGTTTCATACAGACAGAGAAACCCTATTGGCTCGCGGAAGCTTACATCGAGGCGCTGGTTGCCGCCGACGTCGGAATCATGGAGCGAAACCTCCTAAGCTCTAGGGTGACGGCCGCGGTGATTTCATTGCTCTTTCCTCACGGAAAGAAATTTTTGGACTACGGCGGCGGTCATGGGACCTTCGTTCGCTTAATGCGCGACCGCGGATTCAATTTCTTCTGGCAGGATTTATACGCCAAGAACATCCATGCTCGCACGTTCGAGTATGAAGAAGGCACCCGCTACGATCTGGTTACGGCGTTTGAATTGATGGAACATCTCCCGGATCCTCTCGAAGGCATGGCGCCCATCTTCGCTCTCTCTGACAACGTGCTGACAACGACATTGCTGGCGCCTGACCCGCCCCCTCCGCCGCCGAATTGGTGGTATTACGTTGTTCAAGGCGGACAGCACGTCTCGATTTATACCCCCGCCGCCTTGCAGCAGCTCGCCCGTCGCTATCGTCGCAATGTTTCCTCCAGCAACGGCTTCCATTTGTTCACTCGCGAGCCCGTGAGCGCGATCAAACTTCGCCTGGCGACGGGATCGCGGACCAGTGTTCTGATGAATCGGCTTCGTTCCAGAAAATCTCTTATGGAATCCGACTTCGAAAAGATCGCCGGAACACCTTTGAAATAGCCAACCGACCGGCTTTGGGCCGCACGCAAACACTTGGAAGGATTAGCGAGTATCGAGGAGTCCGAGCCGAGTGGAAAGTGATTCTTCTGCGGTACAACGGTACCATCTCCGTAGGAGCAATGGCATGCAGCAGGGCCCAATCCAACGCATAGAAGGGGGGACGCCGTACCCGGGGAGAGGCTCTCGGCAGAAAGCCTTTAATCTCGATTATCACCGCAGTGTTCAACCGGGGAGAGGCGCTTGCCGCAACTATGGAGAGTGTCCTTTTTCAGAGCTACAGCCACCGCAAATGGATTGTCGTTGACCGGGGGCTCAACGGATGGAACCGTGCAACAAATCGCTTTCAGGGAAGATAAGCTCAATTATTGGATTAGCGAACCCAATCCCACTTTCTTGTAAACAGCCACGAGGCAATATTGCTTGATAGATTGCGAGAGAGCGAGAGACTTAAATAAGAATGGAGTTGAGAATGACCTCACACATCTCCACCGTTCATCCACCTCCTTCAATCTGTCCTCGTTGTAGAAAATCTTGTGATCGGAATCCGAATCGTATCCCCGCACTCCGGGAACTACAATTACCAGCCCACCTTGATCACCGGTGACTCGATAGCATTCGTCAAACACTCGTCTCGGTTGTTCGATATGTTCCAAAACGTTATCGAGAATGCACACATCCGTCGAATCACTAGGAAGCGGAAATCGCCCATTTTCCTCTATGACGGAAGCGCGCCATCCCTTACTGTTGCAAAATTTAACTGCGAACGGATTAATGTCTAATCCAACTACACTTCGCGAAAAAGCTCCTAGGACTCCACTTCCGGTGCCGGACCCAACCTCGATGATGCGCGAGCCAAAGTGACGTGCACACAGAAACAATATCGGGGACACGAAGAATCTCTTGTATATTCGGCCCCGCGGACTGATTCGATTCAAATAATTGAAGTATGTCTCATACTCTTTCGATCGGTTATTGTCCATGTTTGCATGATCCTTAACTATGATTCATCGCCGCGCAGATAGCTTCTTAGCAGCCCATCTCCTAAGTAGCTACATGGTTCCAGGGCTGCACCCTCCGACCATTCATTCCATGCATTGCACAATAGCGGTAGCTCCGAGGAGCAAGTCGTGCTCTGGAGAGAGTGCTTGAGCATGACACTAAACTCGTCCGATCTTGGAACGTCAACCGCGGTAAAGCGATGGCGATATCTGGGCGCATTGTTCCAGCCGCATGTCAGGACATTTTGAGCAGGACATTCGAGGGAACGCAGGAAGTTATCGCGATTGGAGGAAATGAAATAAGACAAGAACTCTGCGAATGAATGCTTTCTCGACCCTCTGACTAATAGCCTGTTAATCGACTCAGAAAGCCATTCTATTCTTTCATATGGAATTATTCGCAACATCTCCCTGTACGCTGCTTGGACAAAATGACCGCCTCTTATCCCATGCCAATTGAAAAAAAGTCTAGGTTCAAACATGTAGCAGAAGTCAAAATGCCGGCAGTATTCCGCATCCATGCGATTCTTAACAAATAATCCAATCGACGGATTGATTCCGTGCTTTTGAAACTCCTCCCTGTAACTATCCAGCGTAGCGGGCAAATCCTCAAGGGAATCTGGCCTGTAGACGACAAACATTGGATTGCCATTAAGCCGGGTATAAGAAGCGGATTGCATATGGGGTCTTAGATACCTGACGTGGCTGGATATTTGCCCTCGACTGGGATTACTGGATGAATGCTTCAGCATCTGCGTGTCTTGCCCGGCCCATCTTTTGGACCAGCTCTCATTAGCCCATATAAGAAAATATTGAAATCCGCTGGGAAGGGTACTAGCTTGCAAATAGCGTTCGACCGCGTCCAGTTCGGGTCCGTCATCGAACCAGTAGTGATATATTGCGAACCCATCTAGGCCATAGCTCTTAGCTAGATCAAACTGGTTGCGAACGTCGCTCTCTCTTGACAGGTTATAAAACCCACTGGCAGGGCACCGGCGATTCCAAGTGTTGAAAGTGTTGGCTCCAGCGACCAATACCCAGTCCGTAAATCCATGGCCCCAGGCCAAATCATTGATCGCAATTCGATAGAACTGCGGAAAGAACACGGCGTAGCGCTTCATCTCAGTGCCTTCTTGATGGTTCGTGCGGAGCTCAACAGGGCACGCCTCATCGTAACGACGATGAAAGAGATAAGTCCGAAATTGGCGTAGATAAGGCTCGGGAATTGCCGCCGAAAGGCGGAGTCTGGGTGCTGCGATGAAAAGCCAGCCGATGAGTACCAAGCGATACATCCTGGGAAGCTATAGGTTGTCAATCCCGGCCCGCGTGTGAACACAATATTAGCGTAATGATCCGCCTGAGCGGTGAAGCGAACTGGAAATTCACCCACAATTTCCTGGAACCGCAGGCGATTATAGAAAAGCCCCTGATGGCACCAGTTTCTCCATACCAGATGCCACCTCTGCGAGTAATTTCTGAAGACTGCGTGGCGACCCCAGAACACGTCGGCCAGAATAAGATCCGCATTATGCTTTTGTCCTTCGATCAGAGCATCCGCCGATGCCGGCAACAATATGTCGTCTTGGCCAATAAAATACACATAGGTTCCGGTCGACAGTGTTAGTCCTAAATTCATGGCATTATAGATGCCAGCTCCTTCTTCTTGAATGATTGTCATATCTTCGCTCTCCCAGCCTGCAAATGCATCCATGTTTGCCACCACACATATGATTTCGTAGGATGCTCGACCGGACAGAGCTGCTCGTATTGAAGCGAGACATCGCATGTAGCGTCCGTCGGGAAGCAATGACGGTAGTACGATTGAAACGGTTATGTCCGCAGTTTGCATGTAGGGTAGCCGCTCTTAAGGGTGTGACGCGAGGACTAAAGAACGTCGGAGAACCAAGAACACAAAGGCAAGTATACAGAGTAAGGCCACAATATTTATTGTGACCTGAAATGCCAAGAAATCCTGGGACAGCAATGAAAGTAGGGAGAGGCCAATGGCAGCGCTTGCCAAGTGATATTTGTTCCGATATCGGATGAGTAGCCAAATACATATGGCAGCCAAGGACAGTCCGAATGCGAATAGCACCCTCTCAAGATCCCCACCATATGCTATCAACAGCGCAGTGGCAGAGGTATTTGCGCCGATCAACCCCTCAGCCGAAAAGGCCTGAGTGTACAAAAGTTGTCCAAGAGGAGGGTTAGTCGGAGGAAGCCCAAGAAAAGACGCATAGAATCGGAATGATTCCCGGAAGAGTGAGGTGCTCGCCTGATCGAGATGACCGGCGTAATCAATGGCCAACGCCCTGGCATCATTGGTTAGAAAAAATCGCGCACCCATCAACCCTACCATCTGAACAGGATCGAGATGTAGAAACTTCCCTACATAATAAATCGTCGATCCGACGATCGTCGTGATGGCAACGACAGGGATGCGCAGGAGCGTGAGATACTCACGGATGCTGGGGTATTGCAATAGACTCAGGACCGCCACAAGCATGAGGACACTTCCGCCTTTCGAGCCGCTAACAAGAGACAGGACGGCCTCGATCACTAGATAAGAGACGACGATAGGGCTCCAGCTTTTTTCTCGATTGAGGATGGCGGCCATGATAGGGATCATTGTGGCTGACGTAAGTGCTGAGGTATAAGTCAGATATAAATTTAATCTTGAATCTGCAAGATATTGGATGCGTGAACCATGGGAGAATAGGCCATAGCCTGCATGGAAAATAAGGGGCGCCACCAGGACGAGGTTAAACAACAAGCCTGCTTTCAGCCATCGTTTTAGAATCCGCGGAGTTGGCGAGTGTGAGCTTTTAACAACTTTCAGGAGTATCGAAAACGACATTAGATATATGGCTAAAAACAGAGTCTCTAACAGAAGAGCTATCACGACCTGTGCATAGAAAGTCCGCGTCTCTACGATATACATGATATAAAAGAGAGGCGACAGCCAAAATCCAAAAGAAAAAAGGATCGATCTGATAATAAAGGACGATTTAAACAGGAAGGCCGTGGAGAAAGCGATGCCGGCTATGAGCGCAATAATGTACGGAATGGTAGTGAATATTAGGTTATATGCAGTTAGCATTGACCGGCCAATGTCGCGCGGCGCGCTGGATAGAGATTCACGTTCATAGCATAACTCTGGATCGCCATTATGGCCCGGTCGCGTTGCGGTTAGCGGCTAATGAGATGATTCTTATAGGCGTCTGCTGTGAATCATCGCCGTCGGAGCCTGTGCTGGACGGAATGAGCTGGAGGTCTTCGTAGGCTTGCTGCTCCTGAGGCCGCGTTCCAGCGTTGATCTCCTGTGAGGTCGCTGCATTCGTACAATTCCACCGTGAATGAAAATATGTGTAACACAACAGTAAGCATTGTCGTCCACAGAAGCGAGTTTGCGGACATCGCGGGATTATTGAGAGGTCTCCTGCGGGAAAAGCATATTCTTCGCTGGGTTGTCGTCGATAACGGAAGCTCCGACGAGATCCGCGATGCCGTTCAGGGGATGGGCGGCATCTATGTGCGTCCTGGAAAGAATCTCGGGTTTGGCAGAGGCCATAATCTGGCGCTGAAGCAGTTGGATGGAGTGGACACTCCGTATCATTTGATTCTCAATCCAGACATCATATTTGATGTGGACGCTCTCGGTAGATTGGCCGTAGTGATGAATTCCCATCCAGACGTGGGGCTGGTGATGCCCAAGGTGCTCTACCCAGACG
>Ga0182030_10012337_pt1 | contig 17128 bp, 15 predicted proteins | sample 812S3MmetaG_FD_121299 | JGI IMG/M metagenome (GOLD analysis project Ga0182030, IMG submission 121299) | Permafrost microbial communities from Stordalen Mire, Sweden - 812S3M metaG (Illumina Assembly) | ecosystem: Environmental > Terrestrial > Soil > Wetlands > Permafrost | place: Sweden...
GCAATGGTGCTCCAGCACCCTCCGTCGTTGGAAGTCTGACGTAGCCACCATCTCCAAACGGATTTAGGGATTTAATGGAAGATAAGAGGCCGGTCTGCTGAGTAGTATTGACGGGTATATCTGGATCTCGGCGTGACCACCCTAGGGAATTCATGGAATCTCTAAAGGACGAGGATGCCATCGTAGCTGTAGATAGATTATCGGTAGTTGGAATTAAGGTTGTCGCAAGGCGCGCTTGACCAGTCGTAGATTTGTATTAGGTGATAGATAATTTGCCCGCCGGGGGGGAAGATCGGCAGAGAGATATGGATAGAGTCCAGTCCGTGGTCAAGAGGCTGTCTTATCGGTCGCAACAAAAAGAGAAGGCTGCAAGTATGTCGTGCGTTGATCGTCCGAAGGAAAGAATGCGACTGGACTCAAAAGAGTAGTAAATCAAAGGTCCAATGACCTCCGAAATGGACCAGGGTTGTCTCTGGAATAGGCGGTTCTGTCTCGACGAATTGGCTTGTGATCAGGAGGCAACCTCAACGACTGTGAGCGTTTCGCAGATAGGTGTGTGTGTGATGTAGAAAGCAAAGATCTTATTGGTAGAGGTCGGTGTGGTCCCTTTGGGAGGCTAGAGGGTTGTGGGAAAAGATAGGGAGCTAGAGAGAGAGATATTCGAGTCCGTTACGAGCTATTCGGGGTATTGGGTTGCGAAAGGCCAAGTAGTTCTGAAACGTAGTTTGTAAGTACTGTAGTGGTGTGGGAGTTGGAATGGGATTCGTGTAGGGGGTGGCCAGTTTATGATGTGCAATCCAAATCATACCTTACGAAGGTCGTTCGTTTCCGGCCAGAAGCTCGCGCGTCGTGTCTTAGAATTATTAGCGCGAAGTGAAAGTTGCAGTCAGCGAGCGATCAGCCGGCTTCCGTTGAGTGGACGGGAAGCGACGAGCCAGAGGTACAAGGCGAGGCCGTCCGGTTCGGCCCTTGCGTCTGAAGAGTACCACCATGTACGGAACGGTACATATGCGTGGGAAGAGTGTGAAGGGGTGCGTTTGGCTGAGCAGGACGGAGCATCATGAGTAGAAGATACTTCGGTACTTGTTTGCGCATGGAAAGCCATGCGATGGAACTACAGCACTCTCATGGTGAGAGAATGATCAGCCACACCCACGCAGATCCAATCACAGGTCCGGCATCCCTCCATAGCGACCTTTCTCACCAATGATATTCCCTCGTGCAAAATCACACACCCCCTACCAAAGAAAGCGCCTCACTTCTGAGAATTCCATCCCACCCTCCCCAAAATTCGCCCATCCCATTTATGTCATTCTAGTTCAAATAGGTAGACACTCTCCATGACTCTCATCCTCATCTGAGACCTCATGGAGACTGAAATAGGAGAGACCTAGGTCAAGAGGGTACGGTGGCTGACTCGATTTGACTGCCTATGCAAGCCTTGGGACATAAAGAGGTCTCCTCGCACAACATAAACCTGGGACCCGGATCTTGCATTTGACCAAACTGCTGCTTTCAAAATTCCCATCTATCAAAGCTCATCTCAGATCCAGCTGCCGTGTTCACACATACCCTCAAGGATCACTTACTCCACACTTCAACGGTCACGATCTTGGCCCTTGTGCATACATATGCGAGAAACAAGATCTGTTCGTACAACCCTGACTTTATATTCTACGAAGTGCTTGTAAGTGCTTGTAGGTGCTTGTAAAGCCGAGAGTACAGTCAGCAACTATAACGTCAATACATCATCACCCTCCACCACGATATCGCCACGATTAGTATATTTCCTGGACGAATATCCCCCGGAGCTCCGCATCCTACACATACTCGGCCATACAATATCAGTGTCTGAAAGAGGCAAGCCGTTTCCTTCAAGGGGGAGGAAAGATCCGCTGCTACCGCCGCCTAAAGACAGAAGACCTTTGAGAAAGTCGACATATCAGGATTTGGTCCGTTGCCTGCTTCGCCGAAGCGCAACAGTCTCGACTCCTCGTTGATTGATTACGAGGGAAACCACTTTATTTCTTCCAGAATCAATACATTGCACCCTCCATCTTCTTGTTCGGCTTGGGAGGCGTCATATTAATACGATTACCCCGCGAACCTCCCAAAAATAACCTGAGCGGGATCCCAGGCGCAATATATACGATCGGATCTGAAAAGGCGATTGACGAAGAACGGCCTTGAAGGTATTGATACTAATCCATACATTCAAAGTCCGGTACAACTACTTCATCTTGACGTTGGCGTCTAACCTAGAGTGACATCTGGACCACAAGAAGAAAAGCGCCTCGTCATACGCTCTGACAGCCTCATTCGCTCGTCAAAATCCCCAGACCCCTTCAACAAGCTCCATCCACACCGATACTTTTACTCCATTTGCCTCTTCCCACGTCTTCACCTCCAATCACCAGAATTATTGTCCCTTGTCACCGCAGAGCGTGGGCGACACTCCGAGATTCGATCGATTATTCGCAAAGGTACCTAGCATAGCCGTCCACGTACCGTACCCATACTTTGCACCCCTCGATTCGAATACCAAGGGGGAAAAAAACCATTCCTTCTATTCATCCTTCTTTCTTGTCATACCATTCTTTACCCCATTTTCCAATTCTCCACTATAACTGTCCCGCCCTAATCATTATTGTACGACACTCGGCGACTCAGAGCCGAACCAAAGCGTCTCCAATCCCTCACCGTATCCCTCGACCGCCTATCTGAGGCTGCAGCAACCTATCGTGGAATTATTCTGAGCGACGGCTGTTTGGGCATACACTACCTCGACATATCTGAGCTGGCCGCCCTTCCTAGCGCTCTCTAATAGTGTATCCATCTTCCCCTCCACCACTATCAATTACTTTGCTTTCCCGATTTCCCGTCAAAGCTATCATCTTCACGCCAGAGCGGCAATTAACTTTTTATCGTCAGACAAGGACCCCTCTTCACATAATATCCGGAAAGATTCGCCCTATACTACCCACGAAAGGAAGAGACACTCGTGGCATCACATTCAACAAGGAAACATCCAATCTTTCAAAGCTGTTGTTTATTCATCTGCGCTTCATAGTGCAAGCAATTCTCTCTTGTGCCTGCGATCACAGCGATATCTCCAGCCCAGGTAAGTGCACATCTCTGGACTATCATATCATATATCATCCGCCGCAAAATGCGGGCATTTTCATGTAACCATAGGACGACCTTGGTCTTCCGGATTGACGGCCTTCAATATTGTCTACGATTGCGGCATGGTTTTCATTGATTACTTTTTCCAATGGCGTTTTTCAAGCCATAGCACTGGCTAATGTTTGTCAGACATTTTAGACATCGAAATTTTGTTGCAACAGTCACAAACACAAACCTTCGGGCTCCTCCTGGTGACGCCGATTGACTTTTAAACACTTGAGAAGGGAGCCAACATGGCTGGCACGGGTGCGTCTAGCCCATACATCAAAGACGAACCAGAAGATCAATTCTTCTCGTCCCACAACCAGAGATTCCTGGGAGGCGCGCAGCAAGGCTTCGGACTTCCTCAACAACAATTCAATCAATTTGGCTCTCACGGTGGAAGCATAAATCCAAGCGATCTCACCATGGGTGGAAACGGTGTTGCGATACCTAATGGCGGTGGATACGGTGCCTCTTTTCAGAATAATTTCACGACACAGGCTTCGACTCAAAACGCTAGCTATTCGAAAGGTATCTCGACTTTTGGTGATGATGAGCTCCTCGACAGTCTTGATCACAATACAAACCAAGCTGGTCTGCAAAGTAATGGGCAGGATTTCGGCATGGACTTCGATTTCCCTCAAAACCTGTACCCCAACGGGACCCCTGCCCTCTCTGTCGACCCAAATCACATAAACGGATTCTCTAATACTCCTGACGGCGACCCAATCCAAAGTCCGTTCGTTCATAACTTCAACCATGCTCAGTTCCGTCATATGCAACCGCAGCAAAACTTTGGCGGCTCGTTGCACTCGCCGGGCGCTTACAGTGGTTCCCCACATCAGGAACTACATAACGGAACAGGAGACGGGAGCTATGCAAAGCAACGACCTCGACTTAATCAAGTGATGCAGGGCAGAAAGAGCTCCAACACAAGAAGCCCGCTCACCCCTAAAACCCCTGCCATTTCATCTCTCAATATTGGTTCTGCCGAAGGGTCAAGCTTTCCCACTCAACCCATTCGAACCGCTCATTCTCATCGACATCAGAAAACACTATCGGGCCAATGGGACCAAACGCCAAGCAGCCTTACTTCATTTCCAGGATCAGATTTCTCCTCGCCAATACAGGGTGTACACCCAAACCCCCAGATATCAGATATCCTCAAGGGCGCATCTATGCCGACGAAGCTCAATAATGGCCATCAAGCTGGGAGCGCCCCCGCTCTACAATCTCAGGAAATGAAGAGAAGGCGAAGACGGGAATCCCACAACCTTGTTGAGCGGAGGAGGCGAGATAATATCAATGAACGAATTCAAGAATTAAGTCATCTTGTTCCTCTTCATCGTCTTGAGGATGAAAAGGTTCGCAAAGCTCTTCAAAACAACTCTCCACTGTCACCTACCTTAGCTGGATTGTCACAACCCCCCTCTGGTATAAGTCCTCCCCAAGCTACATCGGGTCTTGCTGGGCCAGGTGCTAGGAGGGCCACTGCTGGCAACATCACCACTGGCATCCCTATCGAAGAGAAAGATAAGGGCCCGAACAAGGGCGACATTCTCAATGGAGCTGTGAGCTGGACTCGCGACCTCATGTGGATGCTTCATCTCAAGCTTCGACAACAAGAGGAACTTGCCAGCATGATCACCGAACTTGGCGGTGTGTTCCCGTTTGAGCAAACTGAGGATGAGAGGCGCATGTATACTGAGCTGATGGATGCCATGGTCAAGAATGAAGGAAGCAGTTTCTCTTACTCAAGGCATCCAGGCAGTGGATTGAGGGTCCCGAAACATACCGATGTGAAGGGAGATACGATTGGTGGCTCTTCCAACAACCAACTCGACAACTCGTTAAGCCCGGATAATCATAGTACGGGAGATGCTGGTCAGGCTGGAATGGGTGGAGCAGGCCAATACTGGAGTGGTCATAATAGCGGTGGTAGTGGAGCTGGCTCGATCAGCTTCAAGGAGGAGGACGAGTACGGAATGGATCTCACACAGTGAGAGGCCTTACCTCAATTTAAATTTCGGTAACTAGTGGCTCCTTTAACAGGAGCAGGACAGGAAATATGGGAGCACACATGGGTTCACTTTCTTTCTTTCACTCCTTCTACTACACTGTTTCTTTACCGTCACTTTAATTTCGTGCGGCGTTTATTGCATTTGGAGGTAGTTTTGGAGCTGTTAACAGGGGTGGCGTTTCGCTGTATGTTGCTCGCAGCACGAGTTTCGGCATGTTATTCCGGGATAGGATTGTTAGGGACGGATTGCCGATTGGTTTGGGATCAGCGTTTAATCATTGGTTTTTCGCTTTTAATTATTTCTGGCGGGAATCCGAGCATTGTTTTATTGATTGATGGCAGCATTGTTGTTGCTTATGATACCTAAATTTGCATTTACTAGTCTTTTCTGGTTTTTTTGATAGTGAGCTGAGCATCCCCGATTTGTGGGTCTCATTTATCGTATGTCGTGTGCCCTATCTATATTGAAGCCTTGCTGTGATTGCAGATGGCTATGAATGGAATACATTGAACTCCCCAAGAATCTTCACCTTGAAAATAGTGCGGCTCTGTCCTCGAGTGAACCTAAGGTATAAACCACAAATCCAACAAACCAACTCAATCTACCCTGCGTTATGGAAGCAGATACAAAAGGCAAAACTTTGTATGACTCTTTCATCCACGTCTTCACGTCATAATCCCATCATATCTCATCGGTTACAGAATAGCTCACCGAGGGGAACCACGGCTCAAATCCGAGTGCGCCTAGCCTAGCTGTGCCGCCAACATTTCTACTTATTAGTTGATACCGGACTTAGCAATGACAACGCTAAAAACTGTGACAATGTTGATGTCTTGGATTGACTCATTTTGGGAAAATGGATGGGTCGTGGAAAGGGGCTGTGAGGTTGAGTGGGGGTTTAACGGGAGTCACCTAGATAGGGTGTTTGAGAGAGGCGGACTTGCTCCTAGTTCGAACTTCACTTGTGCCTTGCATCACTTGGGTCTTCGAAAGCGTTATTATAGTGAAGGATTTTATAAAAGGTAGTGCTGGTCTCATTCACTTTGAGGAAGGTGCATGCCTTGTGAAAGGCAGTCCTCTCGCTTACCGATGGAGTTGCTGTAACGATATGTGTATATCGCCCCAATAAGATACCATTTAAGGTAGATAGATGCTCGGATTGGCCTCTCTCCAATATCATCGTACTTATGGACATATTCGTGGAGACGGCGATCACGTAGCTCTACCAACGTCTTGATAATATCCAGAGTATAAAGTTGATGCATACTTGAGCACCTATGGAAAAGGCGTTGGCGGACATCCACCAAATAGGTAATAGATAGGTCAAATTCATCAAAATAATCGTAAATCAGACCTTGTACGCGTCTAGCGTTGTACGGAAGCATTGTGATTCGAATAGAACGAGGGATGTTTTATACTTGGTACGATTGAGACAGGACGAGCTGATAGGACCAGGGTATGAGTAGCTGATGGGAAAGAGGTGATTAGATGGAAACTTCCAGAAGGGAGGACAGTCAGGTCGTAAATTAATAAGTATTAAGATCGTGGATGTAGATGACAGATGAATCGGCGGTTATTGCAAATAATAAGCATCGATATGCGGAGCGGCGCGGGAGGCATTCGTAGTCATCAAGTAAGAACGACAAGAGATTATTGGTTAAATGAGAGTGAATAGTATTTCACGCAGATTTTAAAGTAGGGTCAAAAACAAGTGGTTAGCTGTCCGAATCCATTGGCTTCAAATACAAGTCTTCTCGAAAATTATCAATATGAGAAGTGAAGTTTATTCAGCAATAGGATATTAAGATTATATTTGATATTAAGATATAAACTTTTTGAGAAGGGAATTCCTTAAAAAGTTTATCCTGAACAAGTTAGTTGGTTGGATATGGAACAGTATTCAAGGAGGAGTTTGTGGTCGGGGAGATATGTTCCGAGAAATACGAACTCTAGTAGATTGGTGTAGAGAATTTTAAGAATTATTAATTAACAAAATAGTTGAGGTCAAAGTTCAAGATAAACTTACGGACGCTTCATGTGTATCAATTTGAGAATCTGGAAGAGAATGCGATTCTGAAGAGATATGAGCTTGAGATATGGGACTGTGCTCGTAATGCTATAAAGCCGTTGAAAAGAGATGCAATAAAAAAAAAGGGCTACTCAACCGAAGTACTTGTATCATACGCCCAAGGAATGCACCCCTGATCCTCTATTGCGGTATTTCATCCCACAGACCAATTATCATTTCTATAATGATAGGCTTCCAAAACATCGTCTGTACGGATTCCAATGGTTTCGTCGAGATTTCCACAGCTGAAGGTTATACGGCCAGTAGAATATGCAAGAACTTATTTCTTTGAAGGAATGGATGTTGTGCTTTGTAAAGACCGCGCCTATATCTGTGGAGGTTGATAGGAACGAGACTGTTGGTACGGATCTTGTTGCAATGAGGTTTGTGTTTGTAGATGTTGACTTGAATGAAGCTGTGGTCATAAAGCTTGTGGTGACAAGGTCTATGTTGGTAGAGATTGCCTTGATGGAGGATGTAGCCATAAAGTTTGCCGTAGATCTCGTGTCTGTACAACTTGAACCCGTAGAAGCTATCTTGACGGAGCTTATGTTTGACAGTTATAGAGCTCGTTATTCGAGAATGGATGTCAACGAGGGGTAGAGCTTCCAAGTTGTTGAGTATGGTAACGATTCCGCTGCTTGTCGTGTTCGCTTTGACAGCATCTACCTTGTCTTTTGGCAGTTAGTGATAAGATACAATGTCCCTAAATAAAGAAAGGAATGAGCTTACGCGTCTCAGGTAGGCATTATGGTAGGTAGAGTAGGTGGTGAGAATTGCTGTGATGGCGGCGTTTGTAGAAGAGAGAAAAGTGGAGAATGAGATTGGAAACGAGGGAGGTGTACACTGAAATATAATTGGCATATCCAGTAGGAGCACGCAGCGACTTCAAGGGAATTGAAATCAAATGCAGCAGAAGGATAGGATGGGATAGAGGTAAATGGTGAAGACGGTTTTGTAACGGTTGTGCTTAAGAAACGGTAGTTTTATTTAGGAATATAAGGATAGCAGAATAGTCAGTCAGAAGAGAAGGGTACTTGATATGATTCTACGTTATCATATCTGTCCAAGGTTTCAAAGCACGAATCTTTACTTTGCGCATAACGGTGGAATTTAGAGGTTGCCATTCCATCTGACGTGCTTGCACAAATGCACTTACTTTTCAGAATGCACATACCATTCTCACACAATCAAGATCGGTGGGGAAGATCAAATTTCCCTTCTTTGACAAGGAGGGAAGAGAAGAAACAATCAGCTGGAGGTAGTTCAGACCAAATCATGAATGAAATACGACAGTGACTCCCAACGAGTGAGGTCTTGAGGCGAAATCTACCAACCTGTACCCTTTACAGGGCCTCTGCCTGATGATAGATGCAGATACTTTTTTCTACTTAGAAGCAGTTCAGCATTTTTTGGGGCAGCTTTAATACTCGGACAGAGCAGGCCAGGGGCAAGAAGAATATGAGGGGAACCCCTTCCTGTCAGCATTTAGCATTTGGACCAATGATGTTGCACGCTTCATAGATTCCTTATTCCTTGCGCAGTCAAAAGTAACTGTACTATCAATAGGAGTCGGAATACTTGCCAAATATCCCCATTATTGTAGTCCCAATGATTTTCCTTTGAAGTGACTGCATCCTTGTGCATGGATCTGAGGACTACCTACTGGCTAAGAGCTTTTACTAGGTAAGTACCTAGTCCTAAGCGATGTCGTAGATGGCGCATAGGTAGGTAGGTACTAGTACTAGTACAAGTACCTAAAATGCTAGGCCCAAGAAAGACTTCGCGTGATTCTTCCAAACGACCTCATCGTTATAGCAGCGAGAACCAAGACGGGGTGTCCATAGAGGAGTTCCGTGCTCAATTTTGCGAAATGGAGACCGAATCTGTTCTTCACCAGCAGCTGCCGTCTTCCTATCGATCATTACAGCCGCAGGCCGCCCAAACAATCCAACATGGTCAACCTCATCTAGGACACCATACTCTCGCGTCCCAACCAAGTCTTGACCTCTCCGGCCTCGATGACAATGACCCAGTGTTTCACCAGGATCTGCGCAGCCTTCAAGACCCCAATAGACACCCCTTCCAACCCCCGAATCCTTTCAATCAAACTCACCAACATCAGGCAATCCAGCAACAGCCAGTCCAAAATGGCAGCCCGCATACCCCGCATCAGCACACCAGCAGCGGGGGTGGACAGTTCGGTATCTTGACGACTAGTTCTATCCAACACAACTCAATTGGCAGATTACAACAAGAGGAAGAACTATTCGGCTCTCCCGATGGAGGAGATCAAAAAAGCAACGGTCATCTCAGCACTAAGATTGTTGTTGATCCTCCAAATCTTGCTGAATGGCGCCAGAAGTTGTTCAATGTGGATGAAATTATCACTTTGAGCGAAGAAGAGTAGGCGCTTTCTAGCAGATTAGGAACATAAAATAACCATCTCTTAGATTCGAAACCTATTTTCCCCACGTCGATAATGTCTACTCTCATCGCTCAACACAACGTTATAAGCGGAAGCCATTCGTTTCTCACTACTGGGATTGTCGATTGAAAGGACGACCACCTGGAACTCCAAAATCAGATGATCCAAATAAGAAGAAGCGCAAGCGTACTGCTCGAGAGCGCGATCTCTGTGATGTTAAGATCAAAATTACTGAATACTTTCCTGGTGCTATGCTGCGGCCAGATTTTGCGCCTGATGGAGCTCAGCCAGACCCAGCTCAAGCCAACAATTTCTTTGCGCAAGGACAACCAGGAGCACAACCTATGCAACAGCAACAACAATTTGGTATACCTGTTGTCCAAACTGGTATTCCTCCGAATCATCCCGGCGCTACTGGTCAGCGATATTATACGATACAGCGTGTCAATGGAAATGGAGGTAATGGAAAGGGCGATGGTGTTGCGGGCCCCCATAAGCATGCATTGGCGGAGAGTGACCGTGTCAAGAAAAATAGTGTGCAACGTTTTCTCATGAAAAAGGATAAGGAAGAGAAAAAGACTCAGGTATGTCAAAATTATGTTCTTAACGTTGAGATGTTATAGCCCCTAGAATCTGCGAAGGCCATGGAGAGAATAGAGCAGCGAGGACCGTTTCACAACCATACGTTTAAAGTCCGGATCGATCCCGATTGATTCCGAGGCTACCTTCTCTTGAAGATGTGCACATTTCTGATTTTAGAAACAATACATCATGGCTCCCCGGGACTGTCCATATATGTTCGCTGCATCTTCTGGAACTATCTGCAATTTCCTCAAATAATCTCATTCTCTATATCTAACCCTAAATCTCCACAAAAGAGGCAGTTTCTTGTTCAGAACGATGGCTGATACTACCAACCAACAGAAAACCTATCACAAGAAGGCCACTGGCAGTGCTTTAGTCACTGTTAGAAAGCATTCCAAAGATCATGAGTTGAAGTTATTCGGTAGCTGCTTTTGGTGAGTTCAATCCATTCCGCTGAACGGTGACGTCAGGTCCACTCCCGCAACTCAACTGACTTTGGCTGCTCTAGTCCATTCGTACAGCGTGTCTGGATTGCATTGGAAGCCAAGGGGTTGGCCTATCAATATATTGAAGTTGATCCATACAAAAAGCCACAGGCTCTTCTAGATGTCAACCCTCGAGGGTTGGTACCTGGAATCCGACATGGTGATTGGGGCTGCGGAGAAAGCACTGTTTTGATGGAATATGTATGTGGCTCGGACCCATCTTTGAGAGAGAACACGTATTGACTTTCTGACAGTTAGAGGATCTCCGTATTGGCGCCCCACTTCTCCCGCAAGGCAATGCTCAATTGAGGGCCAATTGCAGACTCTGGAGTGATCATGTATGTCTCAATATTTCCTTGAAGACAGCAGAGCTAAACCACCATAGATCAACCGAAATATCATTCCTCTATTCTACAATGTACTCCAAGCCCAAGAATTTGCCAAGCAAGCGGAGAACACCAAGAAGCTCCAGCAAGAAATCGCCAAGGTTGTTGAAGCCTGTGATCCGGAAGGACCTTTCTTTCTCGGCCCTCAACTCTCTTACGTCGACATTCAATTCGCACCCTGGATGATTCGTATGACCAAGGTCTTGAAACACTATCGAGCATGGCCTGATCCAACTCCTGGCAGCAGATGGGGTCGTTGGATGCAAGCTGTGGAGAATAATGAGCATGTAAAGAATACGACGAGCACGGATGACCTCTATATCGACAGTTATGAGCGATATGCCCAAAATCGACCAAATACTTCAGAGCTGGCAGATGCGGTTAATGGCGGTTATGGTTTACCATGAACGTGAAATTATGGGGTTGGGACATCGGGACATCGGGACAACTGGATGGCTATTATGGATGTGGAGTTATATGGATATTGGAGTTGAGGCTTTGTCTTTGCTGAACCGAATGAATGTAGAATAGCTTGTTCCACTTGAGGATTTCCGCTTTAGCAACTGAAGATACCACGGAAGGTTGATGCACATCAATACATAGCTATAGGCTTGTGACTACGAATGAACGGATTATCACCATGATCATTTTCATTGAGATGTAAACCGAGGCTTTTTCTTGACTCGCCCAATTTTGCAGTATATATTTTACATTTGACCTCGCTGAATTACTCTCCGTTCGCATCCCCCGTAATCGTACCACCCTGCTGCTTCCAGCTCTGCGCCATGGCCAAGAACTTATTAAGGTTCGCCGTCTGTGCATCATCCGCCGGGAACACATAATCAATGTACTCCTCATAACTGTCATCATCCAATTTGCGTCTACGTTTGGTTTTCCGGGGCATCTGTTTCTGGACCTTCTCGAGATCTTCTTCGGTTCCGTGGGTGCGTTCGAAGGAGAGCCAGGCGTTGAGGAGGGTAACTCTCTGTTTCACTGTTAGTCCTTGTTTCTGGGGTCTATGGTAAGAAATGGGGAAAGGAAACGGACCTCTTCCTTCAACTCCTTATCCTTCATACTCTCCAACGCCCTTTCAAACACCTTCCTCGCCCTCTTCTTCGCCGCTTCTGAAACAGGTTTGTCCTCGTCCTCCTCCGCCTCCTCTTCGTATTCATCCGGAACATTGATCTCAAAGTGCGCGTAGCTGATCCAGACCTTCACGTGATCGGTCTTATCCAATAATCTCTCATACAGTTGTCTAGTACGTTCGTACTCGCCTTCTTCTTCCTCGAAATCAATGTACGCTTTCCAAAGTAGTTCAGGCATGTCGAGAACTGGTTGGTTGATGGCGAGTTCGAAGATAGCGCGCGTGCGTTCTAGGTCGTCTAGGCCGCGCTCCAGTTCGGCGAATTTGATCCATGCTTGGCAGTTGGCGGCGTTCCATTCAATATGTTTCTCGTAAAGAGTTCGACAGCGTACGAATTCGAAGAGCTTGAGTTCGAGTTCGACGTAGCCTTTGAAGAGCTTGTCTTTGGGACACATGCCGATTGCTTGGCCTAGAGTCTTTCTTGCTGCGGAAAGCTGTTGTTGCCGGATCTCGAAATGGGCCTTCATGAGCCAGATCTTGGCGAAGGTAAATTTCTTGTGGGGTATTAACTTTAAACATTCTTGGTAGATTTGCCTGGCTCGCTCGACGTCTTTGGAATCCATCTCCTCCCAGATGGCGTAGAAGATCCAGAGGTAGATGTATCGTCTCCAATGTCGCTTCTCCTGGGTTGGTGGTATTTGAGCGATACCTCTCTCGTAGACATCCCGGACTCTGTCAACGTCCCCTGAGGTCTCCTCTAACCTGGCATAATCAAACCAGACATCGTAGTTCTTGGGGTTCTCCTTGATTTGCTCCTCGTACTGAACTCTTCGTTTCGACAAGATCACATCTTCAACGCCTTCTCGATCACCAAATTGCTTCTCGAAAGTGGTATACGCCTTGTGCAGGGCTAATGACTTTGATCGTGGAAGACGATCCAGAGCATATTTGTATATAGCTCTTGCACGCTCGTACTCTTTCAACTTTGCCTCATACCTGGCGTATGCGATGAATAGTCGCTCATCCATAAAATCATCACCCAGTGCCTCAACTGCTGTCCCAAACACTTCCCTCACGAGATCACTGGTACCATACTCCTCCTCGAATTTGGTCCATTTGATCCAATTCCTAGGCTCCGGGTGAACCATAGTAAACCTTTGAAAGATCTCCCTAGCTCTCTGAAACTCACCATATCTCTTCTCTAGCTTAATATAACTGCTCCAAGCTGCTTCATCCGGTTCCCAGGCCATCCATCGCTCAAAAACTTGCCGAGTACCCGGGATATTGCCAAGCATCTCCTCCATGTAGCAGTACTTGTACCACAGCTTGTCGATTCGAGGCAAGATGGTAACTGCACGATCCAGCAGATTCCTAGCATGATTGATATTCCTCGTCTTCATCTCTGCTTCAATATACCGAATCCATAGCGTCACAGACGTAGCATCCACATCCAATGCTCTCTCAAAGATAGACCTGGCCCTTTTGAATTCTTTCTGTTCCAGTTCCCACTGTGCATAGCGCATCCAGTTGTTCATATTAATCCTATTCCTTCGCACATAGTCCTCAAACTCCTTGCGCTTTCTTCCTTGGAATTCATGGAGCTCTTCTAGATCAGCAAACCGCTGAGTAGGTGCTTGGAGGCCTGGTTCTTGTCGATCGACAGCTTCTCGTAGAAGCTGTTCTGCCGAGATTTGAATCGCGCTGGGCGCCTTATTCTTGACCCTAGGGGGGCCACGAGCAGACTCCATGGCGGTGGCTCTATGTGTTTCGCGGAAGAATGCTAATAGCAGTGGATGAGAGAAAGGGAGGTTCCTCTCCCTCTAAATCAAGAGTGCGTTAAATTGCTAGGATTGTGGTCGAGATCTTTTTAAAGTCCAGAATTGCGCTAAAATTTCAAGCGGCCGCCTAACAGAATAACTCAGCCTTCCTTTGAGTTGCTTTCGCCATAAAACGACTCGCGCGACACCTGCTTATTCAAGATGTCTACGCTTGCCGACGAACTACTTCAGGATTTTGAAGATTCTGGGTCTGAGGGAGAGGGTGAAGAGCCGCAAAATGTAGGACTCTTTCCAGATGAGGAGTCAAAGTACGCGACTGGAGACCATGTTATGAACGGGATGGAACTAGATGGAGATGAGGAAGACGTCGGCGAAGATGAAGAAATGGCCGGCATGAATGACGTGGCGAAAGATGTCGAGGATGAAGAAGAGACCAAGGCCAAAGTTGAGAAGATGCAGCTGGGAGGTGTTGATGATGTTCGAAGTGTAGCTGGTCTCATGAAGACATTAGAACCGGTTCTAGAGGTCAGTAATTTTCGATCTTCCCCTTCCCCACAAACGTTGAATACAAGGTTTACATCTTCTCTTGTGTGTATTAGCCCTGACATCGTCGCGACTTTACAGAAAATCGCACATTTTCAATCATTACCGCCAGAGAAGCAGACAACTTTTGTTGGCTCTATCGAGGATAATCCCGAGTATCATCTCTTGACTCAATCGAATACTCTATCTACTTCGATCGATTCTGAAATCATCCTTGTTCACAAATTCATTCGCGATCATTACTCGATACGATTCCCCGAGTTGGAGACCTTAGTAGGAAATCCTCTGGATTATGCCAAGGTTGTCAGTATCATTGGAAATGGACCTATGGATGGAGAAAGTATCAAGAGGCTTGAGACGTCCAAAGAGAATAGGTTGGGATCTACGTTGAGATCAGTTCTGGATGGGCCTTCAGTCATGATCGTCACAGTCGAAGCCACTACCACGAAAGGACGGGAGATGACATCTGCGGAGCTAGAGAGGGTCTTGCGCGCCTGTGATATGACCTTGGCCCTGGATCGTGCGAAGAAGACCCTAACGGATTACGTTCAATCTCGAATGAACCTCTTTGCACCCAACCTAACCGCACTCATCGGCTCTCTCACTGCAGCTCAACTCCTCAACTTCGCGGGCGGACTTACTGGCCTAGCGAAAACACCCGCCTGCAACCTTCCCCCCTTAGGTTCCAAAAAGGCATCCGGCACTGGCTTCGCCACCAACGTCGGCGTCCGCCAACAAGGTTTCCTTTACCACTCTCCCATCATAAAAGGCATCCCCTCCGACCTCAAACGCCAAGCCATGCGCATCGTCTCCGCAAAAGTCGTGCTCGCCGCACGAGTTGACCGCGTCCACGAATCCCCCAACGGTTCCACCGGCGAATCCCTCAAGGCATCCTGTCTCGAACGCCTCGAAAAACTCACCGAACCGCCACCAAACAAAGGGCCCCGGGCTCTCCCCGCTCCAGACGACAAACCAGCCCGGAAACGCGGTGGACGTCGAGCAAGAAAGGCAAAAGAAGCAACCGCTATGACAGACTTGAGAAAAGCGCAAAATAGAATGGCGTTTGGCAAAGAAGAGAAAGAAGTCGGTTACGGCACCGGCGAAGGGACGAAGGGTCTAGGAATGATAGGCCAAGCCAACGAAGGACGTATCCGTAACCTGCAAGTCGATCAGAGGACTAAAGCTAAATTGTCAGCTAAGAATAAAGGCTGGGGCAGCGCAACGCCTGTCTCTGGCTCTGCATCTTCGTTAAGAGGGTTTGGCCAAACTGCCGGATCTGTGGACCTTAGAGGCAAGGGCTTGAGGATGTCAGGTGTGGGAACGGTGGGCGCGGGAGCAGGCACGGCATCCAGTCTGGCGTTTACGCCAGTTCAGGGGTTGGAGTTGGTGGATCCGAAGATTAGGGAGGAGATGAGTAGGAAGAGGAAGGTGGAGGAGGATAGGTGGTTTAAAGGGGGGACGTTTACGCAGGTTGGTGGTGGGGGTGCGAATGGAAGTATGGGACCTCCGCCATCGAAGAAGGTTGATACTGGCGCAGGGAAGATGTTACCGCCGCCGGTCCCAAAGAAATGAGGTGGGTGAGGTGGTCTGTGAGGTTGCATGTGAGGAAAATGGCATGGAATGGCATGGAATGGCAATGGAGCTTGGCGTTTGGCGCGGCGTTGGAGAATACCAGTCATCTGTACAACAGAACATGAATAGAAAGGAGACAAACACAAATAATTGATAACTTCTACAATCACGTGCTCAACATCACCGGAGAGAAACCTCCTGAATTTTCGAACAAACGCATTTTCCTTTCCCAGTGCCGTCATCGCGGAAACTTCACCCCACACCTCCAAAATTCAGCATTCTCACGTCATCATTACCAAAAAGTCAGGAAGGGGTGATTTGTACGATCTTTGTTGACAGGAATTTTTGTCTTGCTATGTACTGAAGGCTTTCACATTTTGGTATCTTTGCACTTGTTTACTCCAAACGCGCACTTGATGCTCCTATCCTACCCTTGCCATCCATCCTATCCATCCAATCCCCGAGCCATCATAAGGCCGTTATCAGCTCAAATACCGTGAAAACCCAAATTGCGGACTGGGAACCACCAACCCAAGGTGCCAATACTCCCATGGTATATGTACGATAATGATATTCATGTACAAGAACCAATCCGTTAACGCCAGACCCTGACCAGCCAGCCGTCTTTATTATCCTATCCAATGAACGCCGAAACCCAGGAGGAAAAGGTGATATATTTTAGTGAATTTTGACAGAGTGCCGGATTGTGGACCCTGAAGGAAGGGAGACCAGGTAGGTAGAACCCGGACCCTTCGTGCAGAGGGAAAACACGCCATGCAATGCTACTCCACGGACAGATCATCCCACCTAGGTTATGATATTAGTGGAGCGATGCACCATTAGATCGAGTGGTTGATTAATCCTGGGACTGACAGGCCGCGGCTTTAGCCAGGACGTCTAGGCCTTCGCTGGCGTTCTCTGTCGAGGTTCTTACTGATTCACCTGCGGGTCGAGTCGCTAGTGTCTGGGTAAGGCCGTATGGTGATGCAGGGCTGCGTTGCGGGTGTGTA
>Ga0182030_10012339_pt1 | contig 17126 bp, 10 predicted proteins | sample 812S3MmetaG_FD_121299 | JGI IMG/M metagenome (GOLD analysis project Ga0182030, IMG submission 121299) | Permafrost microbial communities from Stordalen Mire, Sweden - 812S3M metaG (Illumina Assembly) | ecosystem: Environmental > Terrestrial > Soil > Wetlands > Permafrost | place: Sweden...
CAAGAACTCGTCTGTACTATAGCTTGAAAACAGCTGTTTTCTTAAATAATCAATCTCGTCAGCAAACTGCTTGACCAGGAAATCAATACCATTATTATTTGAAATATTTATTCTTCCAGGAGCAATAGCATAATAGCTTCTTCCCGCAGGAATGAAGCTGAGGAGCCTGTTATCTTGAAAAAGTTCATAGGCGCTTATTATTATTAAATTCCGTGCTTCTCTAATTTGTAGCGCCTGGATGTCTTTTGCTGCAACTTCGTTAATACTTGTTTTTCCCTGCTTTAAAATATTAGTGGCTCTTGTTACAAGTTCGATATACCTGGAGGAAAAACCATCACTAAAGGACGCCTCTATTGGCTGGGCATTTGCTCCCTTACCTACAGTCAAGACAATTGAAACACCATCCTGATATTCAAAAGATAAATATGAGCTATTGGAATAATAATTTGACAACTCAAAAATTCTGAAAAACAAAGTACTTATCCGGGCTTTAAGTTCTTCGCCATCCAAAATATCATATTGGGATATCTCCTTTTGGACAAATTTCTCATCAAAGAAAGCTGCAAATTCAGTTCTAATTAGCCTAAAAAAATAAAGTGTCTTACTAATCGTACTCTTCCCACTAGCCTGTGGCCCAATAAATACCATAAAGTCGTTTACATCTAATTCAACGTCCTTAATCGGTCCAAAATTTTTGATAATTAGCTTTTGCATGACAACTACAAATATGGCATTTCTTGCAGAAAAATAATACGAAATCGTATTATGTTATGAAAAGAACCCTGTCCTACCCCTTCCATTCATAAAAGTGCATCTCATGGTCACTCGTGCCGTCATCATATAAATTAATGGTGGCAAATGCCGGCGGAAACTCCTGGTTATCGCCTCCCCACCAGGCGCCGCATACGGCACCGTTGCATAAATATTTTACACCCAGGTATTCCAACTGGTCAATCAGGTGTATATGCCCGCTTAAACAAAGCTTTACGTTTTTGTGCTGGTAAAACAGGTTCTTTATTTCATGTGCATCTCTATGCATATCGGAACCCGATATTTCCCATGTGTGCCCCTTCACTTTGCCGCCATCAAAAAATACACTTACACCCAAAATAGGTATATGGCTTAGCACACATACATAAGTTGTGGCAGGTACTTTGCTTAAATCTTCTTTTAGCCATTCAAACTGTTCGGGATCTAAAAGGGCAGTGTATCCAAAAGGCTTAACCACATGAATGCTATCCAATACTATAAAATGCCAGCCGCTTTTATCAAAAGAGTAATACCGGTTTTTCAGTTTCAGTTCTTCAAGGGCCCAAAGTTTTCCATAATGCTTATCAGCGGCTATAGTGGCGTGGGGCATGGTCCAGCCCCATACATCATGGTTGCCAATGCAATTGACTATTTCCAGCGAGCTTTCGTTTTTAAGGGTGCTGTTCCATACCTCCCATTCTTTGGTTACCACATCCCTGTGCCTGCTGCTGGCATCCATAATACAATCACCGGTGCTGAAAATAATATCCGGCTTATCAGCCAGGTTTTGTGCAGCATGCAGCGCCGCTGCAAACCCATGCGGCGCCGGCGATTGTGGCTGCACGTGTATATCTGTAAGGTGCGCAATGCGCAACACCCTTTTGCGGCCAGGCACAACTATCTTTGGCTCAGCCGAAGCATTAAATGATACAGCTGCCCCCAGCGCCGCCAACGACCCGCTTTGTAAAAACTTTCTTCGTGAAAAACTCATACCCGGATTTTGAACCAAGATAAGTAGCTTCTGTTACTAAATAGTTAAAGAACACACTAAAAACAAAAGGCCCAAAGAACTTAATCCTTTGGGCCTTTTATATTAAAAATAATTTCCTCTTATTTAGCTACTACTACCTGCCTGATGGTTTTGCTGGTGCCCTGGCTTAACTCAACCAGGTATACGCCTTCGGCAAAGTTGGTAAGGTCAATAACTGTTTTAAGCGTAACCACCGGTTTGCTGAAAATGGTTTGTCCCAAAACATCTTTCATGCTTATTGTGGTTTCCTTATTTAACGAACCCATCTCAACAGTAAAGGCTGTTTTGGCAGGGTTAGGATAAATACTGAACAAAATATCGCCTTCAACCATATCAATACCCACCAGCTGGTTTACAACCACAGTATCGGAAACCTGGCAACCATTGGCATCGGTAACAATGGCAATATAAGTACCCCCCGCCAGGTTAGAAATCGTATTAGCTACCTGTCCGTTAGACCAGCGCACACTATAAGGCGAAACCCCTCCGGTTATGTTATTAATACCCGCGCTTCCGTTATCCTGTCCACCCGTTGCATTGGTAGCCGTTGTAGTGGCAAATAACTGGGCCGGTTGTGTAATAGTAGCCGAACCGGTTGAAGAGCACAGGTTGGCATCGGTTAAGGTAACGGTATAAGTTCCGACGGAAAGGTTGTTTACAATACCGGTTGTGGCACTGTTGCTCCAGGCATAAGAATAAGGTAAAGTACCGCCAGTGCCGGTAAATTCAGCACTTCCGTTCGGGCTTTCGTAGCACGAGTCATTTACACTCGATAAAGTTGTATTAAGTACCGCCGGTTGGCTTAGCGCAAAGCTTAGCGATACAGAACAACTGTTGGCATCGGTTATAGTTACAGAGTAATTACCTGCCGCAAGATTTACAATAGTATCGGCGCCCGAAGTAGTTGACCATGCAACTGTAAGTCCCGGTGTACCACCTGTAGGGCTTACACCAGCCATACCATTGCTTAATCCTGAACAGGTAGGCGCTACAGTATCAAGGTTTGCCACTATAGCCGCAGGCTGGGTAATAAAGAAAGAGTCAATGCTGCTGCAGTAATTCAGGTCAGAAACAGTAACAATATAAGTGCCGCCACCAACATTGGCAATTGCCGTATCAGTAGCTCCGTTGCTCCATTGATATATAAGTGCTGGAGTGCCACCGGTGGCTGAAACTGATGCGCTTCCGTTGGTATTACCGTAACATCCGGTCACATCAGTTGAGCTGACAGTTGTTGTTGGCGCAGCATCGTAAGTAACGCTTACGGTAGCGCTGGCCGTACAATGGTTTATATCGGTTATGGTAACCGTATAAGCGCCGATAGTTAAAGCAGTATCGCTTTGCGTGCTATCACCGGTACTCCATAAGTATGCGTAAGATGGAGTTCCACCCACAGGCGATACAAATACCTGGCCCTTAGCCGAATTGTTACATGGTATATTTACCTGTGCATCAATCTGCACTAACATCTGCCCGGCCTGGCCTATTGCAACGTTTACCTGGCTGGCACAGCCCGCCGAGTCTGCCGCTGTGGCTACATAATATCCTTGCGGCAAACCTGTAAAGTAACCCGAAGTATCGCCCGCTCCGTTTAACGTATATGAAAATGGATAAATACCACCGGAAACGGCTAAAGTAGCTGTTGCATTACTATCGCCAAAGCAACTGGCATTTGTTTGTGTATCAATAGCCAGCGTAAATACATAAGCATTGGCTACAGCAATTGTTGAAGTGTCAGTGCATCCGTTGAAATCAGTAACCAATATCAGGTAACCGCCGGCTGCCAACCCGGTAAACGCGCTGTCTGCCTGGTTAACGCCCGAATTGATAGCATACTGATATGGCGAAACTCCACCCGATGGGCTAACGGCAATTTCCCCGTTAGATAAACCTGAACAATTGGCTTTGGTTACCACATCTGCAAACGTAAGTGCCGGTGGCTGATTAACGGTTACCGGATTAGAAGCATAAGGTGTGGCGCAGTTGTTGGTATCCTTTACAAACACATTATAAGTGCCCTGGTAAAGGCCCGTTATACTATTGAAATACAGAAGCCCGCTATCAGAAGAGAAAGTATAACCCCGATCGCCACCGGTTGCTGTAACAGCTATTGCGCCGGTGTTTCCGCCGTTGCACAAAACATTACTTACAGTAACATTAGTAACGGCAGGTAAAGAGTCAACTAAAATAGTAACCACATTCGACCACGTAGCACAAGGGCCCGATAAAACCTGCAACTGGTAATAAGTTGTTTGGTTTAAAGCCCCTATAGTTGCAGCCGGTAATGAAGAAGCCGTTCCTCCGCTTGCAACAGCTGTCCATCCTGCCGCCGGGGTAATTTCAGCGCCGCTATCGCCAACCGCACTGGTAGTTGAATAATACCATTGATATTGGTAAGTGCCGCCACCACCGCTTATAGCAAATGTATTAAGCCCGTTAGCCGGTGTAAGGCCGATACCGCAAAGCACCTGGTTAGGATATGCCGTTAAAGTTGTAAAAGGAGTAAAGCCCGGAGTATAAATATCACGCGTTTGAGTAAGAACTGTTCCTGCATTACCGGTATCAGTACTGGCGTTTCCATCTGTTCCAAGACCGGGTGTTCCGGCAGCCGCTACTATTTGCGAAGGAGTGAAAACGTTAGGTGCACATGGGTCGTATACATATTTTATTACGCCACCGCTACCTGCAGCCCCACCTGCAGCATAGTTATTGCAGCTTGCATCAGCCGCCGTAGGATGACCGGAATTTCCGCCATTTCCGCCATTGGCCTGTAACGCACCGGTAACATTCATATATCCTGTGGCCTGTAGTTTTATACCACCACCTGACCCGCCACCAGCACCGCCACCAGCACCACCGGGCCAGCTCCAGGTATAATAGGTACACGCACCACAACTGCTTGCATTGCGACAGTCATTGGCGCCGCCGCCGTCTGCATTACTGCAGCTTTCGCAATTCCAGTTGGCCGCATTACCTGAACGAATTCCACCGTTTCCGCCTGCTCCGCCAGTTGCACCGTTAGCAGTTATGGTTCCACTTACTACCAGGTTACCGGAAGCATCCAAATTAACTGTTCCGCCACCTTCACCGCCAGTTCCACCAACCGTACCGCCGGCAAAACCACCGCCGCCGCCGCCACCGCCGCCGCCGCCTGAACCGGTAACCAGGTCTCCTGCAACAGCTCCGTTACCGTAAGCGGCAGGTGCGTTATTTCCGGCTCCTCCCCCTCCTACTACAGGTGTTGACCCACAATCCGAATTAGAGGGTTCCGACTCAAATCTTCCCTGTGCCCCGGCTCCACCAGCTCCGCCGGCTGCTCCGAACGAGCCGCCTGCACCGCCTGCACCACCGCCGCCACCTGCACGGTCGGCATCATTTCCACCTACACAAATAAAGTTTCCGCAATTAATACCGCAACCGGCGCTTGCCGCCGAGCCATTACTACCCGCTGTACCGCCACCGGTACCAGAACCGGCTGAGCCGCCGGTTCCGCCACCAGCTTCATTGCCACCACCGGCGCCGCCCGAACTGCTTCCACCTCCACCACCTGCACCACCGGCCGCTCCCGCGCCGTTAGCATTAATGGTTCCTAAAATATTAATGTTATTGGCGTTAATGGTTAGGGGGCAATTACCGCTGTAACTAACGGTAAGGGTTACACCCGCATTAACTGTAAAATCGCCGCTGATGTTATAAGTGCCCGCAGGCCAGGTGGTATTGGTGCTTATTACCTGGTTACCGGTCAGGGTATTAACAGTACATTGCGAAAATACCTGTGCCGAAAAAAGTGCTGTCAGCAAAATAAGTGGGGTAAGTCTTTTAATCATATAGTTATTAGTTCCGTTTAACTGAAAAAAATGGGGCTTTGGCCCGGTTTCAATGTTCTTTGTTTTTCAACAGTTTGCAAATATAAAAGTAGTGCGCTAAATAATCTCTTAAAATTCAATTTTATCTTGCCCTTAAATGGTTTTGTTAAAACATTAGCTTCACTTCATTAACCCAGGGTGCGGGCCCTGCAAACCGGATTTATTTACATTTGCTTAATGAGCCGACCAAAAGTAAGTGTAAGCCTGATTACATTTAATCATGAGAAATACCTGGTTGCTTGCCTGGATTCAATAGTGAAACAGCTTGTAAATTTTGACCTGGAAATAGTGGTTTCTGATGATTGCTCAACCGATAAAACGCCTGAAATTGTGGCATTTTATGCTTCAAAATACCCGGAACTGATAAAGCCAATTTACCGAAAACAGAACCTGGGAATGGTCAAAAACGCCCTGGATACTATAAAGCAATGCCGGGGAGACTATATTGCTATTTTAGAGGGCGATGATTTTTGGCCAGATGAACATAAATTACAGGCGCAGGCAGATTACCTGGATTTGAATACAGATTGTGTTATCTGTTACACCAACGGGTACATATTTTACGAAGATGAGCCGCTCAGGAAGGACTTTTTCTTTACATCAGCCCAAAAACCACCTGAAAAACTTGACCTTGATTTTTATATCTGGTATCATCCCATTATTCCAAACAACACCAAAATGTTTAGAAAAACGGCACACCCCGAAATATTTCCCCTCTGGATATATGATGCCATTAACTGGGATTGGATATTGCATGTTTTGCAGCTTATAAATGGTAAAGCCGGTTATATCGATGCTATAACCCTGGCTTACAGGCGCCATCCCGGAGCAGCGTTTAACGCCCAAAGCGAAGAGAAAATCCTGTTTAGCGGTATTGCCACAGCAGTTGCAATGAACAAATACCTTAACTTCAGGTATAATGATTCTTTAAAAAATCTGTGGTGGGAGAACCGCGAATTGGCGCTCATTTATTTACAAAAAAGGAGCATTTTTAAATTTCTGGCTTATTACAGCAGGTTTATTTTTTCTGTACCGCGTACTGAAAAAATGAAAGCTAAGGATGAATTATGGCGGATAAAAACGGCTTTGCTGGGCCGAAAATCCTGAAAAACGGCCTAAAACTACTTTTTGCGGTTAAAATATTTTTCTTTTATCTGTTTAATATAACTATATCAAATTGCCGGTTGCTGCCAGGATTTTTTCAAAAGTAAAACGTGTTGCCAACGAGCAAATTGCAGGGTCATTTTTGGGCGGCATAAGCGCTAAAAAAATATCCGGAAATTATATTTTGATGTACCATGGCGTTACCACTACAGGCAGCACCAGGTTTAACAGCAGGCACGCCAGCATTCCCTGTTTTCGTAAACAGATAGCCTTTCTTAAAAAGTATTGCGCCGTAATAAGCCTGCAGGATTTTTTTGAAGAGAAATTTGTTACCGGTAAAGCAAATTTCGCAATTACTTTCGATGATGGTTACCTCAATAACTTTACAAATGCTAAACCCATATTGGAGGAGTTTAACTGTCCGGCCACATTTTTCATTACCGGCTTAAACCAAATCAACGACAATATTCTTTGGGCCGATTATGTAAACATTGCGTCCACGCTTGCTAACGCCGATATAGAAATTGAAGGCGAACTGTTCCGCAAAACCGGAAATACTTATTACTCCGTTTCCTCGGAGAAATCGCTTTACCATATTATCAAACATCAAAAACCAGATTACGGTTTTAAGCAAAAGGTAAAGGAGGCCTTCGCTAAGCATGTCAGATTTCAGGATAACCCGGCTGTCAAAGAATACTGGCAGCTGATGAGCGATAGCCAGATAACTGAAACCGCCCGCTCTCCCCTTATAAAAATCGGTTCTCATGGGTATTATCACAATAATCTCGGCACTTTATCCAATCAAATGGCCACCAGCGAACTAACGTTATCAAAAAAATATTTAGAGGCATTGACACAGTACGATATTCAGGAACTGGCTTATCCTGATGGCTCCTATACTCCTCAGTTAGTGCAATCGGCCAGGCAATCGGGTTTTACAATTCAGCTTGCTGCCGATCACTTTCTTTTTAATGAGGCCCCGGATAACCCCGATATAAAAAAACGGTACGGTATTTATAGTATCGATAGTTGTCTTAACCAGTTATTTACGGCTATTAGTGCACCGCGTTAATCACTCTTCCTTCAAAAGTTGTAATCTAAGTAAAGGGGTTTAAATTTGATTTAAATTCAGTTTACGTGCGCGTTGATGATATAGAAGAGTTACGGGTTTTGCTTATTACCAATACTTTATCTATCAGCGGCGGGTCTGAGTCGCTGGTATTAAATATTTTTCATGCCTTAAAAACCCGGCCCGGCATTAAAGTTAAACTGGTAACCCTAAAAAGCGAAAACTCACCAACTGGTTTTGAAATTCCGGAACTGGAACAGGCTTTATTAAAAGACCCTGATTTTTCTGATTGCGACTGTAATATCAACTTCTCGGTGCTTAAACGCGATAGAGTTGATGTTAGCAAATTCACAGATATCGTAACAAGCTTCAGGCCGCATGTTATCCATTCACATTTATTTCTAAGCGAATTAGTGGCGCACGAAATTGTGTTCCCGGGCATTACCTATATCACCCACTGCCATGATAACATGTCGCAGTTGCGCAGGTTTTCGCTCAGAACTTTTACCCGGAAAAACTTCTTTACCAATTTTTATGAAAGAAGGCATTTGATAAAACGATACCTGCGGTGTAATAATAACTTCATCGCCGTCTCTGAAGATACCCGGCAATATTTCGAAACTGTTCTTCCATCCAGGCTAAAAAAAAACGTCAGGTTCCTTCCCAACGCCATTGTAACTAAGCGCTTTTATAATAACCGCAGCAAAAACGAAAAGGACCTGGGGGTTATCAGGATACTAAACGTGGGTAGTTTTATTCCAATCAAAAACCAGCAGCTTTTGGTTGATATTACCAATATCCTGGTTCAGCGGGGCCACCGGGTAAAAGTTACGATGTTGGGCAGCGGCCCCGAATTTGAAACGGTAAAAGCCAAAGTAGAAGCGGCTAAGCTTGAAGATGTTATTTCAATGCCCGGTACAAAGTCTAATGTAGCCGACTATTATGCCGGTGCCAACATTTATGTACATACCTGTACGCACGAAGCCTTCGGTTTGGTTTTCTTAGAAGCCATGGCCAGCGGTTTGCCGGTTGTCTCGCTGGATGCCAAAGGAAACCGCGGATTAATAAAAGAAGGCGAAACAGGGTATATGATTCAGGACCAAAATCCAGAATACTTTGCCGATGCTATTGAAAAGGTTTTAAAGGACAAAGATACTTACCATTCCTTGTCGGTCAATGCCGGGGCATTTGCAAAAAACTACGACATTGTAGATTACACAACCAGGCTAATTTCTATTTACAAAACCGCTCCAAAATCAGCGCCGGTTATTGCTTTATCGCCCGGTAATGGCGAAAAGGAAATGGCATTAAGCCCCGGGGTATATAATAAGCAGGGTGGTAATGTAGCCCGGCAGGAGTTACGGGTTTTACTGATTACTAATAGCATGACTATCAGCGGTGGCGCCGAGGCACTGGTTTTAAATATTTACAAAACGCTGAAAACGCGGCCGGGAGTTAAAGTTAAATTGGTAACCCTTAAAAAAGCCGCGCGCAAAACCGGGTACGAAATACCGGGTATTGAAGGCCCCTTATCCACGGACCCCGATTTTTTTGATTGCAACGCTTCCGTAGGCCTCTCGGTACTTAAACCGAATAAAATTGATGTACAGGATTTTACCGGTTTGGTAGAAAGCTTTAAACCTCACGTAATCCACTCGCATTTATTCCTTTCTGAACTGGTAGCCCATGAGATTATTTTCCCGGGCATTAAATACTTTTCGCATTGCCATGATAACATGTCGCAACTGCAGAATTTTTCGATTAAAACACTTTTTAAAAAAATTCTGTTCACCAACTTTTTTGAAAAGCGCCACCTGGTAAAACGATACCTGAAATGTAATAATAAATTCATATCCATTTCGGCCGATACAAAAAATTATTTTGAATCCGTTTTGCCTTCGGCGCTCAGAAAAAATATCATTTCTCTCGACAATGCCATTGTTGTCAAAAACTTTCCCGGTTACAGAACCGGTAGGGACCTCAAAACAATACGTATCATTAACGTGGGGCGCTTCACTACAACAAAAAATCAGCAGTTTTTAGTAGATATTACAAGGGTATTGGTGCAAAGAGGCCATCAGGTGAAAGTAGTTATGCTGGGAAAAGGAGAGGAATACGACCATGTTAAAACAAAGATTGATGAAAATAACCTGCAGTCAATAATATCTCTGCCCGGTACTAAAGCCAACATGGCAGATTATTATGCCGCAGCCAATGTTTATGTTCATGTTTGCAGGCACGAGCCTTTTGGCCTGGTTCTTTTAGAAGCAATGGCCAGCGGTTTGCCGGTAGTTAGCCTGGATGGCCGGGGAAACCGGGGCCTGATTCAGCAAGGAGAAAACGGGTTTATGCTTACAAACGAAAACGCTGATGATTTTGCCGGTTCCATAGAAAAAGTGCTAAAAGACCGGGAAATTTATTCGGCCATGTCAGCCAGGGCATTTGCTTTTGCCCAAAAGTATGATATAGAAGAATACATTAACAGGTTAATTGAGATTTACCTCTTCGGCTGAGCCTAAATTCATTAAAGAAGTCAGAAAGTCCGTGTAATTATTTTCGGCGCTGTATTTTTGTTGCCATATAATAATAGCTTTGGCTCTCATATGGCTTTTTTGTGCATCGGGCATATCGTAAAATCTGGTAATGGCGTTGGCCACTTCCTGTGGAGTACAGCTTTGGTTCACTAAAAAACCATTCTCTCCCTCCTCCAGTATCTCACCAACCCCACCTACCAGGGTACCAATAACCACTACACCAAAAGAACTTGCCTCAATAATTGATACAGGTATGCCTTCGGTTTCGCTTACATTAATAAACAGGTCTACATTATTTTTTTTGTAAAACTCAAGCAACTCCATATTGCTTATCTGCCCCATAAAAGCATATTCAATATTAGTTTTGGCCGACAATTTTTGCGCGGCTAAAGCCTTCAGTTCTGCTTCCAGCGGGCCCTTCCCAAAATGTTTCCAGTCAATTTTAATGTTATCAATCAATGCAAGTGCCTCTATAATTAAATGCACACGCTTCAGCGGAATGAGATTGGAGCAACTGATAATTCGCATCATGCCCTCATTTGGCATAGTAACTATTTTATCGCGGTTAAATGTCCCAAGCCTCGAAATTTTCAAATGGGCAGTTGCACGGCCATTGGTAAGTCTTTGCAGGTAACCATACGCGTCCTGCGAAATACAGTAAACAACATCAAGTGATTCAATGATAAAATTACGAAGCGGCAAATATGGAGGGGTTTGGGTTTCAAAATAAACATCCCAGCGGTGCGCGCGGCACATTGCGTTAATCTCCGGATTTTTGTTTTTGAACAGGGCAACGCCCGGGGTAATGTCATTCATCCAATAGCAATACAGATACAGCCCTTTTAAATCAATCTGATGTTTTAATACCAGCATATTCAGCAAAGCATTTACTTCAAGGGCCTTTGCGTAGCTGGCCAGCAATACTGATAAAATATCTTTATTGGCCTTTAATAAAAACTCCTCTTTTATAAAACCAATTTCGCGCTGTATAATCGGATTGAAATAGCTTAACAGCGATAGCACTTTAAATTTGAATGACGGCTTATACGGTATCCTCACTATTTCTATATTATCGGGAGTTTTACGCGTCTTCGCGTCCGTAAGATTGGTGGTTACAATAATTATCTTTTCAAATGAATTAACCAGGAAAGGGAACTCATTCTCAATAAAAGTTTCAGAAGTACCAAAAGGAAAAGAGTCAGTAAAAAAAATCAATGTCTTCTGAGAACCAGGCATTTTTTATCTGTTTTCTTTAATTAAGCTTCTTTGGCCCTTCTCGAAAATGCACATAATTCCTGCCCGTTTTGCCGGGGAGAAAATGTGTCCATTTTAAAGCCGGGGCCAAAAATTTGTCAGGCAAGATACCATTTCGCTGCTTAATTCAATTGTACCTAAACAGATTCAGCGTGCGCATTGTTGGTAGCAACTTATTTTGGGCAGCACAAAACTTACTATACTTTCGGTAAAAATTGAGTTGGCCCACATGAAGGTACTGATACTGGCATACGACTTTCCCCCGCTTATTTCCATTGGGGGGCAACGTCCTTATAGTTGGTATAATTACCTGCCCGGCAATGGAATAAGCGTAACAGTTATCACCCGCCAATGGAACAGCCAAATCTCCTCGGCCCTTGATTATGTAAAAGAAACTCCGCCTGCCGCTGTAATTGAAACCAACCAAAGCGGGACAAAAGTTATCCGTGCCGGCTTTATCCCCAACCTGCGTGACCGCCTTTTGCTTCGCTTTGGTATTGAAAAGCTGGGGCCGCTCAGAAAATTACTCAGCTACTTTTATTCATTCGCTGAGCACCTCTTTTTTTCATTCGATAGCAAGTCTTCCATTTATCGCGAAGCGGAAAATGAGATAAAGAAAAACCGACCCGACGTAATTATTGCCACCGGCGAGCCTTTTATTCTGTTTAAATACGGAAGTACTTTGGCAGGCAGATATAACATTCCCTGGATAGCCGATTATCGCGATAACTGGACTGGAAACCAGGGCAATTACGCACAAGGTTTTTTACAGCGCTTGTTAAACAGCTTTTACCGCAGCCGCGAGAAAAAATATATAGCCAACGCTTTAATGATTACCACTGCCGCACCCACTTATGCCGCCTCCCTCAAAAACCGGCACCCCGGCAAACAAGTAGAGGTTATTTATAACGGTTACGATGAGGCTTATTTTGGAGGTTTAGAAGACATAAAGCCACCGGCTGATAAGTTTGTAATTACTTACGGCGGCACCATCTATCCCCATCAAAACCTCGAAATGTTCCTCGATGGCTTATCTGATTTTATCACGCAAAATAAAATCGCCAAAAGCGAAATTGAAGTTAATTTTTACGGCATTGACCTGCAGGCAGAAGCAAAAAACCGGCTTTTGAATTATAAAACCGAATTGGACGGATATGTAATAGCCCGGCAACGCATTCCTTATGCTGATTTACTTAAAAAAATGCGCGCCTCACATGTACTGCTGCTGTTATCACGTAAAGGCGCCGATTGGTTAAACGCTAAAGTGTTTGATTACCTGGCTGTGAAGCGAAAGATTTTTTTAATTGAAAACGACCATAGCATTTTAGAATCTATACTGAAAGAAACCAATGGAGGTATAGGGCTGAATACTAAAGAGGAAGTTGCTTCTTTCCTGAAAAGTGAATACGTCCACTTTAAAAAGGGAATAATTAAAGATTCAGAAGTGAATGAGCAGGCTTTGAAATATTCAAGAAAAAATCAGGCCGGAATATTGGCAAAACTCCTTTCGGGTTTGCAAATAAAAAAGTAAAGAAAGAATGGCATTGGGTATAATGGTTGCTTATTCTTCAAAACTGACGGAGTCGTTGAATTTAAAATCTGAGATTAAACCTTGAATTTTTTCTGCCACTTTGTCAATAAACTCAGGTGTTGCCTGGCTAATTTTCTTTTGAATAAGAGAGTTTGATACGGTAACAACCTTATGACAGTTTATGAAACTATTTTTTGGCAATGGCAGTGAAAGATCTGAATTTTGTATGGCTATACTTATCGATTCATCCTTTTGCTTGCTTGTAATAATTACATCACCGGTAACATTTACAACTTCATTGCTGATTATAAGTGCGGGACGAAGTTTTGTTCCGCTTAAATCCGTAAACGGAAATGGCACCGAAATAATTTCACCCCGCTGATACATTCTTTGCAGTTTTTAAGAAATCGTCCCAATGTTCATCTTCATTGCTATTCCATTCTTTTGCAAAAGAGGTTTCAGCCAATTTTAAAAGTGCCCTGCGCTCAACATCTTCATCATCCATCACCTCTACTTTTATATGCAACTCTTCAGCCAATTTAACCAGTAAATCGGTCTGGGTTTCACTCGCTTTAGTAAAAATCAACGTTTTCATTTCAAAAACTTTACCTCTAAAATAAGGAGATTTTCTCTATTTCTTATTCAATGTCGTTAAGTTAAGGAATACATCTACCCAAACCCTCTGGCTCCCGAAACGGGAGAACCGCCACCCAGAAATACAATCACAGGGCAGAATTGTTCTTTTTGCTGCGTGGCTGCTCCTCCTGCCGATAGCGATCGGCATCGGAGGCTGGGAGCCTGCCTGACCGGTAGGCAGGGTAGCGAAGCGCAAAAAGAACTGAGTTTCGGCTTAACTTAACGACATTGATTTCTTATTTGTAAACGAGAATATGCCTTTATAGGCGTTTGCGCTTAGCCAATTGTTATTTAAAAGAATGACAGCCAATTACCTACTCGGCTGATTTGGTAAATATTGTTCCACTGACAAACATTGTCATGGTGAGCGTAGCCGAACCACACCGCTTTTTCCTATTATTGCATCATGAACAAATTCGCCCTGATTGGTGCGGCGGGCTATATTGCCCCGCGCCACTTAAAAGCCATCAAAGACACCGGCAACCAGTTGCTGGCCGCTTACGACCCCTTTGACAGTGTGGGCGTTATGGACAGTTATTTTCCGGATGCCGCCTTTTTTGTTGAGTTTGAAAGGTTTGACAGGCATATTGATAAGCTGAAGCGCAAAGGCAACGGCGTTAATTATGTATCAGTCTGCTCGCCCAACTACCTGCACGATTCGCATATCCGCTTTGGGCTTCGTAACGGCGCTGATGTAATTTGCGAAAAACCCCTGGTACTTAATCCCTGGAACGCTGAGGCGCTGATAGAGCTTGAAAAAGAAACCAGCCATAAAATAAACACCATCCTTCAGCTTCGCCTGCACCCCAATGTGCTTAAACTGAAAGAGAAGATAGACAATAGCAAAGAGGATAAAATTTACGATTTCGACCTTACATACATCACCTCGCGCGGAAGCTGGTACTATACCAGTTGGAAAGGCGAAACAGCCAAGTCCGGCGGTATTGCTACCAACATTGGCATCCACTTTTTCGATATGTTGCACTGGCTTTTTGGCGAAGTAAAAACCAATATAGTACATCTGCATACACACGACCGTGCAGCCGGTTACCTTGAATTTGCCAAAGCACGGGTAAGGTGGTTTTTAAGCATTGATGCTGACACACTGCCGGAAGCTGCAAAGAAAAAAGGCATGCGTACCTATCGTTCTATGACCCTGGAAGGAGAAGAAATAGAATTCAGCGATGGCTTTACTGACCTGCATACCCGCAGCTACGAAGAAATTTTAAAAGGTAAGGGGTTCGGTGTTCAGGATGCCCTCCCCAGCATCCGTATTGCGCACGACATCAGGCATCAAACCCCCGTTGGTTTAACCTCCGATTATCATCCCTTTGCAAAACTAAAATCAAGCGGCCATCCGTTTTCAAAAGATTAATACATTAATACCGGGACGCTGACCTGCCTGCGGTAGGCAGGTTTATTATGATGATTATGATTTTTAAAACCAATGCATTAAAAGCAATACAAGTTGGGCGCATGAAGCCACAAATATGCTTTCAAGTCTCGGTTCTCAAATCTTGTTTCTAATATCTACTTATGTGCGGCATTGCAGGCTTTTATTCTAATAACAGGTTTTTCAGCGAGGCTGATTTGCAGCAAATGACCAATGCCCTGCAGCACCGTGGCCCTGATGCTGCGGGGTTCTATCTCAATGATGCAAAAACCTGCGGGCTGGGCCATAGAAGGTTAAGTATTATCGACCTCAGCGCTGCTGCTAACCAGCCCATGTATTCGCAAAGCGGCCGCTATGTAATGGTGTTTAACGGCGAAGTCTATAATTTTCAGGAAATACAGGCGCAGCTTAATATTAAACCCCGCACCACCAGCGATACCGAAATTATACTGGAAGCATTTGAGAAAAAGGGTGTGGACTTTGTGCAATTACTTAACGGCATGTTTGCCATTGCTATTTATGATATTCAGGAGCATGCCCTTTATCTTTTCCGCGACCGGTTAGGCGTAAAGCCTATCTATTATTATAACCAGGCCGGTAACTTTGCATTTGGCTCCGAAATAAAATCGTTGTTGCAACCGGCGCAGGTTAAAAGCAATTTAAGTGTTTACAAACCTGCCGTTCGTACCTTTTTATATGCCGGTTATATACCCGGGCCACACACCATTTACCAGCAAATAAACCGCTTACCATCCGGTAGCTACGCAGTTATTAAAAATGATAGCACCACTATAACCAGCTATTGGAAACCCGAAGAAAAACTAAAGCCGCAGGTAGTTACCAATTTCGATTCAGCCAAAAAAGAACTAAAAGAGCTGCTTACCACATCTGTACGTTACCGCATGATAAGCGATGTGCCTTTTGGCACCTTTTTAAGCGGTGGTATTGATTCAAGTGCGGTAACCGCAATTGCACAAAGTATTTCAAACCAGCCGGTAAAAACTTTTTCAATCGGGTTTAAAGAAGCTAAGTTTAACGAATCGGAATATGCCCGCAAGGTTTCAGAACATTTAGGAACACAACACCATGAGTTTATAGTTACCGAAAACGATGCGCTTGAACTGATTGATAAAATGATGGTGGCTTATGATGAGCCTTACGCCGATTCCTCTGCCATACCCACTATGTTAGTTTCCAAGCTGGCCCGCAAATACGTTACCATGACTTTAACCGGCGATGGGGGCGATGAACTTTTTATGGGTTACGGCGCTTACGACTGGGCAAACAGGTTAAGCAATCCGGTTGTTCAAACTTTGCGTAAACCTATCGCCATGGCCCTGTCGCAAATGGGCAATACCTACAAACGCGGCGCTGGTGTGTTTAACTTTAAAAACAGACAGCGCATTAAAAGCCATATTTTTTCACAGGAGCAATACTTTTTCAGCGAGGAAGAACTGGATGATATAGTAAAGCCCGGTTACAGCGCTGAAATTTTATTTGATGAGGCCTTCGGCAAACTAAACCGCAAACTTTCGGCCGCCGAAGAGCAGGCTTTATACGATGTAAAATATTATTTGAAAGACGACCTGCTTGTAAAGGTAGATATTGCCACTATGCAGTTTTCGCTGGAGGCCCGTTCGCCGTTTTTGGATTACCGGATTGTTGAGTTTGCATTGAATTTATCGGAAGGCCTGAAAAAGAAAGATGGCGTAGGTAAATACTTATTAAAGGAAGTATTATACGATTATGTGCCCCGGCAGTTTTTCGAAAGGCCCAAATGGGGCTTTTCTATCCCCTTGTATAAGTGGCTTAAAACAGACCTGCATTACCTGGTTCATAAATACCTGAGCGAGGAGATGGTTACTAAATATGCCGTAGTTCACCCGCAAAAAGTAAAACAACTATTGTCCCGTTTTGAAATGGGTGAAGATTTTTTATACAACCGTATCTGGGTGCTGA